>OCQC01002929.1_pt1 | contig 9715 bp, 13 predicted proteins | sample 1538401 | NCBI WGS metagenome assembly OCQC01 (sample SAMN04571689, study PRJEB22368) | human gut metagenome | biome: human gut; material: stool | host: Homo sapiens | place: Luxembourg | collected 2012-08-03 | reverse complement strand
CACTAAAAATAATGTCATAACAAGCACTGTCATTTGATATACTTTTAATTTTCCTGCAACCTTTAAGTTAGCTATACGCTTTTTGATCTTTTCCATGATAGTTTTCCTTTCTCTTTTTTGTTTCTTACTAAAACTTCCCACACCGATACGGTGTGTTGAACCTTGAAAATTCAATATTTCAACCAATAAAAAAGGCATAAATCCGTTCCGTTTGGTATAATGGAATTGACTAGAAACCATCTTTACAAAGGAGATTTATGCCATGTCCAGTATACCACAAAACTATTGTGATGAAAACGACTTAACTGATTGCGTTCAGAGATTTTTTTCCAAATATCATGTTGGCAGGCTCCTTGCCAGATGCAATGGAATGAAGGAGAAAGGTGTTTCACCTGTTTCTCTGCTTCGTTACAAACTCAGCAACATTTTTGTTGGAAGAAGTATGTATATGCAACAGCGGACTGGTTCTTTTACTCTCTGATTTGGATCCAAGTCATCTAAAGTAGCTCCTGCTAAAGGCTGAGCGGAATAATCAAGCATCCCAAGCTCTGCAAGACGAGATGGGATCTCATATGAATACATTGGTATTACTTCCGGGCTTCCATCCAGCTTATTCCGCCTTCTCAATATTTTCCCTGATGCAGTAGATACAACCCCTCGACTTCTTGGCACTTCAATTTTCAAAACATCCTTATCTTCTTCAGTAATTATCTCTGCCCTCACAGCTATAGGCGGAACAGTGCTATTGGCAATCAGCGCAGTTACTCCTATAGGGTCTCTATGTTTTTTATGAACACCGGTAATTGTTCCATCATCTTCAACGCCAAGGAATAAACATCCCCCAGCCGTATTTGTCATTCCAACAATTTCTTCAATAAGATCGTGATCCGGGTAACATTTTAAATCACTCTTGAACTCGATATCTAAACTTTCCTCTTTAGGAATTGTACGTATCTCAATCCCTCCTATCATTTAACTCAAATATAGTGTAACTCGTTTTAACTCATTTGTCGAGTTAAACATCTCCTTTAATTCATTTTTACGAATTAAGTTGAATTAGGTATGCTAAATGCAATCTTACATATTCGAAATCATCTATTTTAGTTTTATTACATTCTAAATTTGTCAACTATATTTATTGAGCAAATAGTGATGGTGTATAAATAAAGTTGACAGCCTATTCTCAAGGATTTCATAGTATAATCAAGAGAATAAGGAGGTGCCCAACTATGGCACGAAGTCAACGTAAGTATGATCATGAATACAAAGTGCAGGCAGTTAGGCTTGCAAAAGAAATCGGTGGTGCTAAAGCCGCTAAAGAATTAGGAATTCCTGAAGGTACTATCCATACCTGGCTCAAAGCCGTAAGAACCGGACAACTGGATATTGGAGAAGGTGCCCATGCTCCAGAATCTGCCATGAGCCTTGCGGAGGAACTAACCATGCTTCGAAAACGCGTGAAAGATCAGGATAAAGAAATTCGTTGTCTGAAAGAAGAAAACGAGTTTCTGGAAGAAGCCAGCGCTTTTTTCGCAGCGAGCCGTCGGAAGTCTCTAAGACCGAAAGAATGAAATTCATTGCGATTAAGACTGACGATGGCACCATCAAGGGGAAACTGACTTTTTACTGTCGTATGCTACATGTGAGCCGTCAGGGATTTTATAAATATTTGTCTGTAAAAGACCGTCCGTGGAAATACCAGGCGCTTGCAGATACCATGCTTGAAATCCATGCTGAGGATGTCTGCAACGACACCTATGGACGTGTACGTATGTTCCAGGCATTAACTCTTAAACAGCCTGATGGCATTCCTATCCCCAGTGAGCGTACCGTTTATAGAGTCATGGAAAAAATCGGTCTCAGTCATCGTCCTAAGCGTAATCCGAAAGGAATTACGAAAGCAGACCGTGAGGCTCGTAAATCGGATGATCTTCTTAAGAGAAATTTCACATCAGAAAAACCTCTTGAAAAATGCGTGACACATATCACCGAAATCAAAGCAAAAGATGGAAAACTCTATATTTCGGCAATCTTCGATTGTTTTGATTCAGCAGTACTGGGGCTGGCAATGGAAACCACGATGAAGGCAACGCTTTGCCAGCGTACGGTGGAAAATGCTTTTATCGCATATCCTGAAATTCGAGGCGCCGTGCTTCACTCCGATCGTGGTACCCAGTACACCAGTGAGCTTTATCGCAGCACCCTGAGAAAATACGAAATCACTCAAAGTATGAACAGTGCCGGTGGGCGATGCCATGACAATGCCCGTTGTGAAAGCATGTGGGCACGTCTAAAGACAGAATTATTGTATGACCGATACAACAGTGAAAAACTGACTATATCCGAACTGAAGTCACTAATCTGGAGATACTTTATTAGTGATGCTGGAAAGCTTTGTATCCCCGATTGTAGGAATGATGTAATTATTGATTACCCCCATGTTTCCGTCATAAGTTGATACCGCCCACTTATCATGGCCATAAATCTTCACATATTCCTCAATGAGTTCGTGGAGTCTGACACACTTTGGAGCCTCAAATTTACCGACAGACATTTTGTACTCAATTTCTTTTTTGCGCCTGTCTGCTTCTTTCTGGCTGCTATATGTCTCGGACTTCTGATGTTCCACCCCTTCTTCATCCTTCACTTTGTATACCACGCAAAACTTATTTCCACGTTTTCTTATGAAAGCCATATCATACTCCTCCTTCCCGGTATTCCTTTAACCACTGCAAAAATTCCTTACGATGAATCCGAAGCACGCTAAAATCTTTTAATTATTCTAATTTAAATTGTATCTGCTATTTGAAATCAAATAAAATCATACTCTCTTCATGTATTTGTTTACGCAAATAGCATCTTTATCATTCTCCTTACATGTAAATTGTCTGTTTTTAAGTAACATGATTTTATTTTTCTTTTAACATCCTCATCTCTCCCACCCAGATGTAATCCATCATTGTAAAGAGGTTGTAAAAGGTAAAATAATTCTGGCACATCTACTCCCTTACTCTCAGCATACTGCAACTTGTTTTTCACTTTATGCTGCAATATAAATTCACTTTGGTCACTTAAACAAAGTTGATTATATACTATTTCTTCAATCTTAATTCTAACACCTGCAATTACCATAACTGGATTATAAGCTTCCTCCAACAAATACTTATCTTGTATTTCATTATACAGCAATGCTCGGAATGAAGAATTACTCTCGTTGAAATCTAACGCAATTTTTGTTGCCACGTTTTCTGAAAGCAGATGACTTTCGCCTATGTAATGGATATAGTATTTTTCAATTTCTTCTTTTTCTTCATCTGTTAATATACCGCTTTCGCGCAATCGAAGCATTTTAACAATAATAGAGTCCAGATCAATCGCACCTGCTGATGAAATATAATGCACCCTTTTTTTGCTAAAATAGTAATTCGAAAACACCTCAGGATCCAGATGCGTAAAAATAATCGGAAATAAAACTTTTCCCATATTCTTACATCTATTAATTAGTTCTGATAAATAATATTGAACCGCCAACATATTACTACCATCTAAATAGTCAAAAACTTCATCAATAATAAGTATTCCGATATTTTTTTTAAAACCTCTTTCAAATTTTGTTAGATTCGAAATAAATGAAAGGATATCGCGTTCACCATTTGACATTGATGAAGCTCGATCAAAATTAATAACTAGTTTTCCATGATCTTCTTGTGTTCTTATGTTACGACCAGTTGTATTAAATAAATTCAATCTTTCATCTATCACCTCTTTAGTTTCCTTATATGCTAAAAAAGCATATACCTTCTTTAATATGTCATTTTCACCATTTTCATAATATCGGCCCATGATTTTGCATATCTGAATTGCAGAAAAAACAGTATCGATCGGGCTCCATTCTTGTGGTTTATTTTTCATCGCGTCAATGCAATCAAATAATTCACTTATACAACTATTCTCACGAAGAATTTCTATTTCTGATTGCAGGATATTGGATTTTATATTTACCGCAGTTCCAGTACTTTCGCATCCTTGAATAAAGCAATCAAATTTCGACTTAATCCCCACTTGTGTACAACACTTCTTTAATGAATCTTTGATTTCCAAAAGCATACCTATATTTGTTGAATTTGTCAGCATATCTAATATATTGATAAATAATTTTGATTTTTTCCCATATTCCCCAGCAATAGATCTGTATGAATAATCTAGGATATGCTTTGGCGGAATATTATCATACACTATCACTTGTTCAACTCTCAAATCAGCTGTTGGCGTTACATTTCTTCCAAATCCTCTTGTCGTACTCTTAGCATAAAGTGGACTATTAATTGTATAAATATATACATGACGAGAAATTTCACCTTCTGTATCAGTCGAAATATATACACCTGCATTTTCTCCACACAGTTCTATTTCGAGTTTAGGATGCTTTGACTCATCTTGCTGATAAATATCTTTTGAATCAAGTTTCATTCTTCCACTACTAGCAGCTTTAAATGCAGTCGCAATTGTACTCTTTCCATAGCCATTAGGTGCAACAATAATACTAGGTTGATTCGCGTATAAATCTGTAAAAGCAGCCTCGAAAACATCCTTACCCTTCACATTTTCTATTTTAATTCTTTTCAATAAATTCATTCTCATGCTCCTATTCTGACTCATAATTTCATCTTACCTAATAATTTTATCATCTCAACTTAATTCTAACAATTGCATTCTAAATAATAGATTCCTTTACTTTTACTTCTTTTCTAGGCATCTTCTCTACTTTTTTCTTACCCTCCTTAAGTTTGGATTTCACAGAAATCTGCTTAGGTTTCTTTGTTTCCGCAGATAACTGCTCTGTGCTTTTCTTTATAAGCTTTACCCGTTCCTCTTTCCTATCCACTTCGTTATCCGTAGTACTCCGAGATATCTCAGCTATCTGTTCCTTCGTCTGCTCCCTGTCTGCCTGTAACACTTCCAGCTTCTGATCAATCTGGTAGATGAAATCTGCTGCGGTCTGTCGGATTTTGTCGAGTGAACTCTTTAACTCCGGGGTCTCCTTTCCCTCGGACCAGCCCGCCACATAGGAAAAGGAATAGTCAGAAGTGTTGATACCGTAATGCTGGCACACAACATATGCCACGCTCTCGGCCTCTACATCTTTTCCATTCCTTGATACATGATCTGCAGCTGCCACTGCATCCTTATCATGAAGCTTCTGGTGCGCCATTTCATGAAGCAGGGTCTTGATTGTCTGAACCTCACACATTCCATCCTGAATGGCAATTCTCTTATCTTCCTGATGATAAAAACCTTTCGCTTCCCCATCGATCAGCTCAAAAGTAACCGTTACCGGACTGATTTCCTGTAAAGCCTGCAAAAGCTTCGGATATCCATCAATACTTCCAACCAGTTCATCAGGTCCTATGGAGGGAAGTTCCTTCCCGTCTGTCTGTGATACGTCAAACGTCTTCACCACCTTAAAGGCACGGATGGTTACTTCCACCTTTTCCGTTACCGGCTCCCCGTCTGCAACAAGCACCGGCTTTCCCTTGTCATCCAGTCTGGTCTGTTCCCTCTCAATCTTGTATGGCGCAGGGGCAAGGATACTGATACCCTTTTCTCCCCTTTTTACATACCTTCCCATCTCTTTCCATCCGGTAAAACTCTGACAGAGACTTGCATCCGGTCTCTGCATCATAATCAGAATGGAATTGTTTACGGAATATCGGGGAAATTTCGCCATTGTGTCCAGGAACTGTTTGTATTTGTCGCTTTGAAATACCTCCACAACGCCTTTCTCCAGCTGGTCAGTTACAGCCTTTAACTGGTCGGCCTGTTTCTCCCTGGACTCAATGAACTGAATTTTCTTCTGTATTCCCTCCGGGATCTCTCCCACGATTTCCGCTTCCGGATATGCATGGATCAGCTCCGCAATCAGCTTCTGTGCATCCCAGTTGTTTCTGATCTCAGGCACATAGGATAAAGTCTCCATGTCAAACCTTTTGCCATTAAAAATATCAATCTCGCTAAACAGCTCCGGTGCCTCTTCATTTGCCACACACACTCCAATCGCCGGTATGCCATTCATGCACTCCGGAGGAATGCTTTCAAATATCTCCATCGCTTCCTTAACAGTCTTGATGCTGGTATGCTCTTCCCCCATCGAATGAAATTCGCTGCATTCCGCAACAGTAAGCGTTGCAGTCATCAGCTCTACTGCCACAAAAGTCTTAAAGATTCTTCATCGGTCAGCCGGGTCTTGACTACCCGGCTGCGGTGGGGCGTGTTATATCGTTTCATAGGTGGTTGACCTCCTTTCTGTGCGTGGTGTCCTCTCACTAATAGGAGAAAAACGGGGTGTGTAGCGGAACTGTTTTTGAAATAATCCGAAAAGAATTTGCGGGAATTTTTCAAGCGGCTTTAGCCGCCATAGCAGGGTTTGGGGAAGGCACTCCCCAACAAGATTCCCACCGGGGCAAAAGGAGCGATAAGCGAATTTTGGCACCGTGGTAGAATCTTGCTCTAAGAAATGCACGCACTGGCTCAGCGTACTTTCTGCTCAATTTCTCCTGTTATGTCCTACTACGGACAACTTGCGATTTTGCCAAACGGAACGGCAAACTTTTTTCAAATGCTGCACACTTTAGGAGAAATGGGCGCAAAAAAAGCAGCAAACCTTTTTCAGATTTACTGCTTCTGTGTGCCGCTGTAATGGACGGCGGTTATTCAGTTGTATTTGCTTATTTCAGTTCGGTAAACTGGGAGTTGTCGCTTCAAGGGTTATTCTTTTCTAAATAAATTAAATATCACTTGAATAACCAATGCTATGGCACACCCTATCGCTGCTCCAGCTATCACAATGAAAAAACATTCATCTATGCGAAATCTATTTGCTGTAAAAGACCAAATTCCCGCTATGGTTGCAAATATTAGCGCAAATCCCAAATACAGAGAATACATTGTTTTTTTGTTGGTCATACTAACAGGCTCTATACCTTTGAGGATATAGTCTGTTGTGACTTCAAAGAGTTCGCTCATGATAATAATTTTTTCTATATCGGGTGTACTTTGTTCACTTTCCCATTTTGAAACTGCTTGTCTTGATACCCCCACTTTGTCCGCAAGTTCTTCTTGAGAAAGTCCTTTATTTTTTCTCAAACATTGTATTCTATCTGCTATATTCATAGTTAGACTCCTTTCTTGTTTGGTGAAATTATAGCAAAACTATTGGTTGCATAACCACCATTTAGAAATGGAAATTCGTCAACTGACAGTTGCAACTGTGTTTTTCATCAAATTCGCATTTGTAACTGGCTTTATTCTATCATGTTTCGGTACGAAAATCTATGCCAACGGTCAAACTGAAACTTAAAAATGCTCTCAATTAAATTCTGTTTTTTTGTATCAGCATTGGTAAGGGGCGGCAGCACTCTTTGCTGTCGCCCCTTGATTACACTTTTGCGAAACCGGGCGAGGCTGTCAACGGCGGGCGTAGCCCGTTCATCTTGACCATTGACTGCTCCGAACGGTTGTGCTATTTGTCATAGGTGTAAGTTCTACACTTGGCAATTTCAACTACAACAGAATAGGCACTTTGTATTCTAGATACTCCCACTCGCCTAAAGGGAGAATAGACTGTTCAAACGATTTGTTTGGCGGGTACACATGAAGGATAAGCTCGTGAGAAATAGTACCAACGATAAGCTCCTTGCTTTTGAAAAAAGATAAATTCTCCAGTGTATATTTACATGGTTCGGTATTAGTCTCTGCGTATCCCAAAAAGATATCTTTGAAGAACTTTTTTATGATTGCCTTTGTTTCATCACAGACGGTATACATTTGAATGCACATAGTCCATTCGGAATCGGGCGGCGCATTACTTATCTCCACCTGCAAACTGATTTCCGCATAAGTTTGTTAGTAAATTCAGAATATCCCTATCTGTCCCTATGTACTGTATAATTAGATTATTATACAAATAGAAATGTGGAATACTCTTCCATTCAACATAATGAGTTTCATTTTCTAAAACCACCTTGCTTCCACTATCATCTATAGAATAAACATCTACTTGAGCTTGTGCGGAATTATCGTATTCATATATCGTGATACGACCATCAGATACTCCACTAAAGGTTAGAAGATGCCTTTTTCCTGTTAGTATTTGTGGCTCAACGCTTTCACAAATAACAGTATAACCATTGTTTTCAAGCTCCTTCAAAATGTCATCTATACTTATTTTCACTTCTGTATCAGTGTGCTCATGTGAAACATCCTCTGTGTTATCATTTTCGGAATATATCTCGGGTACATCTGTTACAGTGCCATCTGTAATAAGCTCATCATTTTCGGTTGTCGCTTTGCTACACCCAGATAAAAATATTATAAAGCCAATACAAATTGCCATTATCTTTTTCACAGAACCTTACCTCCACAAACAAGTTGTTCTGTCAACGGCGGTCAAGCCCGTTCATCTTGACCGTTGACTGCTCCGGCTGGTTGCACTATGTATATAATAGCATAAAGCTGTGAACATTTCTACCATGTTTCCATGCTTCGGAATAACGCGGGGCGGTTGTCTTTGTGTGTTGTTTGTTGTCAGCTTCTTTATCGACCATGAGCATTTGCACCCGGGTTATCGTTACCGTATCCTTCCATAAGATTGATTGCACCCCAGATTCCAAGACCTGCTCCAAGTGCGATTACAAGTGTCTGTAATGTTCCTACTGCGCTCTGAAAAAATGCCATTTGTTTTTCCTCCTAAATTTCATTATTTGTAATTTGGGCAAAATAAAAGACCGGTCAGATTTTCTCTGATCGGCCTTTTCTGCCATGTTCTATATTTAGTTCTAACCGAGGTCAGACAGTGTAATTCTGTCGTATGCCCCGTTCTTGGCATCTTCTGGATGTGGTTCTAATCCGATAATCGTTATATCATTCTTATCCGGACCATATACCCAAAACATCCTTCTAGCTCCGCTTTTCTTATTTTCCAAATAGGATTGCCACACCTTCATTCCATATCTTTTTGATAATGGTTCAATCTCATGTGACTTTAAGCTAGGATAAAACGGATCCATTGCCAATTTCTTAAGTGCAGATCCCCATTTCTTATAGAGTTCTGCATCTTTTTTGTTTATTGTTCCATCACGATAGCTTGTTTGCAATTTATTCCATAACTCAGCCATCTCCGGAATACCCATTCGTATAGTATATGTCATTCGTATCCCCCGTTCATACCTTAGAAATCAGATAAATCAACAGCTGGAGATACCTCTCCCATTTTGAAATTGCTAATTGCTCTATCCATATCTTCTAAAGTACGTGCAGAAATACTCTCTGGAACCGTAAGTTCTCTCGGTTCTAACACAATACATCCGTTATCATATTCCTTAACATTGTAGTACTGGAATAATGCGCCTCTAAGTGTAATTCTTTTTTTGCTATCAATATGAACTGTGTAATCTTTTACTGCTGTCATGATTCTCACCTCCATAATATCAAGTGGGATATCCCACCTGATATTATAATATGCTACTCTTTAGTATTTGTCAATGTGAATCAATTATTCCTGAGCATATGCTCGCGCGGATCTGCCACGCTGTCTCTTAGAAAAGACCGGAAAGTAAAGGAACAAGGGTAGTTCCGATAAGAGCTACACCGCCGCCGGCCATGAGCTGTTTTATCCCCAATTAGGTGTAAAACTCTGCTCGATGGCGGGCGGCGGCGT
>OCQC01002923.1_pt1 | contig 9724 bp, 9 predicted proteins | sample 1538401 | NCBI WGS metagenome assembly OCQC01 (sample SAMN04571689, study PRJEB22368) | human gut metagenome | biome: human gut; material: stool | host: Homo sapiens | place: Luxembourg | collected 2012-08-03 | reverse complement strand
AAGAATAAAGTTGTTAAAAATGCCGGGTGGATCATCGGCGGCAAAGTGACGAACAAGCTACTGGCCTTTGTCGTTGGTATTTTTGCGGCGCGCTATCTTGGCCCAAGCAATTACGGCCTGATCAATTACGCGGCGGCATACGCGACATTCTTTGCCTCGCTCTGTACGCTTGGCATCAACAGCGTGATCGTCAAGAACTTTGTGGATCATCCAGATCAGCAGGGCGAAACGATAGGAACGACCCTGCTGCTGCGGGCTATCTCAAGTCTGCTGTCTGCTTTGGCAATCATCGGCATTGTCAGTGTCGTGGATAGAGGGGAACGTCTTACTGTTGTGGTTGTAGCGCTGTACAGCATTGGCCTTGTTTTTCAGGTGTTTGATACCCTCAACTACTGGTTTCAGGCCAGGCTCCAGTCCAAGTATTCCGCCATTGCCGAACTCGTCTCGTATGCGGCAATGTCTGTGTACAAAATCATTTTGCTCGCACTTGGGAAAAGCGTGGAATGGTTCGCCGTTGCAAGTGCATTGGACTACATCGTACTCGCGGTGTTTTTGCTGATCGCTTATTTCAAAAATGGCGGTACAAGATTTCAGTACTCCCTGAAAAAGGCAAAGGAGCTTCTTCAAAGCAGCGGCAGCTTTATCATAGCCGGGCTGATGGTCTCCATCTATGCCTGCACGGACAAGCTGATGCTCAAGCAGATGCTTGGCGCAGATGCCGTTGGACATTATTCCCTTGCTTCGACGGTCAGCGTTTCATGGGTCTTTATTCTTTCTGCAATCATTGACTCCCTTTATCCGGAGATCGTGCAGAGCTTTCAGAAAGATCGCCTGCGCTATGAACGGAAGAACCGGCAGCTCTACGCAATTGTTTTTTATGTATCCCTGTTTGTATCCGCAATGATCTGCCTTGTTGCAAAGCCATTTATTTTGATTCTCTATGGAGAAACCTATTTACCGGCAGTCGGACCTCTGCGCATCGTGGTCTGGTACACCGCGTTTTCCTATCTCGGTGTTGCCAGAAACGCATGGATGGTATGTGAAAACAGGCAGAAATATCTGAAATACCTGTATGTCAGTGCGGCTGCACTTAATGTTGTGCTGAACCTTGCGCTGATACCATCATGGGGAGCGTCCGGGGCTGCTGCGGCCTCGCTGATCACACAGGCTTCGACAACGATCCTGCTTCCGGCGCTGATTCGTCCCCTGCGTCCAAACACAAAGCTAATGCTGGATGCCGTACTTATGCGCGGCGTACTGCCTGAAAAACAAAGAAACCATACAAAGGAGTAAGACCAGATGATATCGTTCAAAGATAAAATACTGCTCATTACCGGTGGGACAGGCTCCTTTGGCAACGCTGTGCTGCGCCGCTTACTGACCACCAATATTGCAGAGATCCGCATTCTTTCACGGGATGAGAAGAAGCAGGATGATATGCGGCACACCTATCAGGAGCTGTATCCGCAGCACGCGGAGAAAATCAAGTTCTACATAGGTGATGTGCGGGATTACAATTCCATTCTGAATGCGTTCCGCGGTGTGGACTATGTATTTCATGCCGCAGCTTTGAAGCAGGTGCCCTCCTGCGAGTTCTATCCTATGGAAGCGGTCAAAACCAATGTGGCCGGTTCCGACAATGTGATTTCTGCCTGTGTGGCCAACCATGTGAAGAAGGCCATTTTCCTGTCCACGGATAAGGCGGCCTATCCCATCAACGCTATGGGCATGACGAAGGCTGTCATGGAGAAGAATGTGATTGCCCGGTCCAGACAGATGTTGCCTGGGGATCCGGTTCTGTGTTTGACGCGGTATGGCAACGTCATGGCCTCCCGTGGCTCGGTCATTCCGCTGTTCTGCGACCGAATCGACGAGGGAAAGCCTCTGACAATCACGAATCCCAATATGACCCGTTTTATGATGACGCTCAGCGATGCCGTAGACCTTGTGCTTTATGCCTTTGAGCATGGCGAACAGGGTGACCTGTTCGTGCAGAAGGCCCCTGCCGCGACCATTGAGACGCTGGCACAGGCTGTGTTGGAGTTGAAGCATTCCAACCTTGGCACGACGATTATCGGAACGCGGCATGGCGAAAAGCTCTTTGAGGTGCTGGTCACTGCAGAGGAAATGATGCGGGCGGAAGACCTGCCCGGCTTCTTCCGCATTCCGGCAGATAATCGGGATCTGAACTATGACAACTATTTCAGCAAGGGAAATCCGGAGTTTGGCAAAATCGAGCAGTATACCTCCCACAACACCCACCGGCTGGATGTGGAGGAGATGAAACAGCTTCTTCTAAAGCTGAAGCTGTTCGGAGGAACTTGCTGATGAATGTACTAATCACCGGCGCAAACGGATTTGTCGGGAAAAATCTGACGCAGCGCCTTTCCACTATCCAGGATCGCAGAGACAGGACCCGGCCCGCACTGCAAATAGAGGAAATCCTTTTATGTTCGCGGGATACTTCGGCAGAAACCCTGGCGGGCTACTGCCAGAAGGCGGATTTCGTGGTCCATCTGGCCGGCGTGAACCGGCCCCAGAATCCAGAAGAATTTACAGCTGGAAACACAGACTTCACCCGTACCCTGTTGGAGATGCTTCGGAAAAGCGGTAACCGGTGCCCGGTATTGCTGTCTTCTTCCATTCAGGCCAGTCTGACCGGACGGTATGCCGGAAGTCCCTATGGACAGTCCAAAAAAGCGGCGGAGGAACTGCTCCTCGCTTACGGCGAGGAAACTGGCGCAGCCGGGATGATCTACCGCCTGCCGAACCTGTTTGGCAAGTGGTGCCGTCCCAACTATAATTCCGCGGTGGCGACCTTCTGCCATCATATCGCACGGGAGGAGCCTATCACTGTTTCAGATCCGGCAGTCGAATTGGAGCTGGTCTACATTGATGACCTGATCGACGAGATTTTGGATGCCATGGAGGGTCAGCCCCACCGGACGGATGGAGCATATTGCAGCGTTCCGGTCAGCCACCGCGTGACGCTGGGTGAGATTGTTCGACTGCTCCAGACCTTCCACGACCAGCCGCAGACACTGTTGCTCCCGGAGATCCCAGAGGGCAGCTTTGAGAAGAAACTCTACAGCACCTATCTTGCCTATCTGCCACCGGAGAAGATTGCGTTCCCGCTGAAGATGAATGTGGACGAGCGCGGCAGCTTCACAGAACTGCTGAAAACTGCCTCCTGCGGTCAGATCTCCGTGAACATCATGAAGGCCGGCATCACCAAAGGGCAGCACTGGCACAACAGCAAGTGGGAATTCTTCATGGTCGTGGCCGGACATGGGCTGATCCAGGAACGCAAAATCGGCTCCGATGAAAAAATCGAATTCGAGGTCAACGGTGACCGGATCCAGGCGGTCCATATGCTGCCGGGCTATACCCATAACATCATTAATCTGAGTGAGACGGAAAATCTGGTGACGGTCATGTGGGCCAACGAGCAGTTTGATCCCGGCCATCCGGATACCTACTTTGAGGAGGTGTAGCAATGGGAAAGCTGAAGTTGATGACGATCATCGGCACGCGGCCGGAGATCATCCGGCTGTCCGCAACGATAAAGTGCTGCGACCGGTACTTTGAGCAGATTCTGGTCCACACCGGTCAGAACTACGACTACACTCTCAATCAGGTGTTTTTTGATGACCTTGGCCTCCGGACACCGGACTATTATCTGGATGCCGTAGGCGACGACCTCGGGGCCACCATTGGGAATATCATTGAGAAATCCTACAAGCTGATGGTACAGCTGAAGCCGGACGCAGTGCTGGTCTTGGGCGACACCAACTCCTGCCTTTCTGTGATTGGCGCCAAGCGGCTGCACATTCCGATTTTCCATATGGAGGCGGGAAACCGCTGCAAGGATGAGTGCCTGCCGGAACCGCCGCATCGTAGACATCATCAGCGACGTCAATCTCTGCTATTCGGAGCATGCACGTCGGTATCTGATGGAGTGTGGACTGCCGAAGGAGCGCACCTTCGTAACTGGCAGCCCCATGGCCGAGGTGCTGCACGCCAATCTGGACAAGATTGAAGCAAGTGATATCCACCAGCGCCTGGGACTGACCAAGGGACAGTACATTCTGCTCTCGGCTCATCGGGAGGAAAACATTGATATGGATCGCAATTTTGTCCAACTGTTCACGGCGGTCAATGCCATGGCGGAGAAGTACGATATGCCGATCCTTTACTCCTGCCATCCAAGGAGCCGGAAACGGCTCGAGGCAACGGGCTTCCAGTTGGACAGCCGCGTGATCGCCCACGAGCCGCTGGGCTTTCATGATTACAACTGCCTGCAGATGAACGCCTTTGCGGTGGTCTCCGACAGCGGCACGCTGCCGGAGGAGAGCAGCTTTTTCCTGTCTGTGAGCAAGCCGTTCCCGGCGGTCAGCATCCGAACCTCTACCGAGCGCCACGAGGCGCTGGATGCCGGATGCTTTGTACTCGCCGGAATCGACGCGGAGTCCCTCCTGCAGGCGGTGGAGATGGCTGTCGGAATGCAGCGGGCTGAATGCTTTGGTACGCCGGTGGCGGATTATGTCGCTGAAAATGTGTCCATGAAGGTCGCCAGAATCATTCAGAGCTACACGGGCATCGTGAATAAAATGGTTTGGAGGAAGGACGGATAAATGGCGCTTGCGGATATTCACATACATCTATTGTTTGGAGTGGATGACGGTGCAAAAGACGAGGATGAGATGCACGCCATTTTAGATGCGGCCTATCAAACTGGCACAAGGGTGCTTTGCTGTACCCCTCATTTCCACCCCGGCTACTTTGGAGACAATTATGGCAAGGTAAATGCGGCATTTGAGCGCTTGTCGAGCTATGTGCAGAAAACATATCCAGACATGGCGCTGTATTTGGGAAATGAACTTCGGTATGAACCGGAATGTGTGACTTGGCTGAGGCAAGGCGTTTGCAGAACGGTCAACGGCACCAGATATGTGCTGGTGGACTTTTCGGAAACAGCACCCGAAAAAGCAATTGGAAATGGCCTTCATGCATTGCTCAACGCAGGCTATATCCCGATTCTTGCCCATGTCGAACGCTATCGATCCCTGCATGGAAAAATTCCTATAATCCAATCGTTCTGGCACGATGGCGTAGTGATTCAAGCGGATACACAATCCTTATTCCGCGGGTTTGGCTTGCTTGTTCAGCGTCAATGCCGGAAGCTGTTGTCCCTTGGGCTGATCGACCTTTTTTCCTCAGATGCACACAACTGTACGTCTCGCCCACCTGAAATGTTGGGATGTTTCAATTACATCAGCAAAAAATACGGTGCCGATTATGCGGCGACACTATGCTGCAATAATGCGATCCGTTTATTGCGTGGTGAGGCCGTAAGAAAGGACTTTTCTTAAGCATGAATCAGAAAGCAAATTTTAAAACAGTTACGCTGAAAGACCTGTGGGGCGTATTCGTCCAACGGCTATGGGTCATCATACTCGCAGCCTGCATTTGCTGTGGCGGTTTTCTGGTGTTCAACCGTATGACGTTTGTCCCGCAATATGCCTCTACCGCAACCCTGTACATTCTGCGTCAGGCAGACAGTGCGACTGCCAGCGACGCAAACTCCGATTTTTCCTTGGCCTTGAAGGTAGTCAATGACTGCACCTACCTTTTAAAAAGCCATACCGTTTTGGATGAAGTTATCAGCAGCTTGAATCTGGACATGGAGTACGAGGATCTATATGACTGCGTATCTACTTCTAACCCAGAGGACACCCGTATTCTCGAGGTGACTGTGAAAGCGGATTCCCCCGAACTGGCAAAGCGTATCGTGGATCGAATCTGCACCATCGGTTCAAAGCGCATTGAAGATGCCATGGGGTTTCAGCAGGTGAACCTCTATGAGCTGGGAACGACGGATCCGGATCCCTGTAACCGCACGCGGATGCTCACATTCGCTTTTGCCGGCATTATTGCTGCCGTTGTAACATATGTGATCTTCCTGATCATCTTCCTTCTGGATGACCGTATCAAGACCGATGACGAAAATCTGGAGCGATACCTGGGCCTTAGCGTTCTGGGTAACATTCCGAATGCAGATGGCAAAAAACCCGGAAAATACGGCTATTACAAGACTTATGCGGCGTATAAGACCTCAGCCAAGCAGGAGGTAGAAGATAAATAAAATGGAGAAAACAATTTTGGAAAACGGATCCGCTGTAAAAACGACCTTAAAACTTCCTGGAAAAAAAGACTACTTCACGCAGGAAGCATTTAAGACATTAAGAACCAACTTGCAGTTTTGTGGTCAGGATATCTGCACTGTCGTAATCACAAGCTGCAATGAGAATGAAGGCAAGACAACTATCACTTTACAGCTTGCAAAAAGCCTCGCGGAATTGGATAAGCGTGTGCTGGTCATTGATGCGGATATGCGAAAATCAGTTATGGCAGGGCGTAACACCACAGCGGAAAACCCTGCGGGACTGAGCGAGGTGCTGACAGGGCTGACTTCTGTCAAAGAATGTCTTTATCAGACGCAGTACGAAAAATTGTCAATCATGTTTGCGGGCAAGTACCCGCCCAATCCTGTAGAGTTGCTGAGCGGGCAATACTTTGAAGAGCTTTTGAAGGCTGCGAAAGAGTCTTACGACTATGTGCTAATCGATGTCCCCCCGCTTGGCAGCGTCATTGACGCTGCCGTCGTAGCAGCCAAATGCGATGGAACGATCCTTGTTATTTCTGACAATCAAGTCCGTTATCGGCAGGCCATCGAGGTCATAGAGCAACTGAGGAAAAGCGGAAGCAAAATTCTCGGAGTAGTCCGCAACAACATCAAGAAAAAGGATGGCGGCTATTATAAGTATTACAAGAACCGCTATCAATAAATCTCAAAAGAATATTGGATTCGAGCCATACTTACTTGAAGAGTTTCTGACTAAGGTGGTAGAAGCTTATGAAAAAGAGAAAAATCGTAGCATTGGTATGTGTAGCAGCAGTTCTACTTCTGGCCGTTTCAGCTTTTGGGTATGTCCAATCGAAGTTGGATAAAATCAACAAGGTACCCGACACGGTAGATGTCATCCCCCCAGATCAGGAAGACTTCGAAACCGATGCAAGCAACGAGCCGAAAGATATCATCGAGCTCAAACCGGAAGAGGTCGATTGGAGTGAGATAGAACCATTTCTGGACGACGACCTGCTCAATATCCTTTTGGTCGGTCAGGATCGACGCGAGGGAGAAGGGCGGCAACGCTCTGACTCTGCACAGAATCATAGAGTCAGATACAAAGCAGATATCGATGATCTCATTTTTGAGAGATCTGTATGTTCAGATCCCCGGCGGCTATTCTGATAATAGATTGAATGCTGCCTATGTTTTCGGCGGTTTTCCTCTGCTGATGGATACATTACATACTAATTTCGGAGTTTCTATTGACGGGTGCTTTGAGGTCGACTTCTCTGGCTTCCAGAGCATGATTGATATACTTGGCGGCGTAGATATTGAGATGACGAGCAAGGAAGCCAAGACGATAAATATCGGTACGGAGGCTGGTGTTTACCACTTGGATGGGACAAAGGCTCTTGCTTATTCACGCATCAGAAAGATCGACAATGACTTTTATAGGACCCAGCGTCAGCGCAATGTGCTGCAGGCAATCTATACCAAGTTCCGCCAGAGTAATGCAGCAGATCTGATGAAGCTGTTGGATGAAGTACTACCGTATCTGTCAACTGACATGACGAACTCGCAAATCATGCTACTGGCAGCGAAGTGCATCCCAATTATGGGAAGTGCAGAGCTCTCCAGTTATCGTGTCCCGGCAGATGACGCATACCATTATGCTTCTATCCGAGGTATGTCGGTGGTCGTCCCGGATCTGGACAAAATCCACGAGGATCTATTGAACGAGTATCTTCCACTCAATGCGGAGAAAGAGAGCAGTGAATGACCGTTTTACTTACTGGCGGAGCGGGATATATCGGCAGTCATGTAGCAGTTGAACTGCTTCAGTCGGGATACGATGTAATCATCGCAGATACCTTCTATAATAGTTCCCCAAAGGTTCCAATCATAATCAGTGAAATCACGGGGAAAAGCGTCAGAACCTATTATGTGGACATTCAGAATTCTGCGGATTTGGAGCAGATTTTCAAACAACATGAGATCAATGCGGTCATGCACTTTGCGGGATATAAGGCTGTCGGAGAATCTGTTCAGCAACCGCTCAAGTATTATAGAGGTAACCTTGACAGTACCCTCACACTTTTGGAAACCATGAGCAAATATCAGGTCAAAAACTTGATTTTCAGCTCGTCTGCAACGGTTTATGGCAATCCAGCCACGCTGCCGATTACAGAAGCGTGTCCCACTGGCGACATCGCAAGCCCGTATGGATGGACGAAGTATATGATCGAGCAGATCATTACGGACTATGCTGCGGCGACCCCGGATTTTTCAGCGGTCATTTTTCGCTATTTCAATCCGGTGGGAGCTCATCCAAGTGGCCTTATCGGAGAGGCTCCCAATGGCGCACCAAACAATTTGATGCCATATATCACTCAGGTGGCTACAGGAAAGCGAAAGCAACTATCCGTTTTTGGCGCTGATTATGATACGCCAGATGGTACATGTATCCGAGATTACATCCACATCATGGACATTGCCGCTGGCCACACAGCAGCACTGCCGTTTTGCACTTCGCACAAGGGCGTGGAGGTAATCAATCTGGGAACAGGTATGGGACATAGCGTTCTTGAGTTGATTTCCGCATTTGAAAACGCTACTGGGATTCATATCCCTTTTCAAATCGTTGGTCGCCGGGCGGGAGATATCCCGGTCTGCTTCGCCTCGGCAGAAAAGGCAAAAGCGTTGCTTGGCTGGCAAGCCACAAGAACTTTGAGTGACATGTGCCGTGACGCATGGAACTGGCAGCAGAAAAACCCCGATGGGTTTATGTAAGCAAAATGAATTTATATTAGCGCAGGAAGTATCGAAAACGGGAGATGCTGCATTACGAAAACCAAAGTACGCTATATACGGCAAGTAGACACTTGCGTATGTTGCGGCTGCCCAGTTCCAGAAGGCCGTATGGTCTGCTATAATTGCGAGAAAGATACAGCATCATTGCTGGAGAAGAACCACAAGAAGGCTAAATCCAGAAATCGTGTGCGAGGGATTTTCGGCCCCCTACGCAACAATTGATTTGCTATCTCATGGCCGTTTTTCCTGCTCTATATTATCTTCACAAGCAAGGAAGTCCTGATTATTTGGATTCCTTGCTTGTTTTTTTGAGAAACATCAGTGGGATTCCATCCATAAAATCTCAATAACTTTCTCCGTGCCCCTATCTATGGCACCATAACGGGTACATATCATTTGATTACCATATACCATACCGATGATTTCTATGAAGGCAATCAAATGAGGTGTATACTAATAGCATAGTAGGTGGTACCAATGTTCAATGCACAACAGCGAATTCGACAGTTAATGGATGAGCGCGGATGGACAATTTACCGATTGGCGCAGGAATCCAAGCTGTCGCAGACAACGATCAGTAATATCTTCAAGCGGAACAACCAGCCGTCTATTCCAACGGTGAATGCGATTTGTGACGCTTGTGGAATCACGCTGGCTCAGTTCTTTGCGGAGGACGATCCAGCAAACACTCTGAATGCCCGGAGTGAGTTTGACAACAGTGTTGCGGCGCTCAAAGAGGACCAACGCGAAGCGCTTGCTGCATTCATCAAGACAATGGTA
>OCQC01002922.1_pt1 | contig 9727 bp, 8 predicted proteins | sample 1538401 | NCBI WGS metagenome assembly OCQC01 (sample SAMN04571689, study PRJEB22368) | human gut metagenome | biome: human gut; material: stool | host: Homo sapiens | place: Luxembourg | collected 2012-08-03 | reverse complement strand
ACTTTTTTCTATAGAAAACATCAAGTATTTGAGAATTTTTCTTTACAACATTATGCTCAAATATTTAATATATTTATTAGAAAAGAAAAAAAGATAGGAGATAATATTATGGAATTTAAAGATGTTATTCAAAACCGATATTCATGTAAAGACTTTTCTACACAACAAATAGAAAAAGAAAAATTAACGGAAATATTAGAAGCAGGAAGAGTTGCTCCAACGGCTAAAAACTTGCAAGAACAAAAAATCTATGTTGTTCAATCAAAAGAATATTTAGATAAAATAGATGCATGTACACCTTGTCGTTATCATGCACCTACTGTTTTAGTTGTAGCTTATGATAAAAACAATGTTTTTGATTATCCAGGTAATGAAAGAAATTCAGGAATTGAAGATGCTACCATTGTAGCCACCCATTTAATGTTAGCTGCTTATAATGCAGAAATTGATAGTTGTTGGATCAATTTCTTTAATCCTCAAGAAATGAAAAAAGCTTTAGATTTACCTGAAAATGAAGAAGTTGTTATGATGTTGGATTTAGGATATGGAAATCAAAAAGAACCACTTCCTAATCATCATTTAAAAAAAGAATTGGCTGAAACAGTTAAATACTTATAATTTTTATAACAAAATAATCTTTGCTTGTTTTGTTATTTTTTTGTTACAATTAGGGTAAGAGGTGAGCTAGATGAAGCTGTTATTTAAACAACAACCATCTTTTATTTTTCGCTTTTATGTAACAAATCAAAATAATGAATGGTTATATATTATAAAAAGAAAAATGGCAATTATGTATCAACTTTATATATATGATGCTCATGAAAATATTGTTGCTAAGATTGAAGAAGATCCTAAATCAGCTGTTTTTTTATTTATAAAAATGAGGAATATATTGGTGCTGTAGAAAAAGGGTTTTCTTATTTTATTCCTTATTTTTTAGTGGATTATCGAAAATGGAATGTTGGTGGAGAATATGTTGAATATAATTATGAAATAAAAGATGAAAATGATTATCTTATTGGAAGAATTGAAAAAAGATCATAAAATATTTTAGATACATATGATATTTCAGTTGATTTAAAGGAAGATATTTTAGATTTCGTCATTTTAACAACCGTAATAGATATTGAAAAAGCAAGAAGAAATAGACATTATTAAAATAATTGGAGGGAATCTTATGAAACTATTATTTAAACAGCGTATTTTTTCATGGCTAGACAGTTATGATATATATGATGAAAAGGGGGAAACTGTCTATACAGTGAAAGGACAACTCAGTTTTGGACATAAACTTTTTATTTATAATAAGTATGGTGAACATATTGGTACGATCAAAGAAGAAATATTAACGTTTTTACCACGTTTTGCTTTATATGAAAATGATGAATATATTGGTAAAATTACCAAAGAGTTTACTTTCTTTAAACCTAAATTTATTTTAGATTATAAAGATTGGCAAATAGAAGGAAATTTTTTGGAATGGGATTATCAGATCGTGGATTATTCAGGAAATATTATTGGTTTAATTAATAAAGAAATCTTTCATATGAGTGATACATATTCTTTAACAATAGAACATGACGAAGATGCCTTTTATGTTTTGATGATTGTTCTTGCGATAGATGCTCAAAAATGTAGTCAAAATAAATGATTGTAAGTCAATCATTTTATTTTCTTAAAAAATTAGCACTCTGTGCTTGACTATGCTAAAACAAAGTAATATACTATCTTTAGCATTTAAATAACGGGAGTGCTAAAGGAGGATATATTATGGCAGAAAAAAAACAATTTAAAGCAGAATCGAAAAGATTATTAGACTTAATGATTAATTCTATATATACACATAAGGAAATCTTTTTAAGAGAATTGATTTCTAATGCAAGTGATGCAACAGATAAACTTTATTATAAAGCATTAACAGAAAATATTTCTGAAATCAATAAAAGTGATCTTACAATTGATTTAGCTTTTGATAAAGAAAATAGAACATTGACTGTTACTGATCATGGTATTGGAATGAATAAAGAAGAACTAGAAGAACATTTAGGTACGATTGCTAATAGTGGCTCTTTCAAATTTAAAAATGAAACTGAAAGTGATGATATTGATATCATCGGGCAATTTGGAGTTGGTTTCTATTCAGCATTTATGGTTGCTAAAAAAGTAGAAGTTTCTTCAAGAGCTTATGGTAGTGATCAAGGATATACATGGGTATCTGAAGCAAGTGATGGTTATGAAATCTTTGAAACAGATAACTTACCAACAGGAACAACAATTAAACTTTATTTAAAAGATAATACAGAAGAAGAAAATTATGATGATTATTTAGATCAATATCATATCGAATCTTTAGTTAAAAAATATTCTGATTATGTACATTATCCAATTAAAATGGATGTGACAACATCTAAGAAAAAAGAAGATAGTGATGAATATGAAGATGTTGTTGAAAATAAAACATTAAATTCAATGGTTCCTTTATGGAAAAGAAATAAAAAAGATATTAAAGATGAAGAATATAATGAATTCTATAAAGATAAATTCAATGATTTCTCTGATCCAATGAAAGTCATTCATACATCTGTAGAAGGAAATGTTTCTTATGATGCATTATTGTTTATTCCAAGTCAACCACCAATGAATTTCTATTCAAATGATTATGAAAAAGGATTACAACTTTATAGTCGAGGTGTCTTTATCATGGATAAAGCAAGTGATTTAATTCCAGAACACTTTAGATTTGTTAAAGGGTTAGTTGATTCACAAGATTTATCATTAAATATTTCAAGAGAAATGTTACAACATGACCGTCAATTAAAAGTCATCGCTGATCGTATTGAAAAGAAAATCCAAAGTGAACTTACAAATATGTTGAAAAAAGATCGTGAAACATATGAAAAATTCTTTAAAAACTTTGGTTTACAATTAAAATTTGGTATTTATCAAAGCTATGGAATGTTAAAAGATAAATTACAAGATTTACTTTTATTCTACTCTGGTAAAGAAGAAAAAATGATTACTTTAAAAGAATATGTTGAAAACATGAAAGAAGGACAAACAGAAATTTACTTTGCAAGTGGTGAAACAAAAGAAAAGATTTCTCATTTACCACAAGTAGAAGCTGTTAGAGATCGTGACTTTGATGTTTTATACATGATGGATAATGTTGATGAATTCATGATTCAAATGATGAGAGATTATGATTCTAAAGCTTTCAAAAACGTTGCTCAAGGTGATTTAAACTTAGATAGTGAAGAAGAAAAGAAAGAATTAGAAAAAATCAATGAAGATAATAAATCATTATTAGAATCATTAAAAGAAGCTTTAAAAGATAAAGTAGTGGATGTTAAAGTATCAAATAGATTAAAATCTCATCCAGTATGTTTAGTATCTGATCAAGGTGTATCTTTTGAAATGGAAAAAGTATTAAATGCAATGCCTGATGGTCAAGATGTTAAAGCAGGTAGAATTCTTGAAATCAATCCAAATCATGATATTTTCAAGGCAATTCAAAATGTTTATCAAAATAATGCAGATAAGATCAATGATTATGCTTCATTGTTATTCGATCAAGCATTATTGATTGAAGGATTATCTATTGAAGATCCAGTGGCTTTTTCAAATAAGATTTGTGAGCTTATGATTGAATTAAATAAGTAAGGCTATCATTCGATAGCCTTTTCTTTTATAATAAAAGCAGGAGAGTGAAAATTATGGAGTTACAAAATGTTTTACAACAAAGAAGAAGTATTCGTAAATATAAACAACAACCTGTAGAAAAAGAAAAAATTGAAGAAATGATTCAAGCAGCTATCTATTCAGAAAGTTGGAAAAATAGTCAAACCCCACGATATCATGTTATTCAATCAAAAGAAATGTTGGAACAATTTAAGAAAAAATGTTTACCTGAATTTAATCAAAAAAATATAGCTGATGCACCTGTTTTAATTGTGACAACATTTGTTAAAGATCGTGCAGGTTTTCAAAGAAACGGAAGTCCTGACAACGAATTACAAAATGGTTGGGGTGTTTATGATTGTGGACTAGCTAATCAAAACTTAATTCTTAAAGCAACTGAACTTGGTTTAGGAACACTTGTTATGGGAATCAGAGATGAAAGAGCGATTCGTGAACTTTTAGAAATACCTGTACAAGAAACGATTGTTTCTGTCATAGGTGTGGGTTATCCAAATATTGAACCAAGTATGCCAAAAAGAAAAACAATAGAAGAAGTGAGTACGTTTTATTAATGAAGAAATTACTGTATAAAATTTGCAAACCACATCATAAATATAAAATCAATTTGGTTGATGTTTTATTGCTTATTGAACCGGTGGTGATGAATACGTCTTATTTTATGGTTGGAAGAATCTTTTTGCTTATGGCGTTAGTTCTTAACTATTTAGCACACTATCTTTGTCATGATGATTATAGCGAATTTGAAAGACGTGTCCTTGTTTCAACAATGATTATTATTGCTTTACTTCTTATCTATCTTATTATTACAGGTAAATAAAAAATCCACTTTGGGGTGGATTTTTTGTTTATTTATAAAACTCAATAATATTTTGATAATCATTTTTTAAACTAAAGTTTGCAGAAACAAAATAGAAATGATTTTCTTTTTTATACAGTAAAGTATCATACGATGTATCAAGTTTAAAGAGATAAGTGTTTTTATCGATTTTAATAACAGGAACATCATCATACGTTTTTAAATAACGTTTAAAGAAAGTGTTTGTTTTGTCAGTTGATTTAAAACAATAATCTTTACTATACATGAGATCACCTTGGTTGTTTTCTTCAAAATAAGAAGTAGATTCAACAATAAAACTTTTAGTATATTTGTAGTTTGGATATTTTTTTAAATTTGTTTCTTTATCAAATGTTTGCAAGGTTAAAATATTTTGATTTAAAGGAATATCTTTTCTATCAGTAACATCTAAAATACATCCAAGTATAGCCACTACACAAGTAACTATAGTCATAGCGTAGAAGATATGTTTAATAATCTTTCCAAAGCTTTTTTGACAGGCTAAAACAATTTTATAAAGGCAACGAATAAGAATTGTCGCAAATAGAAGAAGAGGTAAGTAATGAATTAAAATACTTCCATTTGTAAGAAATTCTTGAATCTGATTTTTTTGTAAAACAAGCTGTGCGACAAAAAAAGCAAAGAAAATCCATAAAACAAAATAAGTGGTTACAGAGATTTTACGAGTACTTAAGTATTCATCAATTGCTTTTTGTCTTTCCTTAGGTAAAGCACGTTTATTATCTGTTGTAAAAATAATAAATTTTCCTATTTTACCATAATAATCAAACATTTGTTTTTCATATTCATTAATAAAATCATGTAATGCTTTTCTTTTAGGGGTTGCCGGTTTTTTGATTAGTAAATCTACATGGAAGTAGTAGTGTTTCTCATTTTTTTCAAAACGGCTGATTTTACCTAAAGAAGTAGGATTGTAACCTTGTTTAGATAACTCATTCAAGGTGTTTTCTAATTGTTTATATTCAGTTATATCATAATCTAATAATTTATACATATGTGACTCCTTTGACTGTTACATCATAACAAAAATAGTCATGGAAATCCATGACTATTGATTAAATGCAGAATCAACTTCATAATCAGGTTTGAAGTTTTCTTCTTCTAACATATAAGATTCAGCAATGTTTTGGCAATGATCACCAATACGCTCTAAGTTGGATAAGATATCAACGTATGTAGAATTGACAATAACTGATTTTTCAGTTTTATTAGTAACACGTTGAATATGTCTTTGTTTTGCTTTTTTATTATAATAATCTAAATTACTTTCATGATCATCAACATAAATAATATCATCTAAATCATGTTTATCAAAAGCCACCATTGCATGATTCAACATTTCAATATCCATATTGATCATGGCGATAATGTCATCTTTAGCTTCTGATGAAAAATCATCTTTTTCATCATAAACAGCTTCAAAGAATTGAGTTAAGTTAATACATAAATCACCGACACGTTCTAAATCTTTAATTGATTTCATATCAGCAAAATATTCTTTTGAATCATGATCGTTTAATTGTTCATGTGAAATAAGTAATAAATATTCAGCAATCTTTTTATCTAATAAGTTGATTGCATTTTCTAATTCTTCGACTGCTTCTTTAGCAGTAGAACTTTTAGAAATAAAATATTCTCTAACATTTTCACAAGCTTCAACAGTAATAGCTCCCATTTCTAAAATCTTGTTTTTAGCGATAGCTAAAGCATGAGAAGGGAACAATTGAACCACATGAGGATCTAATTCTGATAAATCCATTTGTAATTCTTTTGAATGATTTGGAATAATTTTTTTAATAATAACAACAATCTTATTAATAAATGGAAAGAACAAGATGGTTGTTACTATGTTAAAGATACCATGAGCTACTGCAAGTTGTAATTCAGGAGACATTGTACTTACTGAATTAATATATTGAATCAACATGGTAAATGGTGATAAAACAATCATAAATAGAACAGAACCAATGACGTTAAATAAAACGTGGAAGAATGCTGCTCTTTTAGCGGGAATAGATCCACCAATAGAGGCAAGAACAGCTGTAATTGTCGTTCCAATATTTGATCCAAATAAAAATGGTAAAGCAATATTTAAACCAATAGCACCGGCACCATACATTTGTTGAACAATTGCAATCGTTGCAGCTGATGATTGAATCGCACATGTAAGAATTGTTCCACCAAGTAAACCAAGCCAAGGGCTCTTCATTAAAAATTCGGTAATTTGTGTAAATTCTGGAACTTCAGAAATCATTGATAAATTGTTTCCCATTAAATCAAGTCCATAGAATAAACAACCAAATCCAAAAATAATTTGTGATAAATATTTTGTTTTTTTGTTTTTAGAAAACATTGAAACAAACGCACCAATAATAATGAAATAAACCGCATATTTAGAAATCTTTAAACCAACTAAAACAGAAGTAATAACTGTTCCAATATTGGCTCCCATAATAATTCCTACTGCTTGATTTAAATTCATCAAACCAGAACGAATCAATCCAATTGTAAGGGCTGTTGTTCCTGAACTTGATTGAATTAAACACGTAACTAAAGCCCCAATTAAAATTCCTTTTACAGGACTTGAGGTGTATTTATCAATAATGTCCTTTAATTTATCTCCGGCATAACTTTTTAAACCATCACCCATATAATCGATACCAAATAAAAATAAGCCAAGCCCTGCCAGAATTAAAGGCCAGTTGATATCTGCTAATGTCATAAAATCACACTCCTATACATCTCATTTTAAAGGAATGTTAATTTTGTGTAAAGATTATGTTAAGTTTCTTTACAAAACCTTAACAATTCTTTTTGAAACAACTTTCAATCAATGTAATTATATGCTTATAAAAAGGAAAAATAAGGAGTGTAGTAACAATATTGAAGAAACCATGAATAAAAGCGAGTTGCAGACGAGGTGAAATAGGAATATAAAAGCGAAATGTTAAAAAAAGATGATAAAAAGGAGTCAGGAAAATCATAAAAAAAGTTGTTCCAATTACATTAAATAAAAAATGAAAGAAGGCAGCTTTTTTGGCAGAAGAATTGGTTTTAAGGGCAGAAAGAAAAGCGGTAATGGTTGTACCGATATTACAACCAAAGATATAAGGAATAGAAACATAAAGGGAAATGGCTTTTAAATGATACATTTGTTGGACAATAGCAATTATCGCACTTGATGATTGAATAAGAGCAGTTGTGATGGCTCCACCAAGCATGGCTAAAATAGGATGATTTGTAAAAAGTGTTACTAATTTCATAAATTCAGGAAGTTTAGTAATAGCTTCAAGATGCATTGACATAAGTTCTAATCCATAAAATAAACAGCCAAGCCCAAAAAGAATTTGTGCAAGGCCTTTTATTTTAGGATGATTAGAAAATAATAAACAAAAAGCACCAATAATTAAAAAGAAAGAAGCATATTGAAAAAGATCAAAACCTACAATAAAAGCGGTTATGGTTGTGCCAATATTGGCTCCCATAATAATCCCAATACTTTGTGAAAAGGTCATGAGATTTGCATTAATTAAACTGACGGTTAAAGCAGTTGTGGCAGAACTTGATTGAATAATACAAGTTATAAAACAACCAATTAGAATAGCCTTAAAAGTAGAAGAAGTACATTTAGCAAGAAGATTTTTTAAACGGGTTGGTGAAAGTTCTTGTAAAGAAAGAGAAAGATAGTCGATACCAAATAAAAAAAGTGCCAGACCGATTAGAATAGAAGTCCAAGAAACGTGGTTCATGAAAAAGCCTCCTTTTTCATATTTTAAAAATAATCATTTTTAACTAGAAAAAATAATCATTCTTTGTAAAAATATATGAAGGAGGTGTTTTAATATGAAAGGAAGATGGAAGAAATTTTTATCTTATTATACAAACTATAAGGTTTTGTTTTTTAAAGATATGTTTTGTGCGATGATTTCAGCAGCCATTACGCTCGTTTATCCTATGCTAACACGCTATATTACAGGGACGATTTTAAATCAACCAAAGATTGATTATTCTAAGATTTATTTATTAGGACTTTTTATGCTTTGTTTGATTGTTGTTGAATATTTTTGTAATTATTTTATAGGTTATCTAGGACATGTCATGGGTGTCTATATGGAACGAGATTTACGTAATGAGTTATTTAGTCATTATCAAAAATTATCTTTTCGCTTTTATGATGAACAAAACACAGGACAATTGATGTCACGTCTAACGAATGATTTATTTTCTTTAACTGAACTTTATCATCATGGACCAGAAGATATTGTCATTTCAATTATTAAGTTTATAGGGGCCTTTATTTTACTTTCCTATATTAATGTCAAACTGACTTTAATTTTATTTGCAATCTTACCATTTATGTTTTTATTTGCTTGGTATTATAATAAAAAGATGAAAACAGCTTTTAAAAGAAATAAAGAGAGAATTGGTGATATCAATGAACGCATTGAAGACAATTTATCAGGAATTCGTGTTGTTAAAAGTTTTGCGAATGAAGATCAAGAGTTAGAACGTTTTGATAAACAAAATGGACATTATGTAAGTGCTAAGAAAAATAGTTATTATTATATGGGAAGATACAATGCAGGACTTACTTCTTTTACAAGTTTAATTACAGTATCGGTTATCTTTTTTGGAACCTTATTTATTTCTTATGGAAGTATTAATGTTGCAGATTTAATTGCCTTTTTACTTTATGTCACGAACTTAATAGATCCTGTAAAAAAACTTTTAAACTTTACTGAACAATTTCAAGAAGGTGTTACTGGTTTTGAACGTTTTATGGAAATATTAGAAATTGAACCAGATATTCAAGATACAAAAAATGCAGTTGTATTACAACATGTTGAAGGGAATGTCATGTTTGATCATGTTTCATTTCGCTATAATGAACAAACACCTTATGTGTTAAATAATATTAACTTGGATGTAAAACCAGGAGAGTATATTGCTTTTGTTGGTTCATCAGGAGTTGGTAAAACAACGATTTGTTCTTTGATTCCTCGTTTTTACGAAGCAACGAAAGGAAATGTCTTGATTGATGGAATTAATGTCAAAGAGATAAAACAACAATCTTTAAGAGAAAATATTGGCATTGTTCAACAAGATGTTTATTTATTTACTGGAACGATTATGGATAATATTCGTTATGGAAATTTAGAAGCGAGTGATGAA
>OCQC01002903.1_pt1 | contig 9797 bp, 8 predicted proteins | sample 1538401 | NCBI WGS metagenome assembly OCQC01 (sample SAMN04571689, study PRJEB22368) | human gut metagenome | biome: human gut; material: stool | host: Homo sapiens | place: Luxembourg | collected 2012-08-03 | reverse complement strand
GCGAGCGCACCCGGATATTACGCTGATGCTGATGACCCCATATTACCCAGTCAACAGAAAGGTGGATCTGCCAGAGGCGTTCGACGCTCTGTTCTATCCGCCGGATCTGGAAACGGTCCCCAAACGGCTTGCCATCGTCCGCGCAAACCGATATATGGTGGAGCGCAGCGATTTTCTCATCGCCTATGTGCGGCATCCGGCCAGCAATGCCAGAGAACTGCTGGAGTATGCCGGGACAGGAAAGAGAAAGGGAAAAATCCACATCACAAATTTGGCTGAGGAGCAAATCTCTCTTCCAAAGAAAACAGATGATGTGATATAATAAAATAGTAAAGTATACCCATTTAGAAATTTGTAACCCGAGGTCTTGCTATGGAAGAAAAACTGGGACAGTCCACGGCTGTTCTGTTCAAATATGAAAAATTGATTTTGGCTGAAGAAGAAACCACATCCGCTGGTGGATGTGGCGTCTCCCTTGCGGCCTTTTCATGCCCTGCGTCAGCCTGTCCAAGTGACAGGGTGTCGCGGGGATTTTTTATTGTCTAAACAGAGGTGATCAAGCATGAGCTTACCAAAGCGCGATGGTGTAAATGACCGTTATTATCTGATACATAAACCGGACACTTCACCAGAAGTACTGGCGGAGGCGGATCTCTGCATTCAGGATGTGCTGAACGGCACCGCCCGTGAAAATCACTCCGCCTACCCGACCGTGGTGCGAAACCACAACGGGACGCCATTTCTCCCTGATCAGCTGCTGGAGCGGTATCTGACCGAGCTGCCGTTGAAAGGATTTCCCTGTGAGGATGCTGTCTCTCTCTGCGACGCCATGCGGCGGCTGGTGGGCTGGCAGGAGATCCACTATACATTGGAGAAGTACATAGAAAAGCAGGTACAGGAACGCTACTTCCTTGTGGGAGAGCGGGATGATGGCTTTACCGTCTTTCCGCCCTGCACGGTACTGCCGGAATTGCGCCCCGAGGATGCGGATGAAGAGCTGCTGCGCTTTGCCTGCTATGTGGCGGTCTGCTGCACGGTGTATGGACAGAGCTTTGAGTATCTTAAAACCGAACACATCCTCGGCCTGGTTTCCCAGCTCCGTCCCGACATGGTGAAGCAGCTGAAAACAGCTGGCAGCGGCAAATTGCCAAAGGACATCCAGCGGCGTAAGACGGAGCATTTCACCGCATCGGCCAATGATGTGTTTGCTACCATCCGCATCACCGCCAGGGACTCCACGGAGGAGTGCTATGCTGAAATTCTGGATTACCTGTGTGCGGTGTTGGAGCAGGAGGGATTTCCCCGCAGTTACTCGGTGGAGTTCCGTGGGAAGGAAAAACTCTATCTGCCCATTCCCGGTCTGCCCAAAAAGGGCGTCAATCAGCTCTTTGCCTGTGCTGTGCAACACCCCAATCTGCATCCGGCTATGGCGCGATACGCTCGTCTGGCTATGCGGGAATTTGAGTGGTACCAAAACCTCTCAGATGAAGCCTGTGCGATGCCCGGCACCTTCGCCGTGTTTGCCCTGGGGCTGGAGGGAGAACCGTGGGCACCGCTGGTGACGGAGTATCTGGATCTCTGCGATGACGAGCACTCCTCCCTGCAAGGGAAATTCCTTCATGCCTTGATCCGAAAGTTTGGGTTCCAACCATGGACGCTGGGGGTATTGGTGCGGGGCGCATTATCTATGCAGTGGCTGGAGCCTGCCAGAGAATTCCGCAGCCTGATAGCCAATGGGGAAAGCCTGGATGCACTGCTGGCAGTCAAGCGCCGCTTTTCCGCTTATCTCCTGCCGGAAGAAAACGAAGACCCGAAATTCCGGGCCATCGCTTGGCAGAGCCTACTCTGGGCCATCTGGGGGCAAGCCTCTGAAAACGGCGGCAGCAAGGTCATTAAGACGGCTCCGAAGGAACTGAGAGAAAGGTATCAGGAAATTTTTCAATAGACTATAAGGAGGACTCGGATGAGTGAAGTAAGCTATTCAAATGTACCTCCCATGATGGCTGCCATCAAAAGTGGTGACATAGAGGCGATTCGTTCCCTGCTTCACGCAGGGCATTCTCCCAATGAGCCACAATGCTATCAGGTAATGATTGGAGATTGGCCGCGGGATGACGAAGCCTCTCCGCTGGAATTGGCTGTACTGGAAAATCGGATGGACATGGTACAGCTCCTGATCGAATGCGGAGCAGATTTGACCCATAACCCGGAAGAATTGCTTTGTGGTTCCCTGCGCAGTCAAGACCTGACCCTGTTTTCCTTTTTGGTAGATGTGGGAGTCAGAATCCCCGCAACGCAAAGGGATATATGCAGGCTGTTTCTCCACTTGGTGGATCGGGATGAGCCTAATGTACTCCCCATTTTGAAAAGGATGGGCATGGATTTGAAACAATACGGCGGTGAAGCCCTGCGCAGTATGGCGAGCCATGGAAATCAGCTGCTGGTGGAGTATCTGATTCAAAACGGGGCGGACATCAACTATCACAAGCCAGATATGGTGTTTCCCTACGCTTCGACTCCTGTCACTGAAGCTGCACGGCACAACGATTTTTCTATGGTGCGCTGGCTTGTGGAACAGGGTGCAGACATCACCATCCCGGATAAATACGGTGACCGGCCCTACACCGTGGCAGTACAGAACAAAAATCAGGAAATGGCCGCCTACTTAAAAGCTCTGGAGCCGGAGGAATGGCATAACGAACAGGAAAAGGCGCGTCAACTCACGCCCTACAAGCTGCCTGCCAAGCTGGTGGAATACTTAAAGACCGGCCCCTTGCGTCTGGAATTTCCAGAGCGGGAACTGGTGAAATGGGCGGAACTGTACCCCTACATGGATTTACAGGAGATGACCTGGAAACGGAAAAAGTTGCTCTCCCTTATGGCGAAAATGGACAATTACAGCGACTATTTGCTGCTGTGGAGTCCCAGAGATAAGAAACTCTGGTATCTGGACATTGAGCATAAGGAGTTTCATCCGTTAGCCAAATGGGAGGAATTTATTGCTGATCCCGGAAAATATCTTAATGGAATGATTGAGGGCGAGTTTGAGGAATAAGGAGAGAACACAAATGACAAAAGATCAACTCTTATCTTTATGGAATGCGGATAACTGGGAGGTAATGAGTTGCGGGGTCTACTTTACGGCTCACCGGGCAGATAAGGAACTGCATATCAACTGCAATGATTATACCGAGGCAGAGATTCTGGCAATGCCCTTCTGGGAGCGATTAGCTCAGGAACTGGATGAGCTGGACCGGCAGGCCCACGAGATCTTACAGAAAGAATTCCCTGATGATGAGGACATCCCCGATCTGCCCCTGACCGACATCACGATAGACAAGTCCGGCTGCTACGGGACATTTTCCCTCTGCTACGATACTGGGGACTCTCCGGCTGGGGAACTCTATCTCAATGTGTCCTTTGACGAGCAGTTCGTGCCAAGTCCGAAGGTTGGCTACGACACCTTTTAATACAGGGAGGCTCCCCTATGGCATTAAAAATGAACTTTCGTGAAGTCACCCCGGAAGATACCGAAATTCTTCGTATGATAGCGTTGAGAAACGGGAAAGCAGAAGATTACCTCTGCTGCGATGTTACCAATGAGGATGGTGTAACGCAGACTACCTGGTATAGTAAGGCGGATGTGGCCCTCTGGGGGGAGGATTATATCCGGGCGCACACCACAATGAAGTACAGCGATTATAGCGGATGGATCATCATTCTGGATATGGAGCCGTGGAACGATACACAGGCATCACCACGAAAAAAGAAGAAACGGGATTCCTTTCCCCAAATCCCTACCTGGCTGGAGGGCCATGTCAAAGAACGAAAACAAAAGCGCCTGCCCACCGTGACCCTCTGCTCCTCTGCCGGAAATGAACTGCTGGAAGTGTGGTATTACGGAGAATTGCTCACAGTGAAGGGAGAGTCCCAATCCTATATCATAGATAGAGGCGAGACCCCCGGACTGGTGGCAGCCCGCGACCCAGAGAGCGGCGAGGAGTTCGTCATCTTCGACGGTGGGCAGCATGGTTATGATAATATGTTCTGCGATGAACACAATCCAGCTCAGCTGGCGCACCGCCCCCTCCAGCGGTATGAGATCCCTGCCTCCAAGTTGGTGCTGGAACTGGGCTACAATATCGACTATGAGGATGAAAAAGAGAGCTTCGAGGTAGACGAGGCTGATACCGTGGAACTGGTTAACGGTGAGCGGATGCCCTGGGAGCAGGTCAAACGGGACGGCATTGACTACATTGCACTTTACTATGTGAATGATAAAGGAAAACAGTTGCAGATTCTGGATGCGGAACTGGCATGAGTACAATAGGACTGTTTTGGTAAGAATTTGATGATTACTGGTGTTGATGATGTAAGCCGAGAAAAGAAGTAAGGTGTGTGATCAATGATTACTGGAAAGTATTTGGAGAATCCAGCATTATATAGTCCCGATGAACTCGAACGATTGGACAACCATATCGAAAAATATTTTGGAAAAGCCACAACAGTGGTTCATGAGTTTTTCAGCGAAGATATTCATGTTGATGTCTCCATCATTCCGCCCCATGAGGAACATAACTATTATACTTTGGTAACCACAGGCATGGGTGCGTTTTCGATGAAGATCCCAAGTGAATACCAAGAGGATGGCCTTCCCTCTCGGATAGAACTGATGATGTGCCTTCCGCCTGAGTGGAACCCTGAAAGTAAGGAAAGCCAAGAAAATTGGCCAGTAGAGTTGCTTCGCTATTTAGCGAGGTTTCCAATCATAGAAAGCACTTGGCTGGGCTATGGGCATTCTATTCAAAACGGAACACCATACGCAGACAATACATTGCTGGCAGGGTGTGTTCTTTTAGGCGTACAGGATGCGCCGGAGGGTGCTGCCGTCTGTAAGCTCTCAGATGGAAGTTGGGTCGGTTTTTATCAGGTGATTCCTCTGACAGAGAATGAACTGGAATACAAGATTCAGCATAGTACAGATGAAATGCTGGAATACATGGAAGATGTAGACCATGTTGTATATTTCCAAAGACCGGATACTAATTTTGAATCACATTAGCAGAATAAGGAGAGAAGCAAAATGGAACAGGCATACTGCACCGCAGTTTTCTGGCGCGGCGGAGAAAAGATTGATCTGAATGGACTAAAACCAGATGCGGTACGGTGTCTGTCTGTGACGGGAGAGCGGAAGGTGAATCTGTCCTTCCTGCGAGATTATCCCAATCTGGAGGAACTGACCCTAATGGAAAAATGTGAGGGTGTAGAAGTTCTCTCCGAGCTAAAGCAGCTTCATACACTGTCCCTATGGCTGTCGGCCCCTGTTTCCTGGGACAATGTTTCTCTCCCCGGCCTGCGTGTTCTCCACCTGCGTGGGGAAAAGAATGGCGACATCACCCCGCTTCTCTCCAGCATTACCAATCTCCATTTGGAGGAAATGCGGAAAACGGAAGATCTCACCCCTTTCCTGACTCCGGCGACCCGGCTTCAGAAACTCTATCTCCAGTCACTACCAGCTGTGCAGAAACTACCGGCTCTGGATGGGCTTCCTTCCCTTTATGCCCTGAAACTCTATGAACTGCATAAACTCAGCGATTTGTCCGCCCTCTCTCACAGCCATTTGCGCTACTTTGCCGCCTCTCTGATCGGGGATAAACTCTCCGCCCAGGCGCTGGCAGATGCTGTGCTGGCAATTCCCGGTCTGGAGGCAGCCGCGCTCCAGCTGGTAGACCGCTCCGGGCGGCGCTATGGCAGTATCCAAAAAGCCTTTGCCGCCGCTGGGAAATCCGGATTGCTGCGGGAGGAAATTAGTGCTTTGACCACATGGCTGTCGCTGTAACCTGGGGATTGGGGCAAGAATGATATGGAACAGTTTTTTGAACATTCCGATTTGGGATTGGGAGCACTGACCTTTCAGAAAGGACCAGGGACCATCCACTGCTGGACTGGAAGAATCGCAGACACAGAGATCCTGTTTTCCATTATTTTGAACACATCTGAACTTCAGTCGGCAAACCTGGATTTTATCCGTTCTGTGCTTCAAAACTGGCGGGAGTATCTTTCAAAAGCGGAGCATGAGATTCAGGCGCAGATTGGTAAAAGCCCTGAGAAGTTTGGATTGCAGCGCGCTCCATTCCCTGAAACGGAGATTCCCGCCGAGCAGCCGCAATTTCTGTTTTATGATGAGACAGAATGGGGCCTGCACTTTGAGATTTGTACCCTTCCTGTGGGGGAGCCATTTGGACTTATGGTTGAGTTTTCAGGGGATACGCCAACGGATGTATATGGCTTGTCGGAAGCGGATGAAATAGAAGAATAAACGGAATAAGGGGGGCAGTTGGTGTTGAACTTTGCAGAACAAATCGCAGACGCATTGGACATTTTGAAATTTGACGGAGCCGTACAGGACACTCTGGCGGAACTTCGAGGGAAATGGGGCGCACAGGTCCCGGCGCTGCTGGATGAACGCTTTGATGCCGTTGGCGTTCAATATATGAAACTATCCCATGAAAAAGGGGCGGCGGCGTTGGGGCAGGAGCTGTCTGCCTTCGGCTGGGCACTGTATAACCTGGACGATGAGGACGAGTATCTGTTTGCCTTGATCCCAGAGGAAGAACGCAGCGAATGGGAACGCTACTGCAAAAAGCAGGGGCAATATTGTCACCTGATGAAACAGCAAGGACGAAAATGGGGCGACCATGCCAAGGAGCAGGACCCTGGAAAGCTAATGCCCTGCGAGGAATACATACTTCAGGATGAGTACGATTATTTCTTCAACTCCCTGGCGGGTGATTTTGCGGCGGGCGAATGGAAAAACCAGGATGCAGAAGAATGGAAAAACGGCTGTGTGGCCGACCTGCGCCAGCGTCCGCCCCAGGTGACCCGCGCCCACAGCTTGCCGCACCTTGGGTGCCTCACTTATTCCGCAGAAAATGGACTCTATGCCGCGTCCAGGGCCGCTGGCAGCGGGACTATTGGCCGAGCATTATTGAGCAAGAATCCAGCCACGCTTAACTGGGCCGAACCGTCCCCCATTGGATATGACGGTCCACCCCAGACCCTGTGCTGGGCTGACCATTCCCTCTGGGTGGGTGATCCCACCAACGCTACACGGATTGAACTGACAGACCGGGGCACCTGTCAGGATGTGAAAAACTGGACTCTGCCGGAAGATGGATGGAGCACCAAATACCATTGCGGCATTACGACAGACGGTCTGGGCCGGGTCTACTTTTCCAACGAGTGGTACAAGGGGCAGATTTACCGCTGGGAAAACGGCAAGGTAACAAAACACACCTTCTCACTGGATGGATACGACCATCTCTCCGAGGCCGTTCCCGTTCCCGGCACAGGCCGCATTACCATGATCCACGCAGTCAGTGGCAAGGGGCGGATGGAAGAATGCCTGCTGGAACTGGATATGGACACCGGGCGGTGCCGAATTGCCCCCCTGCCTGGAATGGGCGAGGGGCTGAAACTTCGCTGGTTTACCGGGGACTGGCTGCTGGTGCAGGGAAACGGCGAGATCCTCTCCGATGACTTTGCCCAGCTCATCAATAGGAACACCCGTGAAGTGCTGCGTATCCGTCCGGGAATGTTCGGCGGGGAGAAAATGCAGCACATTGGAATACTCACCGATGGCACGGTGGTCATCGTCACCCGGCGGGATAGGGTTGGGCCGGTATTTCGTTATCCCATCGACTTCTGGGGCTTCCTGCGGACGGCAAACAAGCCCAAAAAGCTGGAATGGCGAGAGTACAAAGAAGTGTACCCGAATTTGCCCATCTTCCTACCGCCCAAGGCCACAGAGCAAAAAATCATTCTCAAAAAAGACAGCCTGACCATCCTGGGGGCGGTATTTACGCCGCCGTTTACCCTGTCGCAGCTGGCGGAAAAATTGGGGCCTGCCCGCATTGTCCTGCAAAATGGAACACGGAAAAGCCCCATTACAGGCCGAGAGAGTCCCTATACCCAGGCACTTGCTTTGTGGGACGAGCTTGGACTCCAGGGCTGGTTAGATGAAGATGAGCAGACCATCAAAACCCTTGGTGTCCGGGTAGCGGCACAGGGAGAGTATGCGGTCCGGCAGACATTTGACGGAGCGGTTTGGATCGGGTCCAAGGACTACCGGGAGGCCAGTTGGAAGGATTTCGCCGGATTTGCCCATACCCTCAAATTAGGCGGCTTTACCGTTTATACCCGCTTGCCGGGTCCTGTTTCAGAGGAGCAGTCAGCGCAGAAAGCAAAGCTGGAGGCCCTCTCCGCCATGGTGCAGATCAGCTGGAAAGAGCCAGAGCAAAAGGCAGCGAAAGCGCAGAAATACAAGTTATCCAAGCCGACTGAACCAGTGCTCACCTTTACCAGCTTCAACTTCAAGCTGGCGGTCATGGAAGTCCTGATGTACGAGAAAGGCTTACTGGCTCCTAAACTGGATGCCCATGAGTTTGCCAGAGAGTATAGCCGACGCAAGATCGACATTGACGCGGAAGGGTATGAACCCATCCCAGAGATTCGGAAGTGGCTGGAGAAATACCCTGTCCCGGAGCGGTTGGCCCCGGAGGTCACAGAAATCGAGATGGATGGCGGCAGCGAGATTTATACCCAGCTCTGTCCGTTCTGGGATGGCGAGGATGGAGCCTTTGATCTTAATACCATTACGGAGGCGGAACTGCGCCAGTTCCCCAATCTCAAACATATTACCCTCATGTCCTCCAAGCCGGAACAGGTGCTGCCCGTTCTGGAACGGTGCGGTATCAAGGTAGACTTGCTGTGAGGTGAAAGCATGAAAGCGAAACTAAAAGTGATAAAGAACTGGGAGTTCGAGGAATTTGAACTGACGGGAACTTCCTTCAAATACAGCCCGACTGGATGCAAAGGTATGGTAGCCCGCAGCGAGGATGAAATTGTGTTTTGGACCTATCATCTCGTGCAAAAGTGCAGCGGCGTTTTGTGGGTCAAAGGCGAAGTTTCCAGGTGGATTCCCAGCCCGGAGCCGAAAGAGCAGCAAGATGTTTGGGAAGATCCTGTCTTGCTCTCATGCGACAGAGGAATACTGTTGGTTTGCCCGGCCAGTAAATCCCTTTGGTGGATGCCGCAGATGGATGGAGAGTGGATTCCGATCCCCATGGATAACTGGTGTGCCCAGGGTATTCCCAAGCCGGTGGCAGTCACCGGAAGCCAGGGCGTTTTCCCTATTGTGTGCCGAGTGGACAACTCCGCTGATGCGACCAACAGTTTTACCAGCCTGACGGTAGACTTTGAAACCATGACTGCACACTGGGCAGAAAGCGGCTCTTGCGTATACAGCAAAGCAGGAACCCGACAGACCCATTTGGCGGCGGTAGAGCGAGCTGGCGGCAATTTTGCCCAGGCAGACTTTCACTACAACTATCCTATGATTGGCTCCATACTGGAACAGAACGGACAGTTTTATGCCTTTTTGGAAAGCAGCACCATCAATCCGGCGGGTCTTTCTCTCATGGGCTACTATTGGTATCTGGAACTGGAGGAAAACGGACTATTCAAAAAGAAACTGTGGGGCAAAGATAATTTAAGCCGCCTGCCCGGAAAACACGGGATGCGCGGAAAATTCTCCGGTGACAGGACTTGCCTGATCCTATCTCCCATTTTTAAGAATGATGACTGGAAGGGTAAACAAAAGGTGCTGCGCCTTTCGGATTTGGTGCTGATCGACCTTGCCATGCCCCGTGGATACGCTTCCTTCCATGTGCTGGATGTATGGGGAAACCGGGCATTTCTCAGCGATGAGAAAAACAAGCTGGTTCTTTGTGAAATGA
>OCQC01002850.1_pt1 | contig 9972 bp, 7 predicted proteins | sample 1538401 | NCBI WGS metagenome assembly OCQC01 (sample SAMN04571689, study PRJEB22368) | human gut metagenome | biome: human gut; material: stool | host: Homo sapiens | place: Luxembourg | collected 2012-08-03 | reverse complement strand
TTGAAGATTTAGATATTGGATTTAAGGCATTTAGAGTTGGAGATACTAACATTAGGTGGAATTATGAAAAAGAGGATTTAAAGACTTTAAGTAATAAAGTAACAATAAGGTCTAGTGAAGAGCAAACCACATTTGATTTTATAGCGGCAACTAATCATCAAGTTAATTTAGATGAAACAGTTTCAGCAAAAGATAGATTAGACTTTATGCCAGGATCTAAGGATATTGATATTGTTTATGAAATTCTCTTAAGACAAAGAGATATACCACTTAGTGCAAAAGTTGAATTATTAGAGGATATAGGAAAGCGAACTTATATCTTTGCAGATAGTTATTTAGTTTGTCTTGAAGAAGATATAACTGTAGAACTTATAGAAAAGCTTGCTGAACTTAATCCTCTACCTATTAAATTTATTCTAAGAGATAGTGCTTTTGGAGATGATATAGCTTTAAAAGATGAAGCATATAGAAGATTAAAAGCATTAATTGAAAGAAACAGTGGTGAAAGTAAAAAAACATACACTGTAGAATTTATTTAGGGGGAAATGGTAAATGGCAAGACATATTGAGTTTCAATTTGATGATAAATTACAATATCAATTAGATGCTATTAATAGTGTTATAGAGCTTTTCAAAGGCTTGCCTAAAAAAGGTGATGGAATATATGGAAACACATATAGAAGTAAAACTTTAGGGGAAAATGAACCAATAAGAAATGTAGAAATAGTTAATGGTGATAAGCTAGAAGAGAATTTAAATAAGGTCCAATTAAAAAATAATTTATTTGCTACAAAATTACAAGGTAATGATTTTACTATAGAGATGGAAACAGGGACTGGTAAGACATATGTTTATTTACGTACAATTTTAGAGTTGAATAAAGAATATGGTTTTACTAAATTTATTATAGTTGTACCATCTATTGCAATAAGAACTGGTATAGAAAAATCTATAAAGATGCTTAAAGATCATTTTAAAGCATTATATGGTATAGATTTAACAAAGCATAGCTTTATATATGATAGTAAAAATATGAAGAGTATAAGTACTAACCTTGTAGAAACTAGGGATATAAGTATTTGTATTATGAATATACAAGCATTTAACAAGGATAATAATAAAATAAGACAAGAAGATGAATATGGACAAATACTTTGGAGAGATATTCAAACAATAAAACCAATAGTAATTATAGATGAACCACAAAAAATAGAAGGGGATAAAAAGAAAAAATCACAATCATTAAAGGCAATAGAAGAATTAGAGCCATTATTCACATTGAGATATTCAGCAACTCATAAAAAGTTGTACAATCAAATTTATAAACTAGATTCATTTGATGCTTTTAAAAATGATTTAGTAAAGAAAATAGAAGTAAAAACAATTCATAGTACCATATCAAAAGATAAACCTTATATTAGATATTTAAAATTTACATCTGATTTAAAAGCAAAGATAGAAATATTCAACCAAGAGCAAAGTGGAAGAATAACATTTAAAAGTTTTGCAGTAAGAGGTGGAGCGTCACTTTATGATTTATCAGGTGGATTAAATCAATATAAGGATATAAGAATTCAAGAAGAACCACATAAGTTAAAACCATTAAAAATAGCAACAAAAGAAAATATAATAGAATTACCACTTGGAGAAAGCAATATAAAATTTCATAAAACAGATATAATAAAATATCAAATAAGATTAACAATAAAAGCACATTTAGATAAACAGTTTGAAATATTAGATAAAGGTAAAAAAATAAAAGTACTTTCACTTTTCTTTATAGATGAAGTAGCTAAAGTTAGAGATAACTCTAGAGAAGATGGAAGGGGAGAATATCTTAGAATATTTGATGAACAGTATAAGGATATAATAGAAAATGACTTGTATTATAAGGGTAAGTTTGAACAATATAAGGAGTTATTTCCAAGGTATAATGAAGAGCTTGCAGTAAGAGAAGGATATTTTGCTATAGATAAAAATAAAAAAGTTGTTGAAGTAGAAGGGTGGAATCCAGCTTTAGAAGAAAATAAATTAAAGGCAAAATCTCAGGAAGATGTAGACAGGGGAATAGAACTTATATTAGAAAAGAAAGATGAGTTAATATCTTTTGATGAGCCACTAGCTTTTATATTTTCACATTTTGCTTTAAGAGAAGGCTGGGACAATCCTAATGTATTTAATATTTGTACATTAAAACAAGGTTCTAATGAAATAGCTAAAAAGCAGGAAATAGGAAGAGGATTAAGACTTCCAGTTGATATTAAGGGAAATCGTTCTATTGATAGTAAAGTTAATAAATTAACAGTAATAGCTAATGATACTTATGAAAATTTTGCTTCTGCACTGCAAAAGGACTTTAATGACAATAGTGATTTTGATAAAAATGAAGTTACACCAGATATTATATATAAAACATTTATTGATGCCGGTATACCAAAGGATAAAATTAATTCTGAATTAATAAATACTTTAAGGGAAGAGTTAGTTAAAAATGATATTATTGGTACTAATAATGTGCTTACAAAGTCTGCAAATTATATTAATGATATTGAGTTTAAGAATGAAACATTAAAAGAACATGCTATAAAGATAAAAGAAAGCTTAGTTAAATATATGGTTGAGCAAGGTAGTAAGAAAATTACTATAATTAATGGAGATAATGAACCATTAGAACCTAATGCTCCGCATAGTTATGTTACTGAAGAAGTATTTAGAAAAATTATAGATAAGTTAACTAGAAACTTAAATAAGAAAACTATATATAGAGCCAATATTGATAAAGATAAATTTATTAATGAATGTGCTAAAGAATTAAATGACTATACAAAATTTATGCATGCAACTATATCTTTTAATGAAGAAACTGGACAAGGTGATTATGGAGAGAGTAGGCAATTTAAAATGGGCGAAGCTCATGTTAAGGTTATTGAAGAAGGTGCAGATTTATTAATTGAAAAAAAGAGTGATTTGGAAATAGTTAATTACATTATGTATCATACTATGTTACCACGTATAGCTATTAGCAAGATACTTTGTCAGCTTAATAATAGGCTTATTTTGAACAAGCAAGAGGTTTTAGAAGATATAACTAAGAAAATTAATAATAAATTGAATAAAGCTAAAGATGTTTATGAATATGAAATCATACAAGGATATGAACTTGAAAGCGCAAAGATATTACAGGCAGATGTTATTGATGAAGAAATGCTTAAGGAGCAAAAAGCAGTGTATATAACTGATGCAGCTAAGAGAAGAGCTATGAATAGATATTATAGGATGGATAGTGATGGTGAATATGAATTTGCTGAAAAATTAGAAAATGACTCTAATATTTTATTATTTACTAAGCTTCATAAAGGTGGTTTTGTTATTGATACCCCTTATGGTAACTATTCACCTGACTGGGCTATAGTTTATAAAAATGATAATGGTGATGCTAAGCTTTATTTTATTGTTGAGACTAAGTGTGGCAAGAATGAGGAAAACTTAACTGATGTTGAAAAAACAAAGATTAAATGTGCTAAATTACATTTTAGTGCTGTTTCTGATGAAATTAAGTTTGATTGGGTTAATAGTTATAAAGACTTTAAGGAAAAGGTTAATATTATCAGTGGTGTATAGATATTTATAGGAGTAATTAATTATTGTAAATATAAATTAATTATATATGTATTTAGAAGATATGATTTATGGAGGAGATTATGGCAGATATTAGATATGAGATTAAAGAAAAAGTAGGGATTATAGCTGAATCAGCTAAAGGATGGAAAAAGGAGTTAAATTTAATTACTTGGAATGGTAATGAAGCTAAATATTATTTAAGAGAATGGTCTCCTGGGCATGAAAAAATGGGAAAAGGTATTACATTGACAATTGATGAATTGAAAAGACTTAGAAAGTTGTTAAATGAAATGGAAGTTTAAAATAAGTGAATTATTATGTATGGTATAAAATTAAAAGGAAGTGAATTTATTAATGGATATATTTTATAGTACTATAAATATTTTTGAAAAATTAAAGGAAAAGTATAGACAATATTTAAGAGATGATATTAGTGCTATTTCTATAATACAATCAGAAGATGAGGTGTGTTTAGAGATAGTATCATCTGAAGTATTGGAAGATGGATTAGAAAAGGAAATTATTAAAAGAGATAATTTAGAGTTTATCAGAGAAGATGAACAAGGAGAATTAATGTTTAATCCAGAAGATCCGATAGAGGTTAATGCAAGAAAGTTTATTAATGAACTTTCACCATATTCAATTATTAATACAACGGATTTATTTCATATAGAAGCTTGTGAGCAAATTAGTAAAAAATATAATATATTTGGAATAGACAAATAAGTATAAAAGTGGATGAGATTATTTTAATATAAGCTTTAATCTATTTTTGATTTTATAGTTTTAGATAAGATATTTAATTGATAACAATAAGTATTATAGTATTTTTATAATTATTGAAATTATAATATAACTAATTAGTTAAATATGATGCAGAAAATATTTTCTTAGGAGATAAGGTTTAATAAGGATTATGGTGGAGAGCATCCGGAGCGAGGAAAAACAACTTGGAGAAATAGATTATTTATCCAATTTCTTATCTAAGATTGATTCGATGTTTTGATATTAGGCCAATGATATAAAAGTATCATTGGCCAATTAAGAAATAAAAAAGTATGATTTAGAAATGAGGACTTATAAAATGCAAGAAAGTATAAATTTGATATTAGATTCCAATATAATAGAAAAATTTTGTAAATCATATAATAATAAACTTAGTCAGTATAGGTTAAGTTATTATATAAGAAGTAATATAGACAATGGTTCAAAAGAAAATGCAATTCACTCTTCAATTATTTGGACAAGACAAGCTGTATATCAGATTAATAATTCCAAAACTATTGATGGTAGTAATAAAATTGAAGACCTTATGATACTTATAGCTAATATTGATATTTTACTTGAGGCAACTGAACAAGTATATAGAGTATTATATGATTCAGATAAAGTTTCTAAATTTAGTGATGAACAGTTTTATTTTAAGGATGCCCCAAATGAATATAATAATCTAAGTAATAGAGACTATTTTAAAGAAATAAGATCGCTATTTGGAGCCCATCCAGTTAATCTTAAATCACCAAACAATATAAGAAGGTTTGCGGATATTCCAATGCATAGAAATGATTCTTTTAAATTAGTTAATTTAAAGGGAGATTTTAATATAAGATTATGGACAGCAACAAAAAATGATGAGAATACTATACATTTTCCATTATATATTAAGGATTTAGTAAAGTATTCTCAAATTATTTATAAAAGATATGAAATGTACAATAAAAGGTTAATAGATATATCTAAGAAAAATATATAATAATGATATTTAATAGTTATTACAGTTTATATAAAATATTTAAGACTAGATAATTTATTTGCTTATATTTATAGAAGTTTTAGAAAAGTAAATACAATCCTAACTAGCAATAAAATATGAAAGGAGTAACTATGTATAATAGTGATAAACCAATAGAAAATTTTGAAGATGATATATTAGGAAGAAAGAATTTCTCTAAGAACTTAGGGAAAGCAATACTTTCTTTGACATCAAATGACCATATTACAATAGGTTTATATGGGAAATGGGGAAGTGGAAAAACATCTGTATTAAACCTTGCTGTAAGAGAAATAAATAGGTTAACCAATAGTGATTCACAATATAATAAGCCTATAATAATAAAATTTGAACCTTGGAATTTTACTAATAATGATAATTTGTTTTTACAATTTTTTAATCAGTTAAAGGAAGAGTTAAAAATTAAAGAGAATAACGGAATTGCTAAAAATATAGGCGAAGCACTTGAAGCTTATTCAGATGCGTTAGAATTTGCAGAGGTTATACCACAAATAGGAAGTATTGCATCAATATTAAAAATAACTGGAAAGTTTACAGGGAAAAAACTACAAGATAAAAAACAAGATAATAGCATATCAAGTACAAAAGATAAATTAATAAAGGCATTAAAAAGTCAACATAAAAAAATTATAGTTATTATAGATGATATAGATAGATTAACAAATGAGCAAATTAGATTAGTATTTCAACTAGTTAATCAAGTAGCTGGTTTTCCTAATATGATATATCTATTGTCAATGGATAAAGATGTAGTGGTAAGAGCTTTAGAAAGTATACAAGAATGTAACGGAGAAGAATATTTAGAAAAAATAATACAAGTACCTTTTTTTATACCTAAAGTAAATATAGAAAAAGTTCATAATTTATTTTTTTATAAACTAGATGAAATTATAAAAGAAAAAGAAATTATTAATTTAGACTTAGATTATTGGCGTAAAATATATAATTATAGTATTAAACCATTTATAAATTCTATAAGAGATGTTAATCGTATAATTAATAGTTTTAAGTTTAAATATAATATTGTTTTTGAAGAAGTAAATTTTATAGATATGATAGCTATTACTGTTATTCAAGTTATGAAACCAGAAATTTATCAATGGATTATTGAAAATCAAGAGTTAATTTGTGGAGGATCAAATGATTATCAGGGAGTAGTATATGCAGAACAGGAGAAAAAAAAGGAAAATTACATACAAGAATTTTCAAGTATTGGTGGAGAAGAAGCTTTAAAAGCTGTAGCGGGATTATTTCCTAAATTGGATAAAGAAATAAATTATCATTATGAAAATATTAGTGAAGATGAATTAAAAAGAAATCTTAGAATAGCAGATAATGATAGATTCAATTTATATTTTAATTTAGATATTTCTGAAATTCCAATTTCACGTAAAAAACTTTTATTTTCATTTAATAAAATGGATTTAAATGAATTAAATAACTTATTTAAAAATCTTAATGAGAATAATAATATAATATCTTATTTAAAAGAGTTAAATAGCTATTATATGGATGTACCAATTCAAAGAATACCCATTATAATTGAGGCTATTTATAAAAATATGCATACATTTAAAGAAGAAGAGTGGAAATCAATTATTTGTATTTCAGCTAAACAATATGCTGAATGGTGTTGTAATAATTTATTTGAAAGATTAGAAACATCAGATGAAAGATTTAGTATTTTTGATAAAATTATTAAAAGAGCAGATTTTATGACATTAGAGTCAATTGCAAGTGAAATTAATAGAGTTGAATTAGGATATGGACGATTAGCAGGAAAAGATAAAAAAGAAAAAAATCAGATTATAACAATAGAACATCTTAAGATGGTTGAAGTGATGTATGTAAAGCGAATAAAAGAATTAATAGCATTAAAAGTTGATATTTTCCAAAGTGATAAACTGCAAGGAATAGTATATTTATGGAAGAGTTTTGAATATGAATCATACAGAGAATATTTTGGGGAAATATTAAAAGAACCTAAAAATATTATTAGATTCATTGTAAGGATGGCATCTGAATGGAATGGAGCAAGGGGAAGAAAATGGAGATTTTCAGAGAATGATTACAATGAGTTTGTTTCAAAAGAACATATAACAGATATAATTAATAAATATTTTGATGGAGATATTGAAGTAAATATTTCAGATGAAGAAGAAAGAAAATTAGCTTCATATATATTAAATTTAAATTTAGATGATTTTGATCATGTTAATGAGAGTGATGCAAAAGAATTTATTGAAAAAAGAAAAGTTATATTAAGTAGTAAATAATTAAAGTAAAATCACTAAATAAAGGATATATTACATACAGCAAGCAGTTCAAAGAGCTGCAAATATCCTAGAGGGTTTTAAAATATTCCAGATAGTATTATATTCAGGTAGTATTATATTATGAAGACATTAAAGAAATTATTATTTAATATAATTGATTATTAAAGTAGAGTGAGTGATGGTAAAAATAATGCATATAAGACAAAGTTTACAACTTTAGATAAATATGGTAATTTATAGTTATAATTTAATAGTATATATGGGGGAGAATAAGGGTTGAATGGGAGTATAAATATATTACATTTATCAGATTTACACATTATAAATTATGGAGAAAGTTTTTCGCCATTATTAAAAAAATTACTAGATGAAAATATAAAAAATTATGAAAATAAAACAGTAATAATAGTAGTTACGGGGGATATTGTAAATAGAGGAGATTATAGTAATAGTAGTGCGGTAATAAAGTTTTTTGAAGGGCTAAAAGAAGTAATTGGAGATAAATTCAAAGGGATTTATATAGTTCCTGGAAATCATGATAAAATAAGAAATATATATGATGAAAATATTATAAACTTATATTTAGATAATAAAGAAATAGCACTTAAAGAGGAAGAGTGGAGCTATTTAGAATGTTCATTTTTAAAGTTTAATAAAATGAAAAATGATATATATAAGGTATTTTTAGGGGATGAAATACAGAAAAATGAAAAGTCATTTGGGATAGGAATTGAGAAATTTAATAATATAAATATATGTTTTTTACTGCTAAATACAACATATGGAGCAAAAGGAAATTCAAATAAAAGAAATCTGTTTTTGGGAGATTACCAAATAAAGTATTTAGAAAGTGAATATATAAAAAAAGATATGATATAGATAATAAGGATAATGAATTTATTACTATAGCACTAGCACATCATCCTATGGATTGGTTAACTGGGGTTGAAGAAGATAAACTAAGATCTTATCTTCTTTCTAATAATAGTCTTAATACAGATTTTTATATGTGTGGGCATACCAATAATAGAAACAATAATAATTGGTACAATAATAAACACTCTTTAACAACATTAGTAACAGGAATAGGGTGGCCTGAAGAAAATAATAATGAAAGACCAGAGATGCATTGTTATTCTTTATATGAAATTAATCCAAAGTCTAATTCTATAGAAATAATAATGAGAAGATCTAATGATGATCAGCAATTTATTAATGACTTTTCAGCATATACAAGTGACGTTAATTCAAATAGGGGAAGGATTTCATATCCAATACGTTCAAGTGTGACACAATCATTTATTAATATAAGTAGAAGTAAGGCAAACGATCCATTAAGATTGTATTTAAATAAAGGATTAATAGATCTAATAAGTAAAGTTTCTAATTCATTATCGAAATTTTCATTAGAAATATCAGCAAGACTAGAAATAGTGAAAAGTGATTTCTTAAATAATATTGAGGATGAACAAGAAAATATATGTATTAAAGAGTATTTTTTGGGAATGAGAAGTAATGAAAATGTTAAAAATGCTTCTATTATATTTGATAAAGGGAAAGAGATGATATATGAAAGTTTTGATGGGTATTTAAGGAGAATTTGCACTATATTTCTAGAGGTAGTGTTTAGCGAATTTATAAATAATAAAGATGAATTGGTAAGAACACATTTTAGGTATTTTGATTTTAAAGATAATTATAAAAATATGTTCTAATATAATTAAGTTAGATGAAGTAGAAGATGAGTTAAAGATAGATATAGGTGCTAATAATGAGCTTTTAGATATGGAATGGGGACAATTGATAGAAAAGGCATTTGAAATAGAAAAATCATTAATATATTCTGTGAATAAAGTTTATACTTCAGAAAAAATAAGCGATAGATGGGATGATTTTATCACTATTATTCCTACAATGGAATGTAATAGAATAAATATTGGAAGAAGTAAAATTAAATATAGACCATATATTACATTTGGAATTACCGGAAGATTAGAAAAATTTACTGATATGCTATATATATTAGATTTTTTAAATATAAATAATATAATAGGGGATATTATTAGTAATTTTATGGAGTGTTTTCAAATTGATTTAAAAGATTTTATAGAACATTTTCTTATGAGAGAATAATATAATAGATAGTGTAAAGTTTCGTATGAAAAAATAGCCTATGGCTAATTTTTAATAATAATTAAAAAATAACGTTGAAATATCAATTAAAATTTGAAAATTGAATATGACAAAAAGACCTTCGGTATCGGAGGCAAAAATTAAATCAAT
>OCQC01002849.1_pt1 | contig 9972 bp, 10 predicted proteins | sample 1538401 | NCBI WGS metagenome assembly OCQC01 (sample SAMN04571689, study PRJEB22368) | human gut metagenome | biome: human gut; material: stool | host: Homo sapiens | place: Luxembourg | collected 2012-08-03 | reverse complement strand
GATATAGCCATCGTTGTCATCATCGGGACCGCCGGGCACGCCTTTCTTGATGCTGGAGGTGTTGCCGTCGTAGGTGTATCCACCATTGGCAATACAAATATAAAAAGAACTCGCGAGAAAAAGGCAGGAAATTGGGAAATAATGCAATTCGTTGGTAGATTGTTTAATACGCAACGGGCTTCCGTGGTTGTAATGCGGTCCTGAAAGACCGTATATAGATGAGTTAAGATGTAGATTTGCTACTAATCCGTTGCCTTTTTTGAGGGCAAAAATCGGTCAGAAAAATGGTTCTTAATCTCCATCGGCATCCCAATAACCGCCTCAAAGAACGCGTATTTTCCAATCTTTGCTATGACAAAGGTAAGCATTTTTTCTTGAGGTGAGAAAAAATATAGGCTCAGATATTGGGGCATAGTACTTTATTCTATATTCCGCTATATTATTCATGCCTTTCATTTGCTCTTTATACTTTAATTTTGCAACCAAAGTAAAGAGTTATGAATCAAGTAAATGTAAAGGTGGCGTTCTACCTCAAAAAGAGCGAAGCGGATGCCAAAGGCAATTGCCCTGTGATGGCGAGATTGACCGTCGGAAAATACTCCGAAGCGGCATTCAGTTTGAAGATGTCGGTGCCTCATACGATGTGGCACTCAGGTCGTGCTACAGGTAAGAGTGTAGCTGCCCGAGAGATCAATCGTCAGTTGGATGAGATTCGTGCCACGGCACTCTCCATCTTTCAGGAGCAGATAGCCATACACGATATTGTAACGGCAAAAGATGTGAAATGCCTTCTATTGGGTATGGCATCAGGTCAAGAGACCTTGATGAGTTATTTTCGTGCCTTCATCAAGAATTTTGAAAAGCGTGTGGGCGTAAATCGTGTTGCAGGAACTCTGCGTGCCTACAAGTACGCATACCAACATATCGAAAAGTTCTTGAATGAGAAGTACAAGTTAACAGATATTCCCTTTACGGCATTGGATCGCTCGTTTATCGACAAGTACGACCTCCACTTGCGTACCGAGTGCCATTTGGCATTGGGTACCATCAAGCAATTGACAACGAACTTCAAGACTATTATCGGTGAAGCTATTGCCGATGGCATTCTTACTACCAATCCATTCTGGGGCTATGAGGCGGAGCGTCCGAAGAGAGAGCAGAAATATCTGACCACAGAGGAACTGCAACTGATGATGACCACTCCACTTCATAATGCCAAGTTGTACCACATACGAGACCTCTTCTTATTCTCTTGCTATACAGGTATCCCTTACGGTGATATGTGTATGCTGACCAAGGAGGATTTAGCAACAGATGAAGATGGCACGCTATGGATAAAGACCTCTCGTAAGAAGACCAAGATAGATTATGAGGTGCCTTTGCTGGATATTCCTATCTACATAATAGACAAGTATCGCGATGTGGATTCTGACGGCAAACTTCTTCCGATGTATAGCAATTCGGAAATGAATCGTCAGTTGAAGGTGATTGCCAAGATGTGCGGTATAGAGCGTAGAATCGTCTTTCATGCAGGAAGGCACACATACGCTACGGAGATTACCCTCTCACACGGCGTGCCTTTGGAAACGGTCAGTAAGATGTTGGGACATGCTGAGATTACTACTACCCAGATTTATGCAAAAGTCACCGATGATAAGATTGATGCCGACACAAAAGTGCTTGATAGTAAAATCAGTGAACGTTTTTCAGTAGCCATTTAATAACCATAAAATGACTGCTTATGAGAAATAATAGAGATAACCAAGATACAAAGCGCAGAAGTACCTTTGCCATATTGTTTTACATTAACCGCACGAAAATACGCAAGGATGGCACATGCCAACTCTTGTGCAAGGTAAGTATAGATGCCGAATGGGAACAAATCGGCACTAAGGCTTCCGTAAACCCTGACATCTGGAATCCAGAAACGGGGCGTGCCGATGGTCGCAGTGAAAATGCCGTAACGGTAAACCGAGCCATCGACGAACTCACCAGAGAGATTACCAACCACTATAACCATATAAAGAAGAGCTTAGGCTTTGTTACCGCTGAACTTGTAAAGAATGCCGTTAAAGGTATCGGGCAAAAGCCTGTAACATTGCTCGCCCTTTTTCGTGAACACAATGAGGAGTTCAAGAAACGCATTGGAGTGGATAGAATCAAAGAGACATACGACAGCTATCAGCGTTCCTATAAGCATCTTGCAGCCTTTATTCAGGAAAAGAAAGGTGTTGAAGATATAACTTTGCGTAGCCTTGACAAGGTATTCTACGACGACTTTGAAATTTTCTTGCAGACGGACTGTAAAATGAAGCCCAAGACTGTTCATGAGCATCTGTATAGACTGAAGAAAATGACAATGCGAGCCGTCAGCCAAGGTACACTAAGGCGTGATCCATATTGCAGACTGCATCCTGAACTACCTAAGCGAAAGAGTCGTCATCTGAAGTTGGAAGACCTTAAAACATTGATGTCAACGCAGATTGACAAGCCTAACCTGCAACGGGTACGTGACTGGTTCATCTTCTCGACCTTTACAGGATTAGCTTATGCAGACTTGAAGCGACTATCCGTAAATGACATTACTCAAGCCGAGGATGGTAGCTGGTGGATACACATCAAGCGACAGAAGACCGACACTCCATCAGTTATAAAACTACTTGATGTCCCATTGCGTATCATTGAAAAGTACAAGCACGAGCGACAGGGAGATAAGGTTTTCAACCTATATACCCGTGAGTACCTAATCAGATTGACAAGGGAATTAGGTGAAGAGTATGGCTTCTCCCTTACCTTCCACAAAGCCCGTCATAATTTCGGTACCCATATGACTCTCTCGCTTGGAGTACCACTTGAAACGGTAAGCAAGATGATGGGACATACGAACATTACGACCACTCAAATTTACGCACAAGTAACAGATAAAAAGGTTGATGAGGACATGAAGCGACTTAAGGAGGTAACGGCAGGACAGAAGATTAATATCTATGAGGAGGATTTGAGCAACCTACCCAAGCGTAGAAGAAAAGCAGCCTCCGTATGAATGTGAGAAACGACCCCGATTTTGCGAGGTCGTTTCTCTATTTAGGCAGATTGAGTTATACCCATCGTTGTTCTTCGACACACCGTTTGTGGGAGTCTTCAAGAATTTTTCTGATTTCAGACTCTTTATACAGAGCCTTACCCTGTACGATATAGTAAGGAATCATTCTCGCCGAGCGATACTCCTGCAATGTCCTTCGACTCACTTTCAATACTTTTGCAAGCTCTTCGTCTGTCATGAAGTAATCGCTCTTAAACATCGGTTGTGGTCTTGAACCGTTCTTGTCGAGCAGTTCATTCATCTTCTTCAATCGTTGAAGGATTTCCGCTATCTGCGGATCTTTCTTATCAAGGAAATACATAATTACAATTGGGGTTTTAGTGGATAATAATTTGATTGCATCAGTTTCTCTACATCTTCAGGCTTGTAGAAAATCTTGTGTTTGATTCGGCTGAAAGGTATAAGCCCCTTATCTCGATACACCTGAAGGGTGCGTTTCGAGATACGCATAATGTCGCATACCTGCTGGTTGTCCAGCCACTTTTTCAGAGCCAGGTCCTCATGAGGACAACAAAATTTGCTCACTTTCTCTTCGAGTGCCAACAGATGATTACAAATCTCGTCAAAGGCTCTCTTTTCAATAAGTACCATTTCCATTTTTTGTCATTTTTTTAAGTTATACATTGATTAGTTTCTCATACTTGCCGGAAGTGGCAAGCCCTTTTGTTCAAAGAAGTCCTTGACCTCGGAAGCCTTGTAGTATGTTCGTCCGTCAATCATATAGTAGCGGATAAGTTTCTTCTGGCGGTAGCGAGCAAGGGTACGGTGAGTCACGCCAAGCAGTTTGCTCAGGTCGTAGTTATCCAGCAATGTGTCGCCATCGAGACACTCCTTCATCTTGTTCTGTCGCTCCAGCATCTTCTCAATCTTATCGAAGCGTTCCATCAGTTGGATGAACATCTTGTGGGCGGTTTCACTATTTATCTGTAACATTGTATAATCTGTTTAAGTGTAAATAATCGGGTTACTACACCGTGTTGCGCAACAGGTTATACTTATTAAATGGCATCCTGCGTGCCAATGACATGAAAAGGCACAAAAAGACACCGATACATCATTGTGTATCAGTGAAATAAAAATTTTCAGCGTAAAAATTGGGACTTTTTAGAGTATTGCAAAATGCAACACTTTTTCGCAACCTGCTATTGCAAAATGCAAGAGTTGCGATAGATGATGCGTGTTATCCCGTTGGAGAATGAGGTGGTTTTATGAATGTTCCAACGACTTGGGGTAAGGTCATCGAATACGGGAGTTCCCTTACCTGCAATGGTTGGCAGGATATAGACAACCATCTCGTCAATAAGGTTGTAACGGGATAATCCTCGCAGAAGCTCTATGCTATCCTTGTCGGATATTTCAGCGATGTATGTATCGGATTGGTTCTTGTCGGAGTGTTTCTCGGCAAGCAGGTCGAGCAAAGGATAGTGTGGCATCAGGCGATAGACGCTATGCTCGTGCCAATATGGAAAGCCTTTGGCATCATTCATTACCCACTGCATTAAGCTCTCGTCAGCTTTCGGAAGAAAGCCGTCCATTGTCATCGCTGCTATGATCTGAATCTTTGCCATATCGTTACCTCCGTTCAAAAAAGAAGCGTGGTCATCACGCATCCGAACAGAGGCTCTGGCATGGGCCTATGGTGATATACGCAATGCCACGCTATGCCATGGGCATAGCATAAGCATACGCAATTTATCACCATTACATCAACTGCCAGATTTCTGTTCGGGATTCTTGCGAACTTATGTTATGTAAACGGACAGAGACCACTAATGTTCTGTCACGATATTTCAATTTTACGGCTCAAAGATACAACTTTTTGCCGATACGCGGTTCATATTGCCCCCACAATCATCATTTTATGCCGTACTTTTTCATCTTACGGTATAGTGTAGATGAGTCAACATTGAGCATTTGAGCCGCTTTTGTCTTGATGCCACCACATGACTGCAAGGCTCTGATGATGCTCTGTTTCTCCAGTTCCTCATCCTTTAACGGAAGCAGAGGAGCCTCCGAAGCATCTGTTTGCATTGCAGGAGTGATGTTCAAATCCGTATAGTCAATGAGCGTATCTTTAGCCATCAATACCGCTCGTCTAATCTTGTTCTGCAACTCCCTGATGTTACCTGACCAGGAGTGTGAGAGCAACAACCGTTCCGCTTCAGCTGTGAAGCCCGTTCTTTTCCTATGAAGCTCCGCAGAATATTTCTCGCGGAAGAAGTTGGCAAGCGGGAGTATATCTTCGGGGCACTCACATAGTGACGGTTGGTGTATCTCAAACTCACCTAAACGGTGATACAGGTCCTCACGGAAACGACCGTCTGAAATAGCCTTCTCCATATTCTCGTTGGTGGCGGCAACGATACGCACATCCGCCACACGTTCCCTGCTTGAGCCGACAGGCATGAATGTTCCCTCCTGCAATACACGAAGCAATGAGGATTGCATATCAAATGGCAAAGTGCCTATCTCATCAAGGAATAGCGTACCACCTTTGGCGGCATCGAAGTAACCTCCCTTATCAGTGTCTGCACCCGTAAATGCTCCTTTCGTATGTCCGAAGAACATCGAGGCGGCAAGTTCGCGAGGTATCGCTCCGCAGTTCACCGCCACGAAGGGCATATCCTTGCGTGTGCTGTGGAAGTGTATGCTTCGGGCGATGGACTCCTTACCCGTACCATTGGCTCCGAGTATCAATACCGTTATGTCCGATGTGGCAACGATTTCGGCAAGATGCTCTGCCTCCCTTGCCTTTGGACTTATACGCTTGAATAGTTCCTTCTCCTTGCTGCGCATCGTTGCTATGGGCTTCAGCAGTTCCTTGACCATCTCCACCAATTGCTCGTGATATACAGGCTTGGAGAGATAATCTTTTGCACCCATCTTGATAGCCTTGACAGCATCGGTAATGGAGGCATACTCGGTCATTATCACAAATGGGATATCCATCTTCTCCTTGCCAATCCATTCAAGGAGGTGTATGCCGTCGCCTTGTGGCAGACGCACATCGGAGAGTATCAGGTCGAACCGTTCCTTGCGTAGTAACTTATGGGCAAAGGGCTCATTCATAGCCGTAGTCACTGAATATCCTTCACGCTCCAGCCAGTCTTTCTGTATATGAGAGAGGGCTATATTATCCTCTACTATCAGTATTCGTTTCTTCATCGGCTATTCTCTCTATCTCTTTACGGGCATCCTCCATTAGACGCTCTATGTGGGTTATAATCTGTCCTGTATGTACCAATAATGCATGAATATCATTATCCTGTTCCTTCAATGCCTTGCGGTATGCAAGGAGTGTGTTCTCCATTGAGAGCATCTCCCACATTGGCATCATACGATGTACGACATTACGCATGGACTCCTCTGTTGTCATCGCAATCTTCAAATCCGTCATATCCTTCTCACAGCTCTCAAGCAGTAATCTCAATACCTTCCTTTTGTCTGTAACCTCAGCAAGCAGTCCGGAGAAATCAGCACTTTCGTTCTGTTCCCTCTCCATGACTACGGAGGCGAGGTGTTGCAGCAGATCTACCATGGAGAACGGCTTGAAGATACAACCGTCAAAGCCAGCATCCAGCAGAGCCTGTCTGTCGCCATCCTCTCTGGCGGTCATCGCCACCACCGGTACGGTTCGGGAATTGCCTATGCGTGATTTACGCAACAATTCCAAGACTCTGTAACCATTGGTGTCGGGCATCTGAATGTCGGTCAGCACAAGGTCGAAGTCCTTATTTCTTATCTCCTCAAAGAGTTCTTTGGCATTGATGCAGGTCTTGCACGAGACCCCGTTACGCTCCAGCATCTCCTTGATTACCTCCAACTGCAAAGCATCATCGTCAATGGCGATTACGCAACCAGGCAGGTGATGCGAGATATCAGCCACTACCGTTTCCTCTTCCACACTCTCATCGGTTACAGGCAGAGGCAATTTAACAGTGAAGATCGTTCCTGCACCTTGCTTGCTCTCCACCTCAATCGTTCCACCAAGCAGAGTGACAAGACCTTTGGTAATAGGCAGACCAAGACCGTAACCATCGGCATTATTCTCATTTGTAGTACGCTCGAAGGGTACATATATGCGTTTCATCATATCTTCGGAGATGCCGACTCCCGTATCGCTTACCTTCATTGTCAGCCAGCCATTATCATACGAAGCCTTGAAACATACATTTCCCTCGGATGTGAATTTGACGGCATTGGTAATGAGATTGTTGATTATACGCCCCATTTTGTCCTTATCGCCCTTTACCGTAACATTTGTATTGGTGTAGCGATGTTTGAATTGCAGACCTTTCTCCTTTATCATGTGTGATACACTATCGGCAATTCTCTCCAACGACTCGGACAGGTGGAACGGGACGGGATTCGGCGTCTCCTTGGCTTCATCCAGACGATAGACATCAAGGAGGTTATTTACAAGGTGCAGGACATGCTTGCATAGAATGGTAATGTTCCTGAGCTTGTGGTTGCGTCTCTTCTTGTCCCTCATATCCATAGCCAGCTCTGCGTTACCGCTGATACCGTTGAGCGGGCCACGAATATCGTGCGATATGGTCATGATGATCTTGTTACGCATTTCAAGCAACTCGGTATTCTTGCGGTTACTTGCCTCCAATTTGCGGCGACCACGCTCTTTACGCCCGTAGTCACGCATAATGACGATGTATGAGAGCAGCAGAGCAAGGAAGATGAAGGCCGTTATGCCACCCAGCAATACTTTTGTCCGTTCACGGGTTTTGATGATCTGTTCTTCACGCTCCTGAAGGTCGGCTGTAACACGCTCATCCAATACCGTGATGAAATTTTTCAGTTTCAGGTTGATGTTGAGATTACGCTGTGCCAGACTGTCTGCCGTTTCCGATAATCTCCGGCTCTGCTCGGATTGTTTCCTGATGACATCCCTATTGAGGGTGTAAAGTTTTGTAGAAGTTGTGGATTGAGGCGGAGTCTTCTCCTTTTTCTTGAATAGTCCCAAGAAACCACCTTTCTTCTTCGGGGGCTCCTGCGTACTCTCATAAGCGATTACGGGAACACGCTCGGCAAGTTCTTCGCCGAGTTCTACCTGCTTTTCAAACAGCTTGGAGATATTGAATAGTTGGATTTCTTTCTCTGCCATCAACACCCGTAGGCTATCTATCCGTTCACCGGAATAGTAATCCTTGAACTCACAAAGGATGCTATCCACCTTGAGGCGTTTGGCACGATAGAGAGTTGTGTCGGCTCTTTCCCATTCGAGAATGGTTTCACCGAACATCGTAAGGTCGAGCATATGTACATATGCCTCATGCACATTTTGCCGGAGACGGTGAATCTCTTTCACTTCACGCTCCAATCTGTTCATTTGTCGCCATTCGTGCAGGTACGTATATACGATACCACCAATTAGGGCGACAATAATAGTATAGCCAATGGCTATCTTCCTTTCTATTTTCATTGCGTCCTATATTTAAGTCGGGTTAGTCCGAACTGTTTATCATATATGCCTAATGTGCAAAATTACTAATAAAGCAAAAAAATTAGGTTGCTTTATCATTTTTTAATAGCATTTCAAGGCATTTTTAATATAAAACGCTATAAATGATGAAGATATTGTAATAAATATGGGGCGATAGCATAAAAAAAGCCATCATACTCGTTAAGAATATGACAGCGGTCTATTACGGTTATACCATTATGGGATTGACCTTCATTGTCGTAAGGTTGAGATAGAGTCCGTGATGCTCTATCATACCGTGTCGGAACATCTTCCAGAGGATATTGCAGCCAAGCTGTGCCAATGTGGAGTTGATGAACAAGTCCTGCTTCTCCAAAGCCTCGGCAAGCGAGCAACTCGGACCGGAGTCCTCCTCCTTGATTCGGGCATACTTCACAAGTTTGGTAATAACCTTTAATGACGGTACGGTCTGATAAATTTGTGAGGTAGGTTGCTTTATCTTCTTTGGGATACTGCCCAATACGACCTGTCCCGATGTTTGCGTGTTGCCGAAGTCAAGCCAATACAGAGGTGTCTGATAGTTTGTATAATTGTACTGCGGCAATGCTTTGAGTACATTCCAGAGGTCTATTCTCGACTTTATATTGTCCGTACAGGTGATAGTGATATTGGCAAGATGTTCCTGTCGAGCATCTTTCATATTGGAGGGATAGAGTGCCGGCATGGCCTTCCAGTCATTCCCGAAGAAGTTGTTGATGCGTGTTATCAGACAATTCGCCTTATTCAGTCCCAAATCGGAATATCCGAAGAGCTGCCTTCCGATATTGGCTTCGGTAACAATGTCGGGATCATATAGTGTTACGAATAGTCCCGGATGTCCGAGGGCACGAAGTGTTACATCCAATCGTGCAAGGTTTGTCAATACTTGTGAGCCTGTACCTCCACCACCTATAAGGTTTACCGTTACGGGGTGTTGTGGATTGAGCAGATAGCTGTCGGTATAATGTACTCTTTTCATCGTAGTATATCTTTAAGTTTCAAATTCTTTAGAGGCTTTAACTCTTCAATGTTGAAGGGAGCATCCTTTGCTGCCTTTGTTACCAGTACAAGGTTGCTCTTTGTGGGATTTCCGTTACCTCCGAGGTGTGAGAACTCCGTGAGCCAGAACTTCTTCTCCCAGTACTCAAGTAATTTGTCGTAGGTAATCTCTGTCGGTTTGTCAATCTTTGCCGATCCAAGACAGACGCTTGCCCCCGTGACATTGAAGAACGGAGCAGCGTAGAGTTCCGTTTCGGGTTTCAGCTCCTTGTCTATGTATGCGTAGATATTCATACGCTCATCACTCACCTCATAGATGACACCGGGCAGGTTGTACTCGGCATTTTCAATATGTAGCGACTCCTTGAAGAACATCATACGCTTTTGTGGCGGG
>OCQC01002831.1_pt1 | contig 10013 bp, 7 predicted proteins | sample 1538401 | NCBI WGS metagenome assembly OCQC01 (sample SAMN04571689, study PRJEB22368) | human gut metagenome | biome: human gut; material: stool | host: Homo sapiens | place: Luxembourg | collected 2012-08-03 | reverse complement strand
CCCGCCTGCATCGCCACGGTGCTGCGCAACAACCTGCGCTACGACAATTACGAGATCCTGGAGAACGACTACGGCATCTCGCTGCGTGAGCTTGTCGCCTTTGCCGATGCCACCTACACCGCCGGTGAGTCCATCACCCCGCTGATCAAGGCCATCAACGTGCTGCTCTTTAAGCTCGAGGGCCAGATTATCCAGCGCCACCCCGAGTTCGATATGACCGACCGCCTGTTACTCGACAAGATCGACCACGACACCGGCACGGTCACGCTCGCCGACGGCAGCGTGTGGCCGCTCACGACCAACGACTTCCCCACCGTCGACCCGGCGGACCCCTACACGCTCACGTCTCAGGAGCAGCACATCATCGACAAGCTCGTGTCCGAGTTTGTCACCGCCGATCACCTGCATCGCCATATCGATTTCCTCTACACCCACGGCTCGATGTACAAGGTCGCCAACGGCAACCTGCTCTTCCATGGCTGCGTGCCGCTCAACGAAGACGGCACCTTTAGCAGCATGAACTGCCTGGGCACCTGGCACGCCGGCCGCGATTATCTCGATTTTTGCGACCACATCGCCCGCCGCGCCTGGCGCGTGGGCGACCGCGACGCTCTCGACTGGATGTGGTACCTGTGGATTGGCTTTAACTCACCCGCCAGCGGACGCCTGGTGCGTACCTTTGAGCGCGCCTATATCGCCGATAAGAGCACCTGGGTCGAGCCGATGGACCCGTACTTTACGCTTACCAAGTCGCCCTCGGTCTGCGATGACATCATGCGCGAGTTTGGCGTCGCGCCCATGGCATGTTCACCGACCGGTCACATCATCAACGGCCACACGCCCGTTAAAACCACCAAGGGCGAGCAGCCCATCCGCGCCGAGGGCAAGCTGCTGGTCATCGATGGCGGCTTCTGCCGCGCTTACCATCCCAAGACGGGCATCGCCGGCTATACGCTCATCTCGAGCTCGCGCGGCTGCCGCCTCAAGTCGCACCGGGCCTTTACGACGGTTGCCGAGGCACTCACACGCAACGTGGACATCGAAAGCGAGACCAACCGTTTTGACCAAGCAGACCGTCGCCGCATGGTGAGCGACACCGATACTGGCGCCAAGATTCGCAGCCAGATCCAGGACCTGCGCCAGCTGCTCGATGCATATAGAAACGGTGCTATCGAGGAGCGCGCCTAGCACCACCCGCGGGGATTGGCTAAACTTGCTAAGTTTGTCATCCCCGCGGCGCTTCGGCGCCAGCTTAAGGCAGGTACCATGCAAAAGCTCCTTGCGCAGATTATGAAATTTGGCGTCGTCGGTGTCATTGCCACGGTTATCGACTTTGGCATTATGAATCTGCTCCACTACGGTCTGGGCCTCAACATCCTAATCGCCAACACCAGCGGCTTTATCATCTCACTCATCTTTAACTACCTCGCAAGCATGAAATACGTGTTTGCGCACAAGGAAGGCATGAGCCGCCGCCGCGAGTTCATCATCTTTGTCGTGCTGTCCGTGATCGGTTTGGTGCTCAACGATGGCATCGTGCTGGCGCTCAACGCCGGCCTGGGACTCGAGGCCAATATCGCCAAGATCTGTGCCACCGCGCTTGTCATGGTCTACAACTTTGTGACCCGAAAGATCTTCCTGGAGGGCGACGAGACAAAATAGCTCGAAACCCCTGCAGCATTACGGCGCCCACGGACGACGCGCACTCAGCGCAGTATCGTCCGTGGGTGTCGCTCGTTTACGGGCAAATTTTCAACGTTTGCGGATTAGCTCTTGAAAATTTGGCGAGTTCATATAGTTATTGGCAAAGACCTTACGTTTCCCTTGTAAAAGCTCTAAAGTATCCTCTGCTCGATTCATCAACGCATTGGATGTGATTACGTGCGCAAGGCGCTGGCACAACCTCATACCAAGCAGTTCCTCAAATTTGCTGTCGTGGGTCTTATCTCCTTTGGCATCGACTGGGGCATGCTCATTGCGCTCGTCGAGCTGTTCCACCTCGACTTTTTGATGAGCACCACGGTTTCGTTTATCACGTCCGTCGTGGTCAACTACTGGCTCAGCATGAAGTACGTGTTCGACCACCGCGAAGGCATGAGCCGCAAGCGTGAGTTCACGATCTTCACCATCCTGTCGGTGATCGGCCTGGGCCTCAACGACCTGTACATGTTTGTGGGCGTCACGTTTTTGAGCATCGGCTACCAGGCCATGAAGGCCATCGCCACGTTCCTCGTCACCTGGTACAACTACTTCAGCCGCCGCTTCTTCCTCGAGGGCGCACGGTCGTAGTCGATTCACTATTTGCTTGAATGTATAACCGGTTGGAATTCCCATTCCGGTTTTTTGTTTACCGAGAGACCCGGTGGCCCAGTCCCATTCGCACGAAAAACGGGCGGCCCGGATGTTTGTCCGAACCGCCCGTATGGTGCGATATGTCAAGGCCTCTAGCCTGTTACGTAATACCAGACCACGTTGTCGCCGTTGGAGAGAACGTAGTTGCTGCAGGCCGTCATGGGCGTTGTGCCGTTTACGGAGTACATCCAGCCGCTCGTGCCGCCGTACTGTTTTTCGGCCAAACCACCAATCGCGGAAACATACGTGCCGTACGACGAGCCGTGTGCGTTGACAGAAAGGCCTAGCGCGCACAGGGCATCGTAAACGGTAGCGCCTTCGTTAAAGGTAAAGGTGCCGCCAGAGGACACAGGATTGCCCACAGCGCTCGATGTGACCGAAACCGTCACCGTAACGTAGTTGGACTCCTGTGAGCCGCTTTGGCTGCCCGAAGAGGCGTTTCCACCATTAGAGGATGAGGCTCCATCAGACGACTGGCCACCGCCCGAAGAAGCACCGCCAAACGCATTGGAAGTATCACCGGCTCCCGTATTTTGGGCAGCGGATTTATCGCCAGACTTCTTGCCGCCCCGGTCCTCGGACTTCTTGCTATCCGAGTTTTTGTCCGATTCCTTGTTTGAAGACTCGGAATCGTCCTTGGCGTCGTTCGAGCCCTTGGGCTCGTCTTTTGCATCATTCGAAGATTTGGAATCCTTGGAACTAGCCTCGCCCGAAGCGGCAGACGAGCCAGACCCCTTGGTGTCCTTGGCGACGACGCTCTCCCCCGTCACGATCTGAACGATCCAGTCAATGGACCAGGCGCCGCTCTCGGAAGGATGGACGAAGCCCAGCGAGACGACGATCAGAATGGTGCACGCGGCGGTCAGGACGCCAGTAAGCGCCTTCCGTCGAGGGGCGGACGCCGCCGAAGCGGCGCCCTGTTGCTTTGCATCGTCGAGCTGAATGAACGAGGAATCTGGTTGCTTGGGGTCAGCGTCCTTGGATTTATTGGACACAGCCCTCACCTACCGACGTTTGGTGAACACGAACACGCCGACGATGGCGAGTCCGATGACGCCGGCGGCAACGCCAACAATGGCGAGCGGGTTGGTGCCAGTCTCCTGCTCGGAAGCACTAGAGGACTTCTTAGCAGTGGTCGTGGAAGCAGCACCCGTATCGGACTTGGAATCGGACTTCTTGTCGGACTTGCTGTCCTTCTTGTCAGACTTCTTGTCAGACTTCTTCTCGTCCTTCTTATCGGACTTATCGGAGTCCTTCTTGTCGGACTTGTTGTCCTTGGTCTCGGTCTTGGTCGACACCGTCGTCTTGGTCGTCGGCTTATGACCCGGGGCGACAGTGCCGCCATTCGAACCAGCGCCGCCATTACCGCCAGGGTTAACGGCATTCTTGGTCCACTTGGCATACAGCGTCAGATCGGCCGTCACCGGCGTGCTAAAGTCATACGCCTGCGTGCAAGCCTCATCGGTATACCAACCGCCGAAAGTGTAGCCATCGCGCGTCGGATCGGCCGGCTTGACCAGCTTGCCATCGGCCGTAGCAACAAACTTAGTGTCGCAAGCAGACCCGCCGTTGGAGTTAAAGGCAACCGTCCAAGACTCGACAGCTCCAAGTTTAAACAGCGTGCCCGAATCATTAATGTAGTAGAGATTGCCAGATGCATCGGCAATGACCGGAGAGTCACAGTACTGGTAATGGCCAGCCGCATCATAAATCTGCGTCGCCTCTGCATCGCCGAGCGTATAGCGATACACGCCACCACCAGCAGAGTAGTTGACGTAATCCTTGCTATCCGCGCTGTTAACGGTGAAGTACACATAGGTCTTGCCGCCCTGAACACTCACCAGCGGAGTAGCGGCAATACCGTTGAGGCCAGCCGGCAGCGCCTTGCCGTCGGCAGCAGCGACCATCGTGGCCTTACCCGTCTTCAGGTTATAGAGAACCAGAGCAGAGCCAGTAGCCGTCTGTCCGCCGACAATCAGATTGTCACCAGACACCGCAGGGGCGCTCAGATTATTCGTAAGGCCCAGATCAACCGTCTTCTGTTCACTCAGCACGCCCTTCGCCGAAAGCGAAATCACATGGAGCTTTCCGTCGTGCGTCATCTGATAGAAGGTCGAACCATTGGACGGATCGGCAATGCAATCGGCATTTGCGACAGCGCCGAGCTTCATGGTCGAAACGACATCGCCCGTCGTCTTATCAATGCACTTAAGCGTACCCGCGCTCGTAGGAACGATGGCATACTTATCCGTCAAAGCCGCACCAGTCCAGTAATAGCCCTCGGCAGGGTCGATGTTCTGCCAAGAAACTTCGCCCGTGGCAATCTTAATGCGCGCAAAGGAGCCGTTGCCGTAGGTCGCGTTGTAATTCTCGTCATACGAAATATCGACCGAGCCTACATAGACGTACTCGCCGTCCGAAACGACGGTGCAGGAGCTCTGCGTCAAGTCCGTCAAACCAGGCGTCAGCCACTTGCAGATCAGCTTGTCTGCAGTAATCGCCTGGACCGCACCGCCGTTGAGCGGAACGATGATAAGGCCATTGGTATAGATCGGACGAGAGGTATAGCTCACCTTGGAGGCAAGCGGCGCAGAGGCAACCTTTTTGCCCGTGGACGAATCGATCTTAATGAGCTCGTTCTCGGTCGCGATGTACACAAAGCCGTTAGCAATGACAGGCTCGCTGCAGTTGACATACTGCTGACCAGACTCGGCCTTCCAATCGAAGGCCCACTTAAGACCAGCGGCCTGCGCAGGCGTCTTGGCATCCGTTACGGTCGAACCGTTGCCACTGTTGCCGTAGCCGGCCCACTCGGCATCCCAATCAGGAGTCGTCGCGCTCGGATCCACGACAATCTTGTCGGGATCGGGCATGGGCGAATTATCGGTGGTATAGGCAAGCGTGACCTTATCGCCGCTCTTGAGCGTAATCTGATTGGCACAGAGTAAGGAGGGCTCTCCGTTGATATACAGATGCCAATATTTATTGGTCGCAGCATCCCAACCATACGGCTTGTGATCGAACGGCGAAGTAATGGAATTCAGGAACCAGTACTCACCACTCTGGGAGCCGTTGTACGTAACGCCCTTGGCCTTCAGGACCGTCTCAATAAGGTTCTGGGCAGTAGAGCCTTCGGGCAAAGAAACATTGCTTGCCGAGCCCCAGCGAGTATTGTTGCCGTTGACATCGGGACCGACAACATCGACAGACCCAAGAACCTGGCCAGGAAGGGCATCGGCGTCAGCACCATACATAAAGGTGACGGCGTCACCCTCCTGGAGCTTGTAGGCACCGGCGCCAACGTCGGCGAACTTGCCATTTACGTAGAATTGCCAATAGCTCTTGGTCACAGCATCCCAGCCATAGGACTTACTGTCGAACGGCGAAGTAATGCCGTTGAGGAACCAGCCCCAAGACGATTCGCCAGCATCGAGAGTAAGGCCGGTCTGCTCAAGGAGATCCTTGGCAGTAGAGCCCGCCTTGAGACTCGTCTGGCCCGTCGAGGCCCACACCTGCTGTTTGCCGTCCTTGTCCTTGCCAAGCACCTGAACGGAAGCATGAACGGAATCAGAGGGCAACTGGTCGCCCCAGCCACCGTAGAACCACGTGACGGTATCGCCGGCATGGATGGTGACATTGTCCGCCGTATAGTCACTCGACTTGCCGTTGACAAACAGCTGCCAATAGGTCGAATAATCGAGCGGCGTACCCAGCTCAACGCCGTTGTACTTAAGGCTCAGAATGAAGGAGCCCGCAGCAACGGCGTCGATGCCATTCGCCTCGAGCGCGACCTTCGTAAGGTCAAGTGCGCTCGAGCCGGACGTCACCACATACTGCGCGTTATCGACCCAAGTCTGAGTCTTGCCCTGGGCATCGCGACCAATGACGGTCACATTTGCGGCAACCTGGTCCTTAACGACAGGGGACGAGCTACCAGCCGTATAGGCAAACTCAATCTTCTGCCCCTGGGTGAGCTTGACGCTGCTCGCGCCAACCGAGGAAGACGCGCCGTCGACGAACAGCTGCCAGAAGGCATAAGTCGCCGGATCGTAGGCAAGCGTGCGGCCATCGCTCGGGGATGTGATGCTTTTGAGGTAGAAACCGTATGCCGTGTTCGGATCGTAATCCGCCTTGAAGCCCGTCTTCTCCTGTAGCTTAATGAAGGCATCCGCAGCCGTCGCGCCCTCGTCGAGCTTGAGCTGCGTAGGCGCCACCCAGGTCTGAGCCTTGCCGTCGGCATCGGTGCCGATAATCGAGAACGAGACCTCGATTTGCTTCTTGGCGACATCGCCAGTTTCTGTCGGGTTCTCTGTCTGGACGGCAGCCGCGGCGGCAGATCCTGCTTGGCCAGCGGATGCCGTCGAAGACTGCTCGCTCGCAGCAGGGCTCTCCCCCGTCGCCGAGCCTTCGTCGCCAGTTGCTGCCTCTGTTGTGGCGGCACTAGCTGCAGGCGCGCTCCCGGAATCCGAAACCTCGGCGCCGCTCTGCTCAGCGGTACCGCCCGCAAGCGCTGCGTCCTCGCCCGGTGTCGCAGCCTGAGCCACAGCCTCGGCAATGCCCTCGGCGCCCTCGGCCCACAGCTGAGACGGCGTGGTGCTAAAGGCCATCGCGAAGGCCAGGAATGCCACCAGGCCGCGCTTGGCTACGCCGCGCGAAATTGCGCCACGGCGATGCGAGACGCGCTGGCGCTCGTCCTCAAACATATCCATTTGTCTCCTACTGTCTGTACTTGGAGCGTTGCCTTGAGACTGCCCCACGTCATCGCGCATATTGCGCTTGAGTACCCCCATCGGGGTCCCCCTTCCCTCCAGAGCCCAACGCGTACCGGCGGCATGCGCCGCGGTCACGTACAAGATGGGAGGCGATCCGACTTAACCTTACCGACCCGGGCGCGCCGTCCGATCTGCGATGCGAACATCCCGGGCCAAGAGGAATTACGGTTACTGGTACAGCCGGGGACTTGCACCCCGATTCTCCCAAACGCGCAGGAAAACCGCGCGTTCGTGCGTCTCCGCACCACCATCTAGGCCATCGATTATTACTGTCAGTATGGTAGCACGCAAAAGGGCCCCGCACACAGGCGAAGCCCAAGGTAAAAGCTATGGTTTGCGATAGATTAGGGCGTGGATGGATCGCTGAGCAAAATGATCCGTTTTCCTCCGTCCCCCAGGGGTCATTACCGCTTGCCGCCGTGACTGTTGCGCCAGATCTCGCGACCCAGCATCAGCGCCAGCACCAGCGCGCTCACGTAGCCCATAAAGCCAATGACCGGGATACCGAACACAACCGGCTCGATGCGTGCGTAGTACACCACCGATGAGCCGATAAATAGACCGGCGATCACAATTGCCATCGACATGCGGTCGATAATTCCACCCAGCTGTCGCAGCGCCTTATCGCTGCTCATGATCTGCGTGTTCACCTTAAGCTGGCCGCGCGTGAGCATGCGCGACGCCAAGCCCAGATACTCGGCCGCCTCGAGCGAGCCTTTTGCCGCGCGATAGCTGCTCGCGGCAAGATCGCGCCCCATTTCGCGGACGCGCGCATAGGCGCTCTTCTCGTTTTTGATGTGCGCCTGGATAATCTGGATCATGTTGACGTTGGGCATGTACTCGGTCAGCAGGCCCTCGAGCGTCACCATGCCGCGGGCGAACATCGTCACCACACTCGGCAGCTCAACGTCGTTTTTGCGCGCCAAATTTAGCAGCGAGGTCAAAAACTCGCCGATATCCAGGTCCTTAAGATCGAGGCCCGCAAAGTCGGCAACGATAAAGTCCAAATCGGACAAAAAGGCCGAATGGTCGAGCTCGGCCGAGTCGCCGCGCGTCACGGCAAAGCGCATGAGCGAATCCTTGAGCTTGGGCACGTCGCCCTCGGCCACGGCGAAAATCATGTCCTTGACGATACCGCGGTCGTGGCTCGACATGCGCCCGACCATGCCCAGGTCAATAAAGTAGACAATGCCGTCCTTGAGGATGATGTTTCCCGCATGCGGGTCGGCATGGAAAAAGCCGTCGTCGAGCACCTGCGTCGAATAGTCCTCGACGATCGCCGAGCCGATCTTTTCCAGGTCATAGCCCTCGGCCGCCAGGCGCTCGGGATCGGCAATGGAGATGCCGTCGATGTAGTCCATGACCACGACGTGTTCGGTGCAAAGGTCCAGGTAGGATTTGGGACACGAAACGCCGTGCACGCTTTTGTGGAAGTCATAGAAATCGTTGAGGTTTTTGGCCTCGGCCAAAAAGTTGGTCTCCTCGCGAAATGAGGTCCACAGCTCTTCGACCACACCGTGCAGGTCAACAAACTGATCGGTGTTGACGAACTTGGAAACGATGCGCACCACCGAACGGATGATGTCGATGTCCTGCGCCATGACCTGTTGCGCGCCGGGGCGCTGCACCTTAACGGCCACGTCCTCGCCCGTCACCAGACGAGCGCGGTGCACCTGCGCGAGCGATGCGCTACCAAGCGGATTGGGATCGATCGCATCGAACATCTCCCCCAGGCGCAGGCCGTATTCTTCCTCCAGACAGCGAAGCACTACCTCGTACGGCACCGGCTCCACGTCGGAGCGCAGACGACGCAGCTCGTCGCAAAAGCGTTGCGGCAGAATCTCGGACCGGCTGGCCAGAATCTGCCCCATCTTGACGAACATGGGGCCGAGCTCCTCGAGCAGGCGGCGCAAGCGAACCGGCGTGAGGTTATCCCACACACGGTACTTTTTGACCAAGCGAACAATCTGCCCAATGCGCTCGCGACGACCCGCCGGCGTGAGCTGGTATTCCTCGTCCGGCGCCATCGCGTCGGGCTCTTCGGGCACCATATCGACAGCGCGCGGCTTCTTGCGAGCGCCCGAGACGGCGGCATCGACCTCGTCGACAACCGCCGCCTCGTCACCCAAGGGATCTAGATTGTTGTAATCGGTGGTGGAATCTGCCATCTGCGCTGCTACTCGGCCTCTTCGGTATCCTTCGCATCGTCGGGCTCAACGGACTCGACGGGCACCGAGGTCACGTTGTCCTCGACCGAATCGACGATGTCACGCACATGGGCCAGGAAGGCCGTGCGCTCGGGGGCGGTCATGACGCGGACGCGAGCCAGAATGAGCACGCGCTGGGCCGCGGTCTCGCCCTGCGTGCCCAAGCGCTCGGTCAGATCGGAGATGGTACCGCCGGCCTGCTCGAACATGTCGGACACACTGCGGGCGATATCGGGGGTGGCGGTGTCCTTGCGGACCTGCTCGCCTTTGGTGTTAAGGTCGTCGAGGACCTTCTTGCCGCCCTCGACGGCAACGGCAGCGGCGCCGAAGCCCACGTTAATGGCACCGTTAACAAGCTGATCGAGTTTCATAACCATGGTTGGCTCCAATCATGAACAACTGTATTGGCCTTCTTGTACCCAAGATTGGGCGAACGACACAAAATCGTTTTACCGCCAAGATAGGAATCGAGCGGGGCAAAGCCTTTGACGGCGTTTGCCCCGCTCGTTCGCTGCAGGGTTGTCTTTATCTCACGTTATCGTTCATCGCGAAGGAGTTCTTCATGGCGCAGCTCGTGGTGTAGAGCACCTTGCCCAACAGGGCATCGGTCTCCACGCGCACGAGCTCGGCAAAGGCCTCGTTGGCGCGGGCGAGCTCGGCAGGCACCTCGGCCTCGGGCAGC
>OCQC01002819.1_pt1 | contig 10058 bp, 7 predicted proteins | sample 1538401 | NCBI WGS metagenome assembly OCQC01 (sample SAMN04571689, study PRJEB22368) | human gut metagenome | biome: human gut; material: stool | host: Homo sapiens | place: Luxembourg | collected 2012-08-03 | reverse complement strand
CTCATACAAGTTGCATTTACTTTACAGAATTGCATTTAACTTTTCACTTGACGAATTTAATTACTAAATATTTTTATATAAAAAATATCCATCGTAGTTGTTCGAAGGATATTTTAATCTATTTTATTATTTTCATTTTTCCTTATATAATTTTCACATATGTTTATACCATTTTTTATGAGCAGTATCTACACAACACCGCTTCTAATCCAACATTTAAATCTATCGCACCACTCTTCGATTTATAGTCCAAATCTATAAATTCTTGTAACAATTTTCTTAATTCTGCTTCTTTAAAATATTTTGATTGCATCGTATATTTGTTTACCAAGAATGTTTGATTTGGTTTTAAGTTTAGGCTTTCTGCAATGTTTAGTTTTTCGTTTATTGCTATTTTCGTGATATACAATTTTTTGAAGTGCCCATATAATGTGATAAATATTTTTTGTATTGGTTCTTTAGCATACAATAAATTTTTTAATACTTGTAATGCTTCTGATATATTTTTCTTTCCTAGACTATCTGTTAAATCGAATATTATACTTTCAAATTGCTTTATTCCTAATAAATCTATGTTTTGCTTTGTTATCGTTCCACCAGCTCCAACATATTCTATTTGTTTACGAATTTCATTTATTAAGTCCTGTAACGATGTTCCACAATTTTCTATTAAATAATTTAATGTAACAGCATCTACGTTTACCTTATACATATTGCAAATTGATTTTAGCCTTTTTACTAATTCCGCAGGTTTCTGTTTTTCAAAATTACATACACAGCCCAACCTATCAATTGTTTTATATAGATTGTTTTTATCTGCGTCATTTTCAATAAACAATAATATTACAGAATCATCTATCATATCAACATTTTCTTCTATGTATGTTGCTAGCTTATTCTCAAATTTATTGTCATCTTTTTTTGATGTTTTTTCTTCAGTTGTAGCGCTTTTTCCTCTTTTAGGCTTTTGGAATAATCCTGTATCTTTTGCAACAATAAGCTTTTGTGGATATCCAAACGCAGGCGTTTCTATGTCTGCAATTATTTCTGAAACATTAGTGTTGTCAATTTGAATATAATTTATTCCATTTACTGTTTCACCAAATAATTTTTTTATTTTTTTTACGTTGTTATCTAGTAAAAAACGCTCTTCTCCATATAGTAAATATATGTTATTTAGTTTTCCAGCTTTCAATTCATTTTCTAATGCTGTGATATCCACAATTAGCCTCCTACCTATATTTTTATATCATTTTTCCGTTTAGTATATTATTGCATATATGTTAATTTTGTATTTTATATCTTCTATTTTTAAAACATTCTTCAACAATTCGTGGTAATCCGCTTTATTTACCTTGCATTTTCACATTATCTCTTATTTAAAACTATTCTAAAGATTTCTGCCACGCTCCAAGCTTGTGCAAATGCTCCTCTTTCTTCATATGGTTCTGTTGAATCATATATTTCACTTATCGTGCCAATACTTGACCTTTCAAACATTTCTGCTTTGAAAGTTTCCTTTGTTGTATCTACAAGTTTCGTTATTTTTTCTTCTAGTTCTTGTCTTTTGGTTCTATTCTTTTCTATTATCATAGTATTTTTTAATGCATCATAATATAATCCTAATAACCATGGCCAAGTAATTCCCTGATGATAGCTTAAATCTCTCTTGTATGCAGAACCTTCATATACATCAACATAACCGTCTTCATCTGAGCTTAATGTTTGTAATCCATATCTATTTAATAATTTGTTCTCAACTGTATTTAAAACTTGCTCTGCAATCTCTGCATTATCAACAATCGGATGTGATAAACTTAATGCAAATAGTTGATTGGGGCGTACTTTGCTGTCTCCTAACACATCATATAAACAATGTTTTTCTTCATTATAGAACTTTTCAGCAAATGATTTTTTAGTCTTTTCAGCCATTTCTAGATATTTTCTACACAATTGCTTGTCCTCATATTTTTCTGCAAGTCTAGCCATTATTTTTAATGCATTATACCATAAAGCATTAAGTTCAACCGTTTTGCCATTTCTAGGAGTTATTGCATGGTTATCTATTTTTACATCCATCCAAGTAATTTGAGTATTTTCTGTTCCAGCATATAGTAAATTATCCTCTTTATCTAAATAAATGTTATCTCCATCAACATCTATTTTATCTGAATATGCATCAATTATTTTTACCAGACTAGGATATATTTCTTCTTTTATAAATTCATTATCATTCGTATATTTTAAGTATTTGTACACCTGTTCTATCAATAATAATGAGCTGTCAGCACTATTATATAATGGTCTATTATCATAACCTGAATATCCATTTGGAACTAGTCCATATTTTATGTCTCTTATATTTGTTAATAAAACTTCTTTCGCTAATTCATATCTTTTTGTTAATAATAGCAAGCCTTCAAATGAAATTAATGAATCTCTTCCCCAGTCTAGAAACCATGGATATCCTGCAATTACTGTATGTAATCCAAATGATGGCCTATTTACTATAAAATTATCTGTTGCTAATATCAGAGCTTTTAACATATCAAGTTTCTTGTCATTCATTTTACTATTTTGAATTATACCAGTATCATAAATAATTCCGGTCATTCTTAGTAATTCCTTGTTAATAACTTTTATTCCATCTATTTCCTCTATGTTTTCTTCTAATGAGCATACAAAAGTTATCTCTTTTTCTTCATTTGGTTCCAGATTTATTGAATATACCCCCGGAACGTAGTGATTTTCCTCCGCTCCAAAGCCTCTTTCTTCTTCTCTTAAATAATACATATTTCTGAATGTATCATCTATATGTTTAAAATATCTGCCATCAGAACAATTCATGTAAATTGGTGTTTCCGAATTTTTATCTAGTACAATTCTAACTTTATTTCCAGAATGTGATTGTTCTGCATTAAATTGATGATCTTTATTTATAGAGTGAAAGTCTCTAAAATTTACTACTGGCGCTAAAGTTAATTTAGCTTCTGCATTTTGATTTTTTATTTGATAATATACAACTACTGTATTTTTACCATAATCCATACAAATAAACTTCTTGATTATTATATTTTCAACTTTATATGTAAATATTGGAATGTATTCTTTTTTGAAATCTACTAAATATTTATATCCTTCAGATATTTCTCCATTTGCCATATTTGTAAACAAATCATATTTAGTTCCATTTGTTTCAATGCTTTCATCTAATTTTGATAATATTAAAAATCTTCTTGCTGGTGGTGTGAGTGGTGCAACCAATAATCCATGATATTTTCTAGTGTTACATCCCAGTGCACTTTGGCTACAAAATCCACCTATTCCATTTGTAATTATCCAGTCTCTTTTTAGAGATTTCTTTACTTCTTCATCAATTTCACTGTATTTCATCTATCGTTTACCTCTTTTTATTTATTCTTGTTTATTTCCTTCATTCTTCTTAGAGTTTCTTCCATTCTAGACTCTAACATTCTACCCTCTTCAAGCTTTCTATTTACATCATCTTTACTTGACTGTCTATTATTTTCTTTCTTTTGTCTTATTTCACTCTTCTGTATTTCTATGTTTTTACTGTTTTTTTCATTCTCTTTATTTTTCTTACCAGTTTTTTCTTTTTTGTTATCTACTTTAGAAATTTTTTCTATTTCTTTTATTCTCTTTTCTCTGTTGCTCTCACTATCTTGTATTGCCTGAATTCTATCATTATATTTTTCAAAGAATTTACTATTTCCTGAACGTTTTTTGTTCTTCTTCTTTTTACTCTTTGTTTGATTGTTTTTCATTTTCTTCTTTGTGTCTTTTATTTTTGAATCTAGTAGAATAACCCTTGTATCATTTTGCATATCTCTAAATTTCATATCATCACAAATTAGTTGGATAATACTTGTTGCTATCGCATCTGAATTATGTCTAATTCTTCCATTTTCGATTGTAGACATATTTCTTTGAATTAACTTAATTCCTGCTTCTTTTACTTTTGAAACATCTTGTTCAACAAGTTCTTCTCCTCCTTTATTGTACTGCCTTATATACTCTGGCACAATCTCTCCAGTATCATAAATACAATAATCTATTATGCCTTTTCCAGCATGGTCTATTATAGCCTTTATGTGGTCATATAGAGTATAACTATCAGTTTGACCATACTCCGTCATTATGTTACTTACATATACTTTGAATGCACTAGACTCTCTTATTGCCTTAGATACTCCCGGTACCAATAAGTTTGGAATTACGTTTGTATATAAGCTTCCAGGTCCAAGTACTATTGCATCAGCGTCTTCAATGGCTTCTATAACACCTGGAGCAACTCTTGTGTTGGTTGGCGAAATAAATATTCTATTTATCTTACTTATTTTTTGACTAACCATTTCTGGAATTTTATCTTTACATTCCACCACAGTTCCATCTTCTAATTCTGCACATATCTTAATTTGATCAAGTGTTACTGGAAGAACTTTTCCTGTCATATTAAGTATTTTCGAGCTTTCTTCTACTGATGCCGAGAAATCTCCAACAGCTTCTTTCATTGCTGTTAAATATATATCTCCAAATTTTAATCCTTCTAATTTTGGATTTTTAAAGGTTAAATTCATTAAGCAATTCATTTCATTTTCATTTGCAGCAAGTGCCACATAGCTACCCTTTACATCATCTAATGGAAGAGTTCCCAAGTCTTGTTTTGATTTGCTTCTTTGCTCTCCATAATCTGAAACTGTAACAATTGCTGTTATATTGTCTGTGTAATTTTTCAAGCCTCTAAGTACTGTGTTAAGTCCAGCGCCACCACCAATTACAACAACTTTTGGTCCTTGATTGTATATTTTTCTATTGAATATTAGAGATTTAACTTTGCTCTTATCTTCTAAATCTCTTGTATCAGACTCCTCTACTAATATTTCTAAAGTTCTTCTTTGAATACATATTATACTAATTATTGTGAATGTAAATCCTAAAACAAACACAAGAATTATTTTTGCAAGCTCCCTAAATCCCATTTCATCTGTTACAAGCACCTTTGCAATTCCATAACATACGAGTACTATTCCTATTAACATTAGAAAAATCCATCTTTTTATTTTGGCTCCTGATTTAAACCACTTAAAAAATCCGTTCATTTTTTATTTCATTCCTTTCAAACTTTGCCTAACATAATGCATTAAAATTATATTATGTAAATTTGCATTAATACATATCTAATCTATATTACTTCCATCATATTTTCTGCTAATAATAAAATTTATTTAGACCATATCATTAACTTTTCTAAAAAGCAATTTCTATTATACAATTTCTATTTCTAATTCTATTTTCTTATTAAATTTCTCATAAACTTTTTTCTTCACGTATTCTGTAAGTTCTATAACGTCTTTTGCAGTTGCATTCCCGATGTTTACCACAAAACCTGCATGTTTTTCCGACACTTGCGCTCCACCAACTGTATAACCTTTTAATCCACACTCGTCAATTAATTGTGCTGTTATAAAATCTTCTCCTCTTTTGAAAGTACTTCCTGCACTTGGCTTATCTATTGGCTGTTTTTCTCTTCTGTTATCAAGATTATTGCATAGCTTTTCTTCAATCTCGTCTTTATTTCCTGTTTGAAGTCTTAGAGTTGTATCTATTATTATAGCATTTTTATTTGAGAAAATACTGTGTCTATAACTAAATTCATGCTCTGCCTTGTTAATTTCTTTTATTTCAATCTTGTCACTGTCTAAATCTATATATCTTGTGCTTACAACTATGTTCTTCATTTCACTACCATAAGCACCAGCATTCATCTTCACAGCTCCTCCAAGAGTTCCTGGAATGCCTGATGCAAATTCAAAACCAGCAAGACTATGGTCTAATAGAATTCTTGCGACTTTCGCATTTAACAATCCACTGTCAAGTCTTAATGTAGTTTCATCTATAAAATCATATGTACTAGTACATATCTTCGCCACAACTCCTCTAATTCCTTCGTCTTTTACTAAAATATTGCTACCATTTCCTATAAATTTTAATGGCACTCCTATTTTTCGTGTTATTTCAATTGTTTTCTCAATTTGTTCTACACTCTTCAATTTAACGAATATATCTGCATTTCCGCCTATTTTAAAAGTAGTATGCTTACTCATTGGTTCATTTAAGTAAATATCTTCTTTTGGTATAAAAGTTTTTAATACATCATATGTTTCTGTTATTTTTTCATTGTTCATTATAACTCACCTCTACTATAGATATATTCCTATTTTTTAAATTTATTTATTACTGGTTCTGCTATTTTCTTTAGGAAGCTCATATTTGTAAATATACAGTACGCAAGCACTATTATAAACATTATTATATTTGCAATTATATTGTTTTTGTAATATGTTATTAGTGTTGCTACTAGCAATATCCAAAACACATAATTGAATTTTTCTTTTAAAACTATATACTCTTTTAATTTATATCTTCTGTATACAAACACAATCAAATTCGAAATTAATGTTGAAAATGATGCTGCATATATTCCGAATTTTGGTATGAATATTATGTTTATTACTATGTTGATAATCGCTGCCGCAACTGTTGTTGATCCCATTATTTTAGTATTTTTATATGCTGTAAATATTCCCCCATAGAAGTTTGACATATTTGTGTAATAAATTGATATTACAAGTATTGGAATGTATTTGTATGCATCATTATAGCTTGCGTCCACAAACAAAGAAAATACAAATGGCATTATTGCAATTAGTCCTAATACGATTGCCTTTAAAAAGAATTTTATATCTTTGTAAATACTGTTATAATATTTTACTTTGTTATCATCTTTTAATATTTTTGCAGCAGACTCTTTCCATGCAGTAGAAAAAAATCCATAACATGTATAAATTATATTTGGAAATTTATTTGCAATAGAATAAATTCCGTTTGCTTCTGTACCACTCATTGCTGTAAGCATGAGTCTATCTGATAAGCTTATGATTATCCAAGATAAATTGTTTGGTACAAGTGGTACTGAATATCTAAGCATTTCTCTTAAAGTAGACTTGTGAAAATCTTTTCTACTTACGAACTGTGGTAAATGTAATTTTAACAAAATTATTATTGCTGTTGCACTGTTTGCAACCGTATTTGCCCATAAAAGTCCACTGACACCAAGCTTTAGGCTTACTATGAATATTATGTTTAATACGATTGTAGAAGCTCCCAATATAAAGTTTGAGAAAGAATATAATTTTATCTTTCCAGTTCCTCTAGCCAATGCATTGCTCAATCCCAGTAAAATATTTGAAATTATAAACAATATAAATACAAATGCATATTCATAATGCATTACACCCATTATAATTCCAGCAATGGCTGTAAATATAAAAGTTCCAACTAGTGTGTACGCAATTGTAGCCGTTATAACTCTTTTTTTACTCTTTAAGTCATCGGCATCGATTAAGAATCTAAACATAGACTCTTCCATAAGCAATGTTATTATTGGCAACAAAAATGTTGATAAAGTTACCAAAAAGTCATATGTTCCATACTCTGCCGGGCTTAATTTTGATGTATATAGAGGCAAAAGCAAGAAAGACACAACTTGTGTGCTTAGCTTGCCTATTGCTATTATTATAGTGTTAACTAATAATTGTTTCTTTTGATTCATTTTGCACTTCCAATTTATAAATTTTCCTTTAATATTTTATCATACAATCGTTGTATGTCAAGAATTCAGCTTCTTTATTTTCCAAGGTTTTATGTTTAGCATAACACTTGCAACTGGTATTAATGTTACTATATAAGGAATTATGTACCTCGATTTTGCCTCCCATAATATATGGAAACAAAATCCTCCTAAGAATATTGTTACCAAGAATATTAGTTCTATTGTTAATTTTTTTCTATTTTGAATTAGCACTATTATCGCCAATGTAAAAGTTAGTATTATCCAAACTTTTTGATAGAATGTTAAAGGACTCTTTATCCAGCTTAGATTACTCTCTGTTATTCCATTGTTAAATATTGCAGAATACGTACTTTCTGCCCAAGTAGTCGTAAGCTTTTGTCTGTAAAAATCTACTGTATAAGTAGGGTGTTTTGCAAAATATTCTAATCTGTCCTTTATTTTTTCTTTGTATTCGTCAGAAATATTTTCACCTGTTTTCAAGCTTCTTAATGCAGGTTCTGCAATTGATTCATTATACCACCCATTTGCTCTAGGGCCCTCTTCCATAGCCATTAAAATATAACTAATGCTTGGATATGTTTTGCCTTTTTCTAGATTGTATTTACTAAAATAATATGTTTTTACAAGTGATGATGGTACAAATGTTAATACTAAAAACATTGCAATTACAGCAACATTTATCATTTTTTCTTTTACTTCTTTTGCTTTAAAGTCTTTGAATATATTTAATACCAAATAAATTACTGTTGCAATTACGAATATTAGAGTATTCATTCTCATCAAATATGCTATCATTGTAAGAAATGAAGCAAAAACTCCATATCTAACCTGCTTCGTATCTGTAAATTTCATCATAAAATATACAGAAAATAAACTTAACGCAAGTGCTGGAATATCCCCATACATAAATGTTGCAAGCATTGGTATTGTAAAGAATGTTAGAATTAATATAAACATTCTCGTATTATTCATTTTGTAATCTTTCGATAATTGTTTTGTTATTTTATATAATGCCAAAATAATTAACAAATTAAAGAATACATTAAATATTCTTGGTAAAATTATCAAGTCACAGTGTAACACGCAAAATAACATATTATAAACAAATGCCAATGTAATTTGGTGTGGATATGCCTGCATGTATTGAATTAGTGGTATTCCCGCATATGTCAAATTTGGTAAGTATCTATCTGGATTATTCTCGTAAAATGTTTGTGCCAAATTTAAAACGTGTATAGAATCCGCTACTATTCCTGGTCTTACGAAAGTTAACCACACTACATTAAAAATCAAATATAAAACAATAGCAATTGCGACAATCCATTTACGCAATTTGTGTTTTTTCTCTTCATTTATTCCATTATATAAATGTTTATTTATTACTTCAGTTATAAAATAAATTAAAATTGCCGTTATAATTAGTCCTATTATATAAATAAAGCTGCTAAATTTGATTGAGATTTGCTCTCCAGAATTCATGTCCGCCGTATAAACTATATTTAAAATTACTACTATTGCTAGTGCAACTATTCCTAAAATTTGAATTAATTTTTTCACGATATTCTCCCTTGTTTGTTTTTTATATTTATATCAAAATATGTGGAATTTTTCAATAGTTTTTAAGAACTCTTTACAGAATAAAAAAACACCCTGCCTCAAGTTGCATTGCAACAAGAGACAGGGCTTTTAGGAGATTAGCTTTAGCAATCTTTCAACGGGGTTCCACTCAGCCAAAAGCTGAGCTTGCAGGTCTGGCAAGAACCAGTGTCGTAGCCTCTACAGCCTCTACACCCCTCTTCACGGAAGCTAACCTCGAAAAACTCGATGTTTGCTCCTTTCGGCAATGTCGTTGCACCCTCCGGGAGTCTCGGTCCAGTGTACTGAGCAACGTACAAGACGTCGCTCTCGGTCAGCTTGATGCTGACCCGGTTGGGCTTCACCTCGAACCCCAAGATGCCAGATACAACACGTGCAGTATCTTCATGCCCAATAGCAGATTCGACATCTTTTGGAATCATATCCGGAGATATTTTCTTTACCCGGACGATTCCCAGCTCCAACAAAGGTAATATGTTGATACTAAAACTGTTCGAAATAAACTTGCTCATACAAATCTCCTTTCTCGTGCCTCTCAATTCGGAGGTCTTATCGAGACATAAAAAAAATTCGGACTTTTATAGTATATCATGCTTTACATAAAAAAACAATATATATTTAACTATATTTTTATCATTAATTATAAAATTGGTTTCTTAATCTCTTATTTTTTTATATTTTTTTTAATTTTTACTTGACAATCAAAACATTATTGTGCTATTATAATTAAGTGTTAGGAATAACATATGCGGATGTGGCGGAATTGGCAGACGCGCTGGTCTTAGGAACCAGTGTCAACGACGTGGGG
>OCQC01002805.1_pt1 | contig 10102 bp, 6 predicted proteins | sample 1538401 | NCBI WGS metagenome assembly OCQC01 (sample SAMN04571689, study PRJEB22368) | human gut metagenome | biome: human gut; material: stool | host: Homo sapiens | place: Luxembourg | collected 2012-08-03 | reverse complement strand
AAATACGGCTCGCCAACTGCTGAAGCCCTAGTGGAAAGCGCAATGGGTCATGTGAGAATTTTGGAGAAGTGCGACTTTGAGGATATCGTTATTTCCATAAAGTCATCAGACGTGCCGACCATGATAAAGGCATACAGACTGTGTGCACAGACCTGTAATTATCCTCTGCACTTGGGCGTAACTGAGGCAGGCACCGAGAGAATGGGTCTTATAAAATCATCTATCGGTATAGGTTCGCTTCTGTGCGACGGCATAGGCGAAACTATAAGAGTTTCACTTACCGACGAGCCTGTAAAAGAGATATACGCCGCAAAGGATATTTTAAAGGCTATCGGCAAAAGTGGCGGAGTAAGGATAGTTTCCTGCCCTACCTGCGGAAGAACTAGGATAGACCTTATAGGTCTTGCAAAAAAAGTTGAGGAAGCCACCAAGGATATAGACAAGGATATCAAGATAGCCGTTATGGGCTGTGTTGTGAACGGCATAGGCGAGTCGGGCAACGCTGATATCGGTATTGCAGGCGGTGACGGCTGTGCGGTGATATTCAGCCACGGTGAAAAGCTCAGAAAGGTATCAGAGGAGGAGGCTTTGCCTGCGCTTCTGGCGGAAATAGAAAAACTTTAAAAGGATATACCATAAATGAATACATACACCATTGAAAGCTTCTTTGAGAACTATAAGGAGCTTATACCCTCTGTGATAGAAAAGGGCAGGATATTAAGGCTGGGCTATAACGAAGAAAACGGCACTTTTACCTGTCAGGCGGCTTTTGACAAGCTGGTGCCTTTTGACAGCACAGTGGAATTTGAAATGAAAATGAGGGCGGCTCTCGGAGCAGGAAAGTTTATTTTGCAGCTCAAATATACCCCTGATATGCTTTGTGCGGAGTATTTTCCTGAGCTTTGCAAGTTTCTTAAAAGCAGATTTCCTCTTGTGAACGGCTTTTTTGACAACGCTGAGGCTGTTTATGAAAACGGCATTTTCACCGTGGATATAAAACACGGAGGCGAAGCGTTGCTGAAAAAGGCGGGCATAGAAACGGCTTTTCCTGCGCTCACCATGGAGCTTTTTTCCGTAAGGGCGGATATAAAGCTCACAGGTGTGCTTGAAACTGATATGGAAGAGCATCAGCGTGAGCAGGAGGAGTTTTTGAACTCCCTCCCTGTGCCGAAAATAGACCCTGCACAGCCTGAGAAAAAGGCGGCTGTTACCACTAATACTGCAAGCGGTGCTTCTGTGGATTTCCGAACTGCAAATGTGGACTTCACAAGGTTCTCGCTACTGTGCGATGACGCTCTTGTGCTTATGGGCGCGCCAATATCAGGAAACGAGCAGGTGATGCAGATGAAAGATATCCCTGCGGATTACCGTGGACGTGTGGTGGTCTGGGGCGATATTTTCGGGCCTGTGGAAACAAAGGAAACAAAGTCGGGTATGCTTATAGCACACCTGAATTTTACCGACTATACTTCATCAAACTCTATAAAGTTCATAGGCTCAAACAAGAATTTCAGAAACATGAAAGGCTTGAAAAGGGCAGTGCTTGAGGCAATGCTGGAACACCTTAAGGCAGGCAAGACAATACTTGTGGCAGGTGAGATAGAGGAGGACGATTTCGACCACTCTATAAACATCAAGCCTGACAGCATTATGGTCGTAAAGCGTGAAAAGGAAAAGGATACCTGCGAGCATAAGCGTGTGGAGCTTCATTGCCATACCAATATGTCTATGATGGACGCTCTCACTCCTGCTGGCAAGCTTGTGGAAAGAGCCTATTCGTGGGGACACAAAGCACTTGCCATAACAGACCACGGTGTCGTTCAGGGCTATCCTGACGCAGGAAATACCTGTATCGGCATACGCAAGGGTGGCGGTGACTTCAAGGTGCTTTACGGCATAGAGTCATACGAGGTCAATAATGACGAAAAGATATTCCGTGGAACGGACAAGCGTGAGCTTACAGACGAGATAATCTGCTTTGACCTTGAAACTACGGGTACAAATCCTAATGAAGATAGGATCATCGAGATAGGCGCTGTTAAGCTGAGAGATCTTGAAGTTGTGGACAAGCTCGATATTTTCGTAAACCCTGAAAGACCTATCCCTGAGTTTATCTCAAACCTCACCCACATCACTGACGATATGGTAAAGGACGGTGCAAGCGAAAGGGACGCTCTGCTCAGATTTAAAGAATTTATCGGTGACGACCCTGTTCTTGTGGCGCACAATTCTCAGTTCGATACGGGCTTTATATCCGCCTGCGCAAAAAGACAGGGCATCGAGATAAAATATTCTTCTATAGACACTGTGCCAATGTCGCAGATAATGCTTCCGGAGCTTGAAAAGCATAAACTCAACTATGTGGCGGAGCATTTCGGACTTGGGGATTTTCAGCACCACCGTGGCTGTGATGACGCAGAGGTGCTTGCAGGGATATTCATAAGGCTGTCGAAAATGCTCATGGAGCAGTATCCTCTGATTCTTATAACAGTGGATATGCTCAACAGTTTGCTTGCAAATGAAAATCAGGTGCTTGCAAAGCCGACTTATCACCAAATTATTATCGTAAGAAATAACACGGGTCTGAAAAATCTGTATAGGCTTATATCAGACTCCAATCTTAAATATTTCAAAAGACGTCCGAGAATACCAAAATCTGAGCTTGTAAGACACCGTGAGGGTCTTATCCTCGGTAGTGCCTGCGAGCGTGGCGAGGTCATTCAGGCTTATCTCGAGGGCAGAAACTATGATGAGATCAAGCAGATAGCAAGCTTTTATGACTATCTGGAGATACAGCCTGACGGAAACAACAAATTTATGCTCACCACCGAAAAGCCTCCTTATGACAGGATACACACAGCGGAGGATATAAAGGATATAAACCGCTTTATTGTAAAACTTGGTGAGGACTTGGGCATACCCGTCTGCGCAACAGGCGACGTGCATTTCATGGACAAGACCGACGCACAGTTCAGGTCGGTGATACAGGCTTCAATGGGCTTCCCTGACGCCGATACTCAGCCTCCTTTGTACCTTAAGACCACAAACCAAATGCTTGACGAGCTGAGCTATCTTGGCGAGGAAAAGGCGTTTGAGGTCGTTGTAACGAATACAAACAACGTGGCTGATATGGTAGACCCTGATCTGAAAGCTTTCCCAAACGGTACTTATACGCCTTTTATCGAAGGCTCGGTTTATCAGCTTCAGTATATATGCTGGAAGAAATGCTGTTCCATTTACGGTGACTGCGACCCTGAAACTATAGAAGTTCCTGAGGGCGAGGACGTTGACGTATCAAAATATTTTGAGGGACACATTCCAGACCTTGTTTTCAAAAGACTTAAAAGAGAGCTTGACTCTATTATCAAGCACGGATTTGCAGTGCTTTACATGATATCTCAGAAACTTGTTGCCAACTCTAACGAGAATGGCTATCAGGTAGGTTCAAGAGGCTCGGTAGGTTCGTCCTTCGTTGCCTCCATGTCAGGTATCTCTGAGGTAAATCCTCTTGTGCCGCACTATGTTTGTCTGAAATGCCACCACAGCGAGTTCATTACAGACGGCTCGGTAGGCTCAGGCTTTGACCTGCCACCGAAAAACTGTCCTGTGTGCGGAGAGAATATGCACCGTGACGGACACGATATCCCATTTGAAACGTTCCTTGGCTTTGACGGCGATAAAGCCCCTGATATCGACCTTAACTTCTCAGGTGACTATCAGGCAAAGGCGCATAAATATACGGAAGTTCTTTTCGGTGAGGACCATGTGTTCAAAGCCGGTACTATTGGCATGATCCAGGAAAAGACAGCTTTCGGATATGTTATGAAATATCTTGACGAGCGTGGAAAAACAGTGCCAAAGGCTGAGATAGAAAGACTTAAACTCGGCTGCTGCGGCATAAAGAGAACGACCTCTCAGCACCCGGGTGGAATGGTCGTTATCCCTAGCGATTATGAGGTCTATGACTTCACACCTGTTCAGCACCCTGCGGAAAAAGTGGACTCTGACATGGTAACTACCCACTTCGACTTCCATTCTCTCCACGATACTATCTTGAAGCTTGACGAGCTTGGTCACGATAACCCGACAATGTATAAGTATCTGGAAATGTTCACAGGTCGAGATATCCTCGATTGCCCCATGTCTGACCCTGCGGTCTATTCGCTGTTCACTTCCCCTGAGTCACTTGGAGTGACGGAGGAGGATATAATGTGTCAGACGGGAACGCTCGGTATACCTGAAATGGGTACGCCGTTCGTAAGACAAATGCTTCTTGACTGTCAGCCGAAAAACTTCTCTGACCTTTTGCAGATATCAGGACTTTCACACGGCACTGACGTATGGCTCGGCAACGCACAGGAGCTTATCAAAAACGGAACCTGCGATATCTCAAATGTTATCGGTACTCGTGACAGTATCATGACATATCTGCTTTATCATGGCGTTGAGCCAAAGCTGTCATTTAAGATAATGGAGATAACCCGTAAGGGAAAAGCTCCGAAACTGCTCACAGAGGAAATGAAAGAGAATATGCGTCAGCATGACGTTCCGGAGTGGTATATCGACAGTTGTTTGAAGATAAAATATATGTTCCCGAAAGCCCATGCGGCGGCATATGTTACGGCAGCTATAAGACTTTGTTGGTTCAAGGTGCATGAGCCGCTTGCGTTCTATGCAACTTATTTTACGGTCAAGGGCGAGGATTTTGACGCAGAGATCGCTCTCAAGGGAAAATATATCGTCAGAAGCAAGATAGAAGAAATAAAGAATAAACCAAAAGACGAGGTGTCGGGCAAGGACAGCGGTGTGCTTGAAATTCTCATGCTTGTGAATGAAATGCTCAGCCGTGGATATGACTTTTTGCCTGTAAACATCAAAAAATCTCACGCAACTATCTATCAGATAGAGGACGGCAAGATAAGGCTTCCGTTCTGTTCACTTAACGGAGTGGGCGAGTCTGCGGCGATAAGCATTTACGAAAAGGCGCAGAACGGCGAGTTTATCTCTATCGAGGAGTTCCAACAGCAGAGCGGAGTGTCCAAATCTGTTATCGAAACTCTGGAGAAAAACGGAGCTTTCGGCGATATGCCTAAATCTAACCAGATATCGTTGTTCTGATAGTTACTATGCACAATTTCATACTTTGCCCTTGTAACACTATTGACAAACAAGGGCGGGTGTGATAAAATTATTTGTGTTGATACTACGCTATCACTTTACTACGATAAAGTAAATGAAGGCGTTACATAACAGCATAGAAAGCGGGACGTTGAGGACGCCGTCCTCCTACAATTCACTTAAATGTGTGTTTATGCGGATATTTATTCAAGCGTCAACATAAAAAGTACAATCTATAATTTATATACAGGAAGGGAAAGTGTATGAAAAGATATGATCTTATAACCCCTGAGGGTACGAGAGATCTGCTGTTTGAGGGCTGTCTGGCACGAAGAATGGTGGAGGACAGGCTGTCAAAGCTGTTTGAGGGCTTTGGCTACAGCGAGGTGGTAACACCGGGAATAGAGTTTTACGATCTGTTTATGGGAAGCTCGAGAAACTTCCAGCAGGAGAGCCTTTATAAGCTCACAGACTCAAAGGGCAGACTTATCGTTATGCGTCCTGATTCCACGATACCCATAGCAAGACTTGCTTCCACAAGACTAAAGGGAGCAAAGCTTCCCCTTAGACTATACTACAATCAGAGCATTTTTGAAAATAACTCCCTGCTCAAAGGACGTTCAGACGAGGTAGTTCAGGCAGGTATCGAGCTTATTGGTGGAGAAAATTCCAAGAGAGCAGATTACGAGGTGCTATGCACTGCTGTTGAAGCCCTTTCAAGCTTTGATAAGGAGAACTTCAGACTTGAGATAGGTCATATCGGCTATTTCAAGGAGCTTGTGGCTCAGCTTGACGTTGACGACGCAGTAAGAGAGGAGATAAGACTTCTTATCTCTGCAAAGAACTATCCTGCACTTAACGATATCCTTGACGAGGTGGGCGACAATCAGGTCACAAACGCACTCAGACAGCTCCCAAGACTTTTCGGAGGTGTTGAGGTGTTCGACAAGGCTGCGGATATTTATACTGACGATAAGATAACAGGCATACTTTATAACCTTAAAGAGGTCTACACCAGACTTTCAAGCCTTGGTTATGAGGGCAAGATATCTGTTGACCTTGGCATCGTGAGTCATGCGGATTACTACACAGGCATTGTGTTCAAGGGCTATCTTTCAGAGGTCGGTCAGTCGGTGCTTAAAGGCGGAAGATATGACAGACTTCTGGCAGAGTTCGGCAACGATTGTCCTGCGGTAGGTTTCGGCATAAGCGTTGACTCTGTTGCAAGACATATCGAAAAGCTAGGCGGAGCACCAAAGCTCAGAACTCCTGACGCAGTTGTGTTTGGCGAAAAGGGCTACGTGGTGGAAGCCATGGAATATGCTCAGACGCTCGTAAGAGAGGGTCTGACAGTTGAAAACTCGCTTTTCAACACTCTCGATGAAACAAAGGCTTACGCAAAGTCAAAGGGAATAAAGAAGCTTGTGGTCGTTGGCAGCGAGATAACAGAGCTTGATATATAAGTTTGGAGGATAAGTTAAAATGAACAGACCCCTTAGGATAGCTCTTACAAAGGGCAGACTTGAAAAGGATACAGTCGGTCTTTTAGAGAAGATAGGCTATGACTGTACCGCAATAAGAGAAAAGGGAAGAAAGCTTATTCTTCCTGTACCTGACGGAAACCTTGAAGTTGTGCTTGCAAAGGCAAACGACGTTATCACATACGTTGAGCATGGCGTGTGCGATATGGGCGTTGTTGGCAAGGACACCATCATGGAAATGCAGGGCAAGTTCTTTGAGCTTGTTGATATCGGCTTCGGCAGATGTAAATTTGCACTTGCCACAAAGAAAGGCTCAAAGTTCTACGGCGGATTTGATGTCAAGACAGTTGCAACAAAATACCCTAACATCACAAGAAGATTTTTTGAAGCAAAGGGAATGGACGTTGACATCATCAAGATAGAAGGCTCAGTTGAGCTTGCACCGCTCCTTGAGCTTGCAGACGGTATCGTTGATATTGTTGAAACAGGCACGACACTTAAAGAAAACGGTCTTGAAGTCATCGAGGACGTTTGCCCTATCTCTGCAAGGCTTATCGTAAATATGGTAAGCATGAAAATGCGCCAGCAGGAGATCGAGAATTTTGTAAAGCTTGTTGAAGAAAATATCGACAAGTAGTTTATATAAACGGAAAGGACAGTATTGAAATGGCTGAAATAAAGAAGATTTTTGTCAACGGCAAAGACGAGGTAGAGTTTTTCAAGCAGCTTGAAAAGAGAAGCGGCGAAACAAATAAGAAGGTTGTTAATGAAATAATCGAAACTGTCAGAGAGGGTGGCGACAACGCTGTAAAGGCTTATACAGAAAAGTTTGACGGCAAGCTCCCGGAGTATTATGAAGTTCCGAGAGATGTTATAAACGACGCTCTCACTGAAGCCGATCAGGACTTTGTTGACGCAATGCTCAACGCAGTTGCGAACATCACAGATTTTCACCAAAGACAGAAGTCACAGAGCTTTATAAACGCTAAGGATAACGGCTGTATTCTCGGTCAGAAGGTAAGAGGACTTAACAGAGTTGGTCTTTATGTTCCGGGCGGCACAGCAGCTTATCCGTCAAGCGTGCTTATGAATGCAGTTCCTGCAAAGATAGCAGGCGTTAAGGAAATAATCATGGTAACACCTCCTCTCAAAGACGGCACACCAAATAAGGATATTCTTGTGGCAGCAGCTCTCTGCGGAGTTGACAGAGTGTTCATGAGCGGAGGCGCACAGGCTATCGCTGCCCTTGCCTACGGCACTGAGGAGATACCAAAGGTTGATAAGATAGTAGGCCCTGGAAATATCTATGTTGCAACTGCAAAGAAGCTTCTTTATGGTGTTGTTGATATCGACATGGTGGCAGGTCCGAGCGAGATACTTGTTATGGCTGACGAAAAGGCTAACCCTAAGTTCATTGCCGCAGACCTTATGTCACAGGCTGAGCATGACAAGCTTGCTTCCGCTATCCTTGTTACAACAAGCGAGAGCATTGCAGACAGAACTATCGAAGAGATAAACAGACAGGTGCAGAGCCTTTCAAGAAAAGAGATAATCGAAAGCTCTCTTGAAAATTACGGTGCTATCCTTATCTGCAATACAAAGGACGAAGCTTGCGACCTTGCAAACAGATTTGCTCCTGAGCACCTTGAAGTGCTTTTTGAAAACCCTATGGAGTATCTTGGCAGACTTGACAACGCAGGTTCAATATTCCTTGGTCAGTATGCTTCAGAGCCGCTTGGCGACTACTATGCAGGTCCTAACCACGTTCTTCCAACAAGCGGCACAGCTAGATTCTTCTCGCCACTCTCAGTAAACAGCTTTGAAAAGCGTTCAAGCTTTACATATTACACAGAGGACGCTCTCAGAGAAGCAAAGGACGATATCGTTCTTATTGCAGAAAAAGAGGGTCTGACGGCTCACGCAAATGCAATAAAGGTAAGATTTTAAGCGGTAAAGGTGATGAAAATGCGTACAGCGGAGATAAAAAGAAAAACTAAGGAAACTGATATAGAGGTGTTCGTGAAGCTTGACGGTGAGGGCAAGGTAAGTGTAAACACGGGCATAGGCTTCTTTGACCATATGCTCACAGCCCTTGGCGTTCACAGCGGAATAGACATGGACGTTGAGTGTACAGGCGACCTTTATGTTGACGGACACCACACAGTTGAGGACGTTGGCATATGCTTGGGCAAAGCCTTTGCAGAAGCATTGGGCGACAAAGCAGGTATTGCAAGATACGGCTCGGCTTTCGTGCCAATGGACGAAGCGCTGGCATTCTGCTCACTGGATATAAGCGGCAGACCTTTTCTTGCGTTCAATGCTGAGTTCCATGATGACAGGATAGGTCAGTATGACACCTGCCTGACAGAAGAATTTTTCAGAGCCTTTGCTTTCAATTCAGGCATAACACTGCATATCCGTGAGGAGTACGGCAAGAACGACCACCATATTGCAGAAGCAATGTACAAAGCAGTGGCTCACGCTTTGAAGGACGCTGTAAAAATAACAGGAACAGGAGTTTTATCCACCAAAGGAGTGCTTTAAATGATAGCAATAATCGACTACGGTGCAGGCAATATATTCTCTGTAAAAAACGCTCTGGACTATCTTGGTTTTGAGAACAAGCTCACAGACAAAAAAGAAGATATCGAAAAAGCCGACGCAATTATACTCCCCGGCGTGGGAGCGTTCCCATGGGCAATGAATATGCTCGGTCTTAGCGGTCTTATCGACACTATCAAGGAGCAGGCTAAAATAAAGCCTTTCCTTGGCATATGCCTTGGAATGCAGCTTCTTTTCGAGAAAAGCTATGAGTTTGAGGAATGCAAGGGTCTTGGTCTTATTGGTGGCTATGTTGACAAGATAAACGAGCCTGACCTTGTTATCCCACACATGGGCTGGAACAAGCTTGTGTATAACCATGACTGTCCGTTATTTGACGGCCTGGGTGATGACGAGTATGTTTATTTCGTACACTCATATAAGGCTTTCTGCGATAATAAAAATCTGTATGCCTACTGCGAATACGGCTCAAAAGTCCCTGCGGTGGTATCTGACGGAAGATATATCTTCGGCTGTCAGTTCCACCCTGAGAAGAGTGGAAAAACCGGTCTTAAAATACTTGAAAACTTTGCGAAAATGTCACAGGAGGTAAAATAATATGCTTGCAAAAAGAATTATACCATGCCTTGATGTGCGTGACGGAAAGGTAGTAAAGGGAGTAAATTTCGAGGGCATAAAAGAAGTCGGCGACCCTGTGGAGTGTGCATATGAATATAATTTGCAGGGTGCAGACGAGATAGTTTTCTATGACATAACAGCCTCCCACGAGGGCAGAGGAGTTATGCTTGACGTTGTTCGTGAAACAGCAAAAAAGGTATTTGTACCGCTCACTGTTGGAGGCGGAATAAAGACTGTTGACGATATCAGAGATACTCTCCGTGCAGGCGCAGACAAGGTGTCTGTGAACTCTCAGGCAGTGCAGAATCCTCAGCTTATAAAGG
>OCQC01002801.1_pt1 | contig 10110 bp, 8 predicted proteins | sample 1538401 | NCBI WGS metagenome assembly OCQC01 (sample SAMN04571689, study PRJEB22368) | human gut metagenome | biome: human gut; material: stool | host: Homo sapiens | place: Luxembourg | collected 2012-08-03 | reverse complement strand
CCCCATCTCGATTCCGCTTACGCTGCATCTCGATGTTGCTTCTCGCCATATGAAATTCCAGAAAAATAGCTCATTCATGTAAACATGATTCGCGATTTTTCTTCCATTTCGCATGGCTCTGAATCGTTACAAAAAAAGAAAATAATAGGGAATTTGTAGAGTAAATTGACAATAGTAAGAAGTCCATTTATAATGAAATTACAACCAGAGTGTGTCTCACAGATTGCGGAAATAATTTTTCAGATATTCTCTAATGTTCAGGCGAAAACGATGTACCAGGAAAGAAGGTGGAGAAATGAAGAAGGCAGTAATTTCCGTACTTGTCGGTACAGCAGTATTGGCTTTCGTTGCGTGTGGAAAAAATGCTGCAACGGAAAACAGTTCCGATTCGGGTGTTTCAACGGTATCGGCATCCTCGCAGGTGGAAAATGGACAGAAAGCAACCCGTGTGAATCAGGGAACAAATTTGTCTCCGGGGTCACCGAAGAATATCCCGTCCGGTGGGGGGAACAGCTCGGGCAGGACACATCATTCGGAGACGCATCATTCGGAGACACATCATTCAGACGCGCATCATGATTAAGGATGTCAGGGTTTGCTGAACATCCGTGAACGGAAACAGGAGAAGGGGTATCCAAAACGGATACCTCTTTTCTACTTGTCGGGAAAACAATACAATGCTATACTGAACATGAATTTGACGCGAAAAGCGCGGCAGGTTCAGAAAAAACAGCCGGGATTTGTCAGTATACGCGGACATGTGCTGCAGGTAACTCGGGCAGAATGGAGAAAAGAAAATGACAAGAGAAGAATTTGAACAGCTTGCCGGAGCAGGTGTCATTTTATTGGATGGCGCAACCGGATCAAATCTGACAAAAGCGGGAATGCCAAAAGGAGTCAGTACAGAGCTTTGGGTTCTGGAGCACCCTGATATTCTGGCAAATTTACAGAAGGCTTACGTGGAGGCGGGAAGCCAGATTGTCTATGCGCCGACCTTTGGTGCAAACAGACTGAAATTAGCGGATTATGGAAGAGAAAACGAGGTGGAGGAGCTGAATGCACGCCTGGTGGACATCTCGAAAAAAGCGCTTGCCGGAACAGGTGCGCTGATCGCGGGAGATTTTTCTACACCAGGAAAAATGCTGCAGCCAAAAGGCGATCTCTCTTATGAAGAGCTGCTGGAATCCTACACAGAGCAGGTAACAGCGGTAGCAAATGCAGGCGTTGATCTTCTGGTAGCGGAGACGATGCTGAGCGTAGACGAAACGTGTGTCTTTATGGATGCTGCACTTTCTGTCTGCGATCTGCCGATTATGTGTTCTCTGACGCTGGAAGCAGACGGTTCTGCCCTGTTCGGCGGAAACGCTGTGGAAGCAGTTGAGACACTGCAGGAAATGGGAGCATCCGCCGTCGGACTGAACTGCTCGGTCGGACCGGATCAGCTTGAGGCAGTCGTAAATTCCATGAAAAAAGTGGCAAGAGTACCGGTTATCGTAAAACCGAATGCCGGCCTGCCGAAAATCACGCCGACCGGAGAGGCAATCTACAGCATGGATGCGCCGACGTTTGCAAAATATATGAACATTCTGGTAGACGCGGGTGCAGGCATTGTCGGCGGCTGCTGCGGAACGACACCGGAGTATATTCGTCTGGTGAAAGAAATGCTGGATGCGAGAAAGTAAATCAAAGATTACAATTCGCAGGAAACTGTGAGATGTAATGAATTCCCCTGTTGCGGACAAAATCTGTACGGGGGAATTTTTTTTACGTTACCGGAAACTTCGTTGAATTTTCCGATAACGTAAAAAGCCTTCCGGGCAGGATTCTTTCTTACAGAGAGCAAGACAAAACAGGTTTCAACGATCTGGTTTGATAGACAATCTGGGTGGAGAAAAAAAGATAGGAAGTCTGGAAAAAAGACATGGAATTGTGGAGAAAAGTCTGGTAGAATACGTGTCGTGTGGAAAACTTTCCGTAAGAAAGGATGATGAAGGATGTATCAGAATTATATTTTTGATTTATATGGAACTCTGGTAGATATACATACGAATGAAAAGAAAGCGTATCTCTGGAAAAAAATGAGCCTGTTCTTCGGCATGAAAGGGGCCGCCTATGAGCCGAAAGAACTCCGGATGGCGTATGAGACAAAAATCAAAGAGCAGGAAGCTGCGCTCAAAATGGAATGCCGCGGCAGCCATGTACCGGAAATCGACATTGCGGATGTGTTCCGGCAGCTGTTTGAGGATCAGGCTGTTTCAGTAACGGAAGAAGAAATTGCAGATCTGGCGAAAATGTTCCGTGCGATTTCGATAGAAGAACTGAAACTGTTCCCCGGCGTGCCGGAAATGCTGCAGCGTTTAAAAGACGCAGGAAAGAAGGTTTTTCTGCTGTCCAACGCACAGGCGCTTTTCACCGCGCCGGAAATTTCCCTGCTCGGCCTTACGAAATACTTTGATGGAATCCTGCTCTCATCGGATGCCGGTGTGAAAAAACCGGATCCAGCGTTTTATGAGATGCTGCTGAAGCAGTATCACCTCGATCCGGCAGAATGCCTGATGACAGGAAATGACGATATCGCTGACTGCCACGGTGCAGCCTCTGCCGGAATTGCAAGCCGTTACGTGGCAACGCGCCAGTCACCGAAAATAAACGACCCGCTGCCGGAAAACTGTGAGAAGATCGCGGCGATTGCGGAGTTATTTTAACTGAAGAGCATTCAGCAGCACTCCTGAAAAAATAATGCGAAAAAAGGGGCTGTCGCACTACGTTCATTTTCTTAGTGCAACAGCCCCTTTTGCTTATGTCAGGAAAGGAATCCTTCAGTTTTTCCGCATTCCTTTATTCCACCGGAATTTCCGATAGCAGGCATAAATCAGAACACTGCATACCAGCCATCCCGCCGGATAACCAAGTGCAATCGGAATGGTGGAATCAAATATATGAGACATCACAAACAGGTAAATCTGGCGGAACACGACGAAGCTTCCGAGCATTACGATCATTGGTGTTCTGGTGTCTCCTGCGCCACGCAGGACGTTGGAATAAACCTGGTTGACGCAGCAGAGAATGTAGAACGGGGAGAGCAGATACAGGAACAGGGTTCCGTAACGAATCACAGCTGCCTCCTGGTTAAACAGATAGACCATTTGCGGAGCGAAAATCAGCAGAGGAATCATCATCACAATGGTTACAAGCTCAGCAAGCAGGAATGCGGTTGTAGCACCCTTCTTTGCACGGTCAATGTAGCTGGCACCGACGTTCTGTCCGGTGAAGGTGGTCGAAGCAAGACCAACACTCATCATCGGCAGCATCATAAACTGGTCGATTTTCATGCAGGCACTCCAGCCCGCCATAACATCCGAGCCGAATACATTGATATAGGACTGCACGAAAACGTTGGAAACGGAAGTCACCATCTGCTGGATCGCTGCCGGCAGTCCGACGCAGACGATGCGGTACAGCAAAGACCAGTCCATGCAGAGCTTTTTCCAACAGATGCGGTATGGGCCGTCTGTTGTGGTCAGCACATACAGCGTCAGAACCGCCGAAAGGCACTGTGCAATAACGGTTGCAAGCGCCACACCCTCGATTCCCATGCCGAAGGAAACGACAAACAAAAGATCGAGCACGGTATTGACAACAGCGGAAAAAATCAGGAAATACAGCGGATGGCGGGAATCGCCGACAGCGCGGAGAACGCCGGAGCCCATGTTGTAGAACATCAGACCGGCAACACCGCCAAAGTAAATTTTAAGATACGTTGCCGACTCACGGATGACATCGTCCGGTGTGCTCATCATGCGGAGCATGTACGGCGTGATGAGAATGCCGAGAATGGTAAAGACAATGGAGAGAATAAACGTCATCACCAGTGTCGTGCTGACGGTGCGGCTGACCTTTTCATCCGCCTTTGCGCCATAATACTGAGAGATAATGACACCGGCACCGGTGGAAAGTCCCATGAAAAAGCCGATCAGAGAATTGATGATCGGACCGACGGAGCCGACGGCGGCGAGTGCTTCCTTGCCGACAAAGTTGCCGACAACGATGCTGTCAACGGTGTTGTAAAGCTGCTGGAAGAGATTTCCGGCCATCAGCGGAAGAGAGAAGAGAAGAAGCTGTTTCCAGATAGAGCCCTGGGTCATATCGCGGGCTTTGCTCTTTTGTACTGTTTTCGTCATAGTAGTCCCCTTTTTTACGTTGATTTTACCTTCTTTTTTATTGTAGCACTTTGAAGTTGTGATGGAAATATCCATTTTTGACGTGATTTTCGGACTTTGTTGATATAAACAGCCGAAAATAAAAGTAAAAAGAATTGTTTCTGAAAAAATTGTCTGGTATAATAGGGAGCAGATGCGTAAATGCAAAAACAACAGATGCTTCAAAGACCGGTGCAAAAACGGAAAGATCAGGGGGATTTTGCGGTGGCTTTTTGGAAACTGCGCGTCACAGAACAGGATAGAAAGAAGGTAACCGAAATATGGGAGATTATTTTGTATGCAGTAAAACAGATCCGGTAGTAGAGACAAAGGCGGGAAAGGTACGCGGCTTCCGCCTGAATACGACATACGCGTTTCATGGAATCCATTACGCTGAGGCGGACCGTTTCCAGATGCCACAGCCGGTGAAACCATGGAAAGGAATCAAAAATGCGCTGGCATACGGCTATGTATGTCCGCTTTTAAAGCAGGATGAGCCGAACATGGAGGTGCTGGTACCGCATCGTTACTGGCCGCAGGACGAGCATTGCCAGAACCTGAATGTCTGGACACAGAGTCTTGATCCGGGTGCGAAAAAGCCGGTCATGGTATGGCTCCACGGCGGCGGCTTCAGCGCCGGCTCTGCGATTGAGCATGTGGCATATGAGGGGGATCACTTAAGCGAGTTCGGTGATGTCGTTGTTGTTTCCGTGAACCATCGGCTGAATATCCTCGGTTATCTCGATCTCTCGCCGTTTGGCGAAAAATACAAAAATTCTGCGAATGCAGGAAACGCAGATATGGTAGCTGCATTGCAGTGGGTACATGACAATATCGCGGCATTCGGCGGAGACCCGGAGAATGTTACGATTTTCGGTCAGTCCGGCGGCGGTATGAAGGTAGCAACGCTGATGAATACGCCGGCAGCAGACGGCCTGTTCCAGAAGGGTATCATCGAGAGCGGTGTTTATGAGGCAAAGGTTTATCAGAAAGAGGACGGAGACGGCACCGCGATTGTGAAGGCTCTGTTAAAAGAACTGAATCTGGACGAGTCCGAGGTGGAGAAGCTTGAGACGATCCCGTATTATGAGCTGTCAAATGCGTACAATAAAGTTGAGGCAGAGGTTGCTGCGAAAGGCTGCTATATCGGACAGGGACCGATGGAGAATGGCTGGTTCCACGGAAATCCGATCAAGTGCGGATTTACGGATCACGCTAAAACGATTCCTGTGCTGGCAGGAACCAACATCGGTGAGTTTGATTTTGGACCGGTTGTGCCGGGAAAACATGAGATGAACCGTGAGGAACAGATTGCGTTCCTGACGAGAAAATATGGCGATGCAACGCCGGAGCTGATTTCTCTTTTTGAAAAAGCATATCCGGACAAAACAATTGCCGACCTGTGGTCTGTGGATACGTTCTTCCGTCCGGCAACGATCGAATTCATTCGTCAGAAATCGGAGTTTACAGAAGCGCCGACTTATTCCTATCAGTTTACCTATGAATTCCCGATCGATGGCGGAAAAGCCGCATGGCATTGTGCCGAGATTCCGTTCGTATTCCATAACATCGACCGCATCGCCGTATGCAATGTCCCGGGCGAAACAGACCGTCTGCAGGAGCGTATGGCCACCGCCTGGATCAACTTTGCCCGCTACGGAAGCCCGGAAACCCCATCCCTCCCGAACTGGCCGGCATGCACCCTGGGGGATGAAGCAACCATGATTTTCGACAGAACCTGTGAAATCCGCCGCAACTTCGATCACGAGCTGGTGAAGAAGCTGGTAGAAACCGAGTATAATCCGATGACACCGGTTGTGGAAGACGAGGAAGAGGACGCGTTCTTTATTCATTAATTAATTGACTCATAGCAATCCCAGAAAAAACAGCCAGAATGTTTTGCCTCAGTTAAAAACATTCTGGCATTTTTCAACTTATGCTAAATTGAACTTAAGGCAAGAATATCGTATGATAGAGGTAGAAAGAGAAAGGCGCAGGTGGAATATGGGAGTTTATCTGAATCCGGGAAATGAAAAATTTGCAAAAGCGGTTCAGTCCGAAATTTATGTGGATAAAACAGGGCTGATCGAGTATACCAATCAGGTGATTAATACTGTGCAGAGATATGTCTGTGTCAGCCGTCCGCGGCGCTTTGGAAAATCTATGACGGCGGATATGCTGACGGCTTATTATGGGAAGGAATGCGATTCCAGAGAACTTTTTTCTGGATTGAAAATTTCTCAAAATGCTGTATTTGCACAGCACTTAAATCAATATCCTACGATTTTTTTGAATATGCAGGAATTTCTGAGCCGGAGCAAGGAAATTGGCCAGGTGATTGACCGTGTTCGAAGAATGCTGCTGCGGGAACTGAAAAACAGTTATCCGGACGTGGACTACTTTGACGATACGGATCTGGTAGAATCGCTGCAGGATATTTATGCGGCAACAAAACAGTCGTTTGTCATTATCATTGATGAATGGGACTGTGTTTTCCGGGAATATCAGCAGGATAAAAAAGCACAGGAAGAGTATCTTGATTTCCTGCGGGATTTTCTGAAAGATAAGGTTTACGTAGCACTTGCCTATCTGACGGGTATTCTGCCGATCAAAAAATATGGAACCCATTCTGCACTGAATATGTTTGATGAATTTACAATGCTTGATCCAGGGCCGCTCGCAGAATATGTAGGATTTACGGAGCAGGAAGTAGAAGAACTCTGCGGCCGGTATCAGATGGATCTGGCAGAAATTAAAAACTGGTATGACGGCTATTCGTTCCCGGGAGAAAGTTCGGTTTACAGCCCGCGTTCGGTTGTCAATGCCATGCGATTCCGGAAAATCGGCAATTACTGGAATCAGACAGAAACATTTGAAGCACTACAGTGGTATATTGATCTGAATTTTGACGGCCTGCGGGATGACGTACTGCAGATGATGGCAGGGAAAAAGATTCCGGTGAACACGGGCAGTTTTACGAATGATATGACAACTTTCCGGACAGAGGATGATGTGCTGACACTGCTGATTCATCTTGGATATCTTGGTTATGAGGAACAGAATAAATATGTTTTTATTCCGAATGCCGAGGTACAGTCAGAATATGCCAGTGCGGTAACCGTTTCCCAATGGGGAGATATTTCAAAGGCACTGAAAAATTCCGCAGATCTTCTGCAGGCTGTGTGGGAAAAACAGGAAACACAGGTAGCAGAGGGAATTCGGCTGGCACATTTTGAAACGTCACAGCTTCAGTACAATGATGAAAATGCGTTGAGCTATACGATTTCACTGGCGCTGTATGCAGCACGGAATTTTTACACGGTTTACCGTGAACTGCCTGGGGGAAAAGGGTTTGCGGATCTTGTTTTCGTACCAAGAAAAAGATACCAGGACAAACCGGCGCTGGTTGTGGAACTGAAATGGGACAAAACAGCAGAGGGTGCGCTTGCGCAGATTAAGGACAAAGAATATTGCAGAAGTCTGGAAGAATATCAGGGAAACTTGCTTCTGGTAGGAATTAATTATAATAAAAAGACAAAAGAACATGTTTGCAGAATTGAGGAATATCAGAAGTAAAAGGGAGAGGAGGTATTATGAATATTGAAAATCGTAATATTCGTTTTACTTCAACGGTAATTTGCAGGATCTTTTTGGGGATTTGCTGTTGTTTTTTAGCTGCATGTTCCTCACAGAGTTCCCAAAATAACAGCAACATCTTTCTGTATGCCGTTGATTTCAGCCATTCCACCCTGTCGCCCGGGAATGTGAAATTTGATATGTCTATGGAAGATGTTTTGCAGAAGACGCAGCTTTCGGAAGATGATGTTGATACCACGTTAGGAGAAGCGTATCCGCGAATCATTCATTCGATCAGCATTTCCAGTCTGTCGGATGATATTCAGGAAATCTTTTCTTTTCAGAATGATCAACTGGTATCTGTGGAATATGCCATAACGGTTCCGGAATCTGAATTTCAAACGGTACTGCAGACGCTGGCTCATCAGGCGGCAGAATTACTTGAAGATTTGCTGGTGGGAGAGAATCAGATTCTTGAGGGAAAGACGACAAGGTGGGAAGATGAGCAGAAAAACAGTCTGATCCTGTCTTTCCCGGACACGGATACATCGGAAGAGCGCGTTATTTTTCTGGGCTTATACAGGACGAAGGCCTGATTCGGGACAGGATGAGTGGTGTCCTGAAATCATGTAATAGAAAAACCAGAGTCGGATGAGAATGTTTTCACCGGCTCTGGTTTTGCGTTTCCGGTAACGGTTTTGAGCGGTAAATGCTATGCAATTCTGCCGCGGGAATGGTATAATAAAACCAGTATGCGCCGCTTTAGGCAGGCTGCTTAGAAAGAGGATCGATGCATGTACACATATCTGATTGTAGATGATGAAATGATAGAGCGAAAGGGCATTCGGATGCTGCTTTCGCGGATGAATATCCGGGAGAATATTCTGGAGGCCTCCAATGGAGAGGAAGCGCTGGAGGTGTTTGAAAAAGAGAAAATTGACGTGCTTTTGACCGACATCAATATGCCGTTCATGGATGGAATTGAGCTTCTTTCCCGGATTCATGAGGAGTATCCGGGGACGGAAACTGTGATTTTCAGTGGGTATGATGAGTTTTCCTACGCAAAAAAGGCGATTTCCTATGGGGTTTCCGCCTATATTTTAAAACCGGTCAACCCGGAAGAATTTGAAAAGGTGGTTGGTGAAATCAACGAAAAGCTTGCAAAGAGTGAGCGTGAGGAAAAACGGAAGGACGAAAGTATGGAGTTTCTGCGGGAACATTTGCTGTATCTGATGGTCAATGGGCAGAGCCGCAACGCAATGCAGGAGAAAACACAGACGCTTCTCGATATGAGCTTTGTCCGGGATTTTTGCCGTATGGTACTGCTGGAGTGTGCCAACAACTATTTTGAACAGGTAAACAGCGAACAGATTGAAAAGATGCAGAGCGATTTGCAGATGCCACGACGCCGGAGCCAGATCCTGGGGTTGGAGGACGGGAGGAGTGGTCTGGATCTGCCCGGAGGGCAGATCGGCGTGAGATTGTTGTGTGTGGAAGGGGAGAGTGTGTTGGAGGACGGGGAGAGGGGCTGGATTCGCCTGGAGGGCGAATCGGCGTGAGTTTGTTGACTGGTGCAAAGTTTGGAGATAGAATGAAAAAAATATTTTCGGAGTTTTTTGTGCTTGATTTTATGAGAACAGAAAAGTTTCGGGAAGATATTGTGTGAAATTTGGAGGTTTTTGGGTATGGATAGGATTCGACTGAATGCTTCAGAGTGGATGGATTTTCGGAATGGGGAAAAGAAGTGTTTTTTGCTGACAAACGGACTGGGAGGTTATTGTTCGCTGACGGTGATGGGGAATGCGGCGAGGAATGATCAGGCGCTGTTGATGGGGGCACTGAAGGCGCCTACGGTGCGGGAGCATCTGATTTCGAATGTCTGGGAGACGTTGGAGGTGGATGGTGAGGAGACGGAGCTGTTTTCACAGGAGTTTGTGAATCGGACACAGAATGTGGAGGGGTTTCGGGTTCTGGAAGGATTTGAGATGGGGAGTCTGCCGGTATGGTTTTACCGGGTGAAGGGGGTTGAGATTGAGAAGACGATTGGGATGGTTCAGGGGGAGAATACGGTTCTTGTCCGGTATCGGGTGAGAAGTGGGAAGAAGGGGAGTTTTTCGGTTCGGCCGGTGATGCGGTTTGCTGCAAAGGGGGAGCAGCTGCAGGAGGGGCAGGATTTTGCGGTGGATCGGAAGTGCATTGCGAGCAATGGTGTGATTCTTTCTTATGGAACGAATGGAGAGCTTCAGATGGAGAAGGAGAGGGTCTGGAGGGATTTGTTTTTTGAGCAGGATGCACGGGATGGAAGAGATGGTATCGGAAGTGCTGTCGTGAATCA
>OCQC01002770.1_pt1 | contig 10200 bp, 5 predicted proteins | sample 1538401 | NCBI WGS metagenome assembly OCQC01 (sample SAMN04571689, study PRJEB22368) | human gut metagenome | biome: human gut; material: stool | host: Homo sapiens | place: Luxembourg | collected 2012-08-03 | reverse complement strand
TACGTTCCGGGAATCGTAAACTTAATAGAGGGAGGTTATACGACCAATAAAGGAACGGTAGCGCTCTCCGCCAAAGAAAAAATAGAGAAAGGTAAAACCGCCATCAAAGCGTTAGCTGATTATCGCAAAGCGGTTAAAGATAAAGATACCGCAGCAGCCGCACAATACAGGGTAACCTTGGAAGAGAATTTCCCCTATTTCGGATATGGTTATATTAAGGATCCGGCAGAGTTAATCCCGCATGTAGGATTGACATTCTATTCTTTCCGTGTGATGGTGATCCTTGGTTGTTTCTTCATCTTACTATTCATTATTACGTTGATATGGGATAAAAAAGGGAAAATCGCTAATACACGTTGGTTGCAATACGTGGGCCTATGGTCTATACCTTTAGGATATATAGCGGGACAAGCCGGTTGGATCGTAGCGGAGGTAGGACGTCAACCTTGGGCTATACAGGATATCTTGCCGACCAGCGCTTCGATATCCAAGTTAAACCCATCCTCGGTACAGACCACTTTCTACCTGTTCCTTATCTTATTTACGATCCTGCTGATCGCAGAGATTGGAATCATGGTTAAGGCCATCAAGAAAGGGCCGGAAGCTGCCGCCCACTAATTTTCAATTTTCAAATATCAATTCTTAAATAGAAAGTCCTATGGATAGTACATATATATTGTTACAACATTACTGGTGGTTTCTGGTATCTCTACTCGGAGCGCTATTAGTATTCCTTCTTTTTGTACAAGGAGGCCAATCTCTACTCTTCACTATCGGCAAGACGGAGATACAGCAAAAAATGTTATTGAACTCGACCGGGCGTAAGTGGGAGTTTACTTTCACTACGTTGGTCACTTTCGGAGGTGCTTTCTTCGCCTCTTTCCCTTTATTTTATTCCACAAGCTTCGGCGGAGCCTATTGGGTATGGATGCTGATCTTGCTTTGCTTCGTGATACAAGCTGTATCTTACGAGTATCAAGCGAAAAAAGGCAACTTACTCGGGAAAAAGACGTATCAAGTATTTCTTATGATCAATGGTATAGCAGGTCCGATCTTACTCGGAACCGCTGTAGCGACCTTCTTTAACGGCGCTGAATTTATTGTTAACAAAGAACAGTTGACTGATGTAGCCATGCCCGTCATTTCCACGTGGGCCAATCCTTGGCATGGATTAGAGGCGGCTTTGGTATTTTGGAATTTGTGCCTAGGACTGGCAGTTTTCTTCTTGGCACGAGCTCTGGCCCTACTCTATTTTATCAACAATATCGATGATCCAGAGATTGTCGCTAAAAGCCGGAAACAATTGATACCGGAGACAATCTTGTTCCTCGTCTTTTTCTTGACATTCTTGATCCGTTTATTGTTGGTGGACGGTTTCGCTGTAAACCCGGATACCGGAGAAGTATTTATGCAACCGTATAAGTATTTTATGAACCTGATCGAGATGCCAATCGTGTTAGCCGTATTATTGATTGGCGTGGTTGGCGTGCTATTCGGCATAGGGAAAACGATATTCTCGAAGACTTGGAGAAAAGGCATCTGGTTCGCGGGAACAGGGACTGTCTTGACCGTATTAGCTTTATTACTTTGCGCAGGATGGAATAATACGGCTTACTACCCATCTTTGGCGGATCTACAAAGTTCATTGACGATCCAGAATAGTTGCTCAAGCCCATTCACGTTGAAAGTAATGAGCTATGTATCTATTCTCGTCCCATTCGTATTAGCCTACATTTTCTATGCTTGGAGAGCGCTTGATCTACATAAGATCAATAGTAAGGAAATGCAAGAAGGAGGTCATACCTATTAAATAATGTGCAAATTAAATAATATGCCAATGTGCCAATATGTCAATGTCCAGTGAGAATACAAGTGATAGTATCTTAATTGACAGATTAGCATATTGGCATATTGCTACATTGGCACATTAATTTATTGCCTTTGGAAGTCCGCCTCTTTTGTCCACTTAGGCATCTCATCATTGTTGGCGATAACTAAACCGATACTAAACATTAAGTTCATATCTTCCATAGCCCCATCAAAATCCCACCAAGATTCATCATACTCATCATTCGGTTGGTGATACCGGTAAACTTTCGGTTTAGCCTCATGGCGTGCTTTATCCACGTAATCCTTACCGCCACCAACTAAAATCGTAGGTACGCCTTTTTTCACGAAATTAAAATGATCGGAACGGAAATAACCACCCGCAGGATCTTCGGTAATAACCTTCACGGTCCGTCCTTGTGCCGAGGCCATAGCGATCACCAAGGCATCCGTATCCGTCTTACCCGCAGCCCGGAGAGAAATATCATGGGTACGCTCACGCGGAGCCGTGCCGTCAAAGTTCAAGTTAATAGCCGTTTTAGATAAAGGGAACAAAGGATGCTCACAATAGTACTGAGAACCTAATAAGCCACATTCCTCGGAAGTCACCGCCACGAATACGATGGAACGACGGGGATGAACAGGCAATGATTGACATTAAGGTTGCCACGCCCGAAGCATTATCGCTAGCGCCATTATAGATACTGTCCCCATCTATCGGCGTGCCGATCCCAAAATGATCCCAGTGAGCGGTAAAAACCAAGTATTCGTCTTTCAGGTCCGTGCCCGGTAAAACAGCCGCCACGTTATGAGACTCGCCTACGGTCATCTTTACATTTAATATAACCTTACTCTTCGCCTTCATCGTAAAACTCTTGAAACCCGGTTTCTTCGCCGCGGCAATCGTCTCATCAAAATTCAATCCGCTAAGGGCGAACATTTTCTTGCAAGCCTCCTCCGAGAGCCATCCCTTCATGCCCAAAGCTTCCGCATTCATTGTCTCCGAGCAAAGAGCGATATTTGTCTGCACGTGAGAAGCCTGACAGACCTTCCAACCATACGAAGCGGCCGCCTCGTTATGAAGGACCAATAAACCTGCGGCACCTTGGCGTTGCGCCTCCTCGAACTTATAAGTCCAACGACCATAATAGGTCATGTTCTTTCCGCGAAACAAAGACGCGTCATAAAAACCGGGATCATTCACCATAGCGATAACGATTTTCCCCTTCACGTCTACATTCGCATAATCGTTCCATCCATATTCCGGCGCATTAATGCCAAACCCACAGAACACATAATCCGTAGTAGGAATAACTACCTTTTCAGTCCCCCGGTTCGTCCAAACGACAATATCATCCGAGAACTTCAAATCCATAGAGCCTTTCGCGCATTTCACCGTGATCTTATTCTTTACCGGACGGGTAAAAGTAGATATTTCCTTCACCGGCTGGAAATAACTATCGCCATTAGCAGGCTGAAGACCTAGTTTCTTAAATTCATCAGCAATGTAATGGATTGTTTTCGTCTCATACTCGGTCAAAGGCTTACGCCCTCCGAACTCATCCGAGCCTAAAGTCTTTACTCGTTCCTTGAAAAAAGCCAAATCTTCCTCATAACTCTGGGCCATAACAGATACGCCCATAGCGAGCATCAGAAGAAAAACAGAGATAAAATTCTTGTTCATAATCGTAGATTGTTAAATGACATAATTTATTAGATATAGGTATTTAGATTTCAAATTAACAATAAAAAAAGGAAACGGCGAAGCTCACGCTTGGCCGTTTCTACATTTAACCGTTTTAAACAAAAAGAAAAAGTTAGTTAAGGCTTAGAAAAAAATATCTTAAGTCTATTTACCGACTGTATATTCGCTTTCCCGAAGGACAGCAAACAAATATATGGAATCCACCTCATCCTGCATACATTACACTTTGTTTTTTTGTTATTTTTCACAGAACAGAAATGCTTTTGTATTATCTTTGCACTCAATTATTCCCATAGACAACAAATGGCTGATTTTGATATAAACATATTGGGATGCGGTTCCGCATTGCCCACGACACGCCATCTGGCGACCTCTCAAATAGTAGATTTACGAGATAAACTATACATGATCGACTGCGGGGAAGGCACGCAAGTGCAAATGCGTCGTATGCGTATAAAATTCAGCCGTTTAAATCATATCTTCATCTCCCACCTACACGGAGATCATTGCTTCGGGCTACCGGGATTGATCTCTACATTAGGTATGCTGGGACGTAATGGAGAACTTGTTATTCATGGGCCGAAAGAGATCGAGAGCTATATGCGTCCGATACTTGATATCTTTTGCAAAGGGTTGCCTTATGAGATCCGTTTTAACTTAATCGACCCGACAACTCATTCGTTGGTTATGGAAGATCGCTCCTTAAGCGTTTATTCCATTCCGTTAAAGCACCGTATACCCTGTTGTGGCTATTTATTCGCCGAGAAAGCCAAAGAAGCGCATATCATCCGGGAGATGACAGATTTCTATCAAGTTCCCGTCCGTATGATGCAAGAGATCAAAAGGGGCGCTGATTTCGTCACCCCGGAAGGAGAGGTAATCCCGAATGCCCGCTTAACCCGCCCTGCCGTCGCTCCCAAACGGTATGCTTATTGCTCGGATACAGCTTTTCACCCATCTATAATCCCCATCATTGAAGGGGTGGATTTATTATACCACGAGGCGACTTTCGCTGAATGTGACGCCGCACGTGCGAAAGAGACCTTCCACTCTACCGCCCGCCAAGCGGCCGAGATTGCTTATAAAGCCCAAGTGAAGCGATTGGTTATCGGTCATTACTCGGCTCGTTACGAGGATATGGCACCGTTAAAGAAAGAAGCAGACAAGATATTTCCCGGCACGATCTTAGGAGAGGAAGGTATGAGGCTTAGCGTATAATCATACATCCGTTTTACGAAATAAAGCTAATTACTTTCTAATATGCGGAAAACTTTCTACATTTGTACGAATTTAGGGACAAGTAAATGAAGCTTATACATATCATCGCTTTGGCACTTGCATTCTCCGCAAGTTATCCGGTTTACGCGCAAGCTAATAAATCGGGAGTCAAGACATTTGCTTCTAGGCAAGAAGATCCCTCTCCTATCGAAATCACGGCCTACGAGAATCGCATCAAGGTAGAGAACGCTCCTGTCGGGAGTATCTTGGAAATCTACAGTGTCGTAGGCATCAAGGTGAAAGAAATCGAAGTCAAGCAGTCCACCGCCGAATATGTCGTAGATATCGCAAAGGGATATTATATCATCCGCATTGGCGATACGGTACGCAAGGTGGCGATACGATAAATAAAAGCCCCATAGGATAAATCCCACGGGGCTTGTTTTTTGATCCGCTCTCTCTTCTCACGAGGATACCTGCGGAAGAACTTTTAATTACTTTAGTATTAATATGCCACGTGTTCACCCGTCACGGGATACTTCTTTATTGCGGCATAGTTATTTAATTATATATTACATAAAGGCGGGTCTCCCCGCCTCTATTCGTTTAGTCCATCGGTTAGTCTTATTTTACGACTACCTTAACAGCCTCTTCACCATCAACAGCTACAGCTACGATACCAGCCGGTACAGCGATTGTAGCGTTGTCAGAAGTAAGAACTGTCTCAGCGACAACCTTACCTAAGATGTTAGTGATAACTACAGACTTGCCAGCTGCGCCTTGGATAGTTACAGTACCGTTACCAGCGATTACAGATACTCCTTCAACATTGTTGATGTTATCGTTAGATGTTACCATATCATCATCTTCAGTCTTAGAATATGCGTTGAATACCAATGCTCCATCACCACCAGTCTTAGCGGCACCAAATGTAGAGCTAGCATCTGTCAATACCAAGCAGCCATTGTGCATCTTCAACCATGCGGCAGCTTCATTAGGAGCGATAGCTTTTGCCAAATCACCCTTGATAGTCTGATATTGATTATCACCATCTGTTCCTGTTGCATATACGTTAGACTCGATCAAGAATGAGTTGTTCTCACCCTCTTTTCCATCTACATAAGCTAAAGCAGCCTTATCCGGATTTACATAACGGAATGACCAAGTTACGTTCTTATGCTTGTCTCCAGACAATACGTTGATGAATTTCGGATAATCTTTCTTATAGTCAGCGCTGATTGCCTCGATACCCTCATTCTTCAATTGATCAGCAGTCATAGCTTTGTACTTACCTGTCAAAACGATCAAGGTATCACCATATTGAACGGCAGGAACGAAACCTACACGAGTATAGCTACTGTTTGAAACTGCTTTCGTATTGAACAAGTACGGGTTAAGAGCTTCCTTGCGAGCAGCAACAGCGGCAGCAGAGTCTGAGTAGTTAACCAAATACTTACCATAGATGAATGCCGGAGTCTTCACATGAACAGCATGTACACATTGATATGGATCTTCTGTAACTTGACCATCAGCAGTGATATGCTTGCCTGTCTCAGTACAAGGAATGATCTTCTCACCCTCGATCAACTCACGATAAGCGGATACCAAGTATTGAGGTTTAACCTTACCTGCGCCACGAGTTAACCATGCTGTGTCAATACGGAAAGCCAACTTACCATCAGCCTTACCCTCACTCCAGATACCAGCGTAATCAACATCCTTGTTCAACAAGGCACCATTATGCTCATCCATCAAATATTCACCACGGATAGTTTCCTTGAACATCAAGCTATCAGCTGAATTATCAACGTTCTCACCAAGAAGTTCATTATTGAATTGACGATACAACGGAGTCTCGTCCGGAGCGATAGCGAATGCGGAAGTACGAGTCTCACCCATTACCTGAGCTTTCAAAGTAGCGGAAGCATCATAATCGGAAACACCTGCTTTATGAGTGCTGATAGCACCTGCGGAAGTAGCCTCAAGGATAGCATAGTAATGGTTACCCTCAATATGGTTGTTCTCCTTGAAGTAAACAGAGTCATTCGTAGTATTAGGATAATACTTACTCAATTTATACTTAGACTCTACCGCTACGTTATGATTACGGAAAGTAGTCTCACCATTAGTAATGATATACATCGTTCTTACCGGTCTCACCAAGCCAGGGATACGACCCGTGATCTTCTTGTCCGCATTACCGGAAACCTCCTCAGAAGGATTATAGCCATAAGCATGTTCTTTGTAAGAAGACTTAAGAGTGAACGCTTTCTTACCCTCTAACACATTCATCGTAGAATCCTTAACACCGATAAATTTATCAGATGCGTACGGATGCCAGTAGTTGAAAGTATATTTGTTCGTGATCAACTCATCATTAGTCAGATGCTTATAACCCACATACTTATCAGTATAGATTTCTTTAGCGACTGGGATAAATTCCAAAGAGTCACCAAAACTAGCAGCATACATATAAGTAGCCCCCGCATTTTTATTCAATTGGAGAGTCGCATCAGCAGCCGTACCGTCATTATACTCACGGTTATACAAATCTACAGCAGAAACCTTATTCTTATCTGTTACGTTCTTCTTCAACACAACCCATTGATAAGCAGGCATCACCCACTCGTATTTACTAGATGCAGATTCATTATAAAGCGGAGCAGCATAGTACTTACCAGTCTTAGCATTTCTGATTACATAAACACCATCATCAACAGTTGTCTTTGTAGTAGGCAAAACTTTGCAACCTGCGAAACCTAACTCAATCTTAGTATTTTGAGCCGCATCTACCGTCAAGATACGAACCTTGTCTTTCAGCAACTCTTGCAAAGAGATATGCTGATTTTGCATAGCTGTAGTAGCAGTAACATCTTTCCAATACGTCTCACTTGTTTTTAACAAAGATTGTTTAACCTGAATCTCCAAGCTGTCATTTGAAGGCCAATATGTAAACATAAATTTATATTGGTCTGATAAATCTGTAGCATTGATAGAATCTTTCGGAGTAGCATGATTCTTAGTACCAGTCTTATAAGTATCCTTTAAGTTGCTCCAGTTATAAGCCAAGAACTTAGCTCCACCCACAGCATTCGTATAAGCAGTATCTACGTACAAGTAAGAAGAGTCGGCTCTCAATACATGGAAATAATTAGCAGTTCCAGAAGCTTCAACCGTGAACTTCTTCTCGGTAAAGTAGTTTACCGCTCCATCTCCTAATACATCCGGAGTAAACTTCAATGTGATACCAGCTTTCTTATCTTGGGTACCAAAGATCGTATTCAATTCATCAGCACCTGAGACAACGATCGAAGCGGCCTCTACCAACTCAAATTCAGTGAAACCAGCGGCAGTAATACCAGCTGTAGTAGCTATAGTTTTAACCATTTCTACATCGCCACTAGTATTCACCTTCAAACCGATTACAGAGTCATTCGTGAAATAAGAATAGAGAACGGATTTCTCCACACCATTCTTAAATACAGGAGAGAATTTCCAACCGGAAAGATCACCACCGACAACAGCAGGTACAGCAGCTAACGGAGCCGCCGCCTTACCTTTGATCGTGCTGATCTCAAGACCTAAAAACTTTCCGATCTTGTTCGTGAAATCATACTTAGGATTCTGTCCTTGATTCTCGGCATCAACCGTTACACACCACATTGTACCTCCTAAATTTGCGGAAGAGTGAGAAACCATTTTGATTTCATCTTCGTGAGTCGTGGAATTTTCGGTAATACTCAAGAAAGCAGAACCTGCCTTAAGCTGATAAAGACCGTTATTCGCTCCTTGATTCAGCTTAACAGCACCATTAGCCGTCACCGCACCCAGAAGCGCAGCACCAGCCAAAAGAGTAGAAAACTTTTTGTTCATAATTCTAAAATTAATATTAATACTAGTGTTTATTAAGATAATCAGCTCATTACGTCATCGTATCGTAGGCTTTTCCGTTGTAAAACGACTAGTCTAAACGAAGGTTTTAATCTTGCGTTTTATAAGGGGTAAATAGAAAGGTTTGTTGAAGGAATCGCTTGTTTCGTAGAGGATAACCTATCCTATTGATAAGAAAGAGAATAAGCTGTAAAAAAATAGCCCGGAAGGGTTGCAAGTATCGAAGAAACGCGTACCTTTGCAAATGACTAAAAGAATCGTTCGTTTAAACTAGTCGTTTCCATACTCCAGATATCATTTCAATCTATTATTCATCAACTTTTATAGTATAGCATTAATTAATGTACAGGCGTACATTAATATTATATTAAACAAGTCATCCGGAATTTACGGATTGTCATTGTGACACTTTGTAAATTAAAGCCCTTGAGAATCGAATTTTCCGGGAGATTATACATATAGTCCCGTAAAACGAGAAAAAATATTCGCAAGTAGTTATTCCATAACAAGATAACGGAATATGCCCTTTCATTCTGGCGAAAATTATTCATCCTAATTCATATTCTTAAGGCTAAAACCTGTAATTCATCCGTATGTGAAGGCTATTTCTATCGTATGCGATGGGGATTACTACCGTATGTATCACCTAATACATACGGTTACGTCGGCTAAAACATACGGTTGCGTCGGCTAACGCATATATTCGCATGGGCAAACACCACCTTTCTCACCGGAAAAGCGACCTTTTACCTATAAATAAGAGACAAAAAGGCCCTTTTCACCTATTTCTTCTCTCTGGTTAGACTTCTCCAAAGAAGAGGTATGTCAAACAAACAGCCTTGTTTTGCACAAACTGTCATGATTATCGCCGCTTCGCTTACCATCCATCCGCAAGGGCTACAACAGAATAATCGACATAGAAAAGCCCCGCAGGATAACTGAACCGCATCCCAAAGTCACTGAGAAGACCTTGTTGGTTCCGGTATAAAAAGGCTTTCCAAGTGATTAGTTATTCACTTCCCAAGCCGTCAGTTATTCACTTCAACAGCCAATGAGAGGGCCCGTTTCTTGGTTATCAGGGCCTGTACAGGCACATGTTTCCCGCATTTAAAATAAGCTCTGGCTTACATTTGACGCGGAAAGCCTCATTAACCCACCTTTAGCTTTAAGGCTGTATCCTTTATGCGTTCACTATATCTCGTCTTCACTCAAACTACACAAGATATTTCCGAAAAAAAGACGTACGTGTTTTTTTAAAGCCTAAATGAATGCCCCATATAATAAAAATCGTATCTTTATCGCCAAAGATGGAAAAGAGCCATCTATATCCTATTAATCACTAAAACCTATAAACACTATGGGAAAATTTATCAACCCCTTCACCGATTTCGGCTTCAAGCACATATTCGGCAGGGAAATGGACAAGGACATTTTAATCGAGTTCCTGAATGACCTCCTCGAAGGGGAGTATACTATCATGGACCTGAGGATCATGAACAATGAGCGATTGCCCGAGACAGAGCAAGGAAGGAAGGTCATCTTCGATATCCATTGCGAGA
>OCQC01002767.1_pt1 | contig 10213 bp, 10 predicted proteins | sample 1538401 | NCBI WGS metagenome assembly OCQC01 (sample SAMN04571689, study PRJEB22368) | human gut metagenome | biome: human gut; material: stool | host: Homo sapiens | place: Luxembourg | collected 2012-08-03 | reverse complement strand
TGTTCTTAATGAAATCCTTACTGAAGCAGTTGCAATGCAGCAGCCGCCATCAGATAAGGGAAGAAGACTTAAAATATATTATATGACACAGGTAAGCGTAAAACCGCCTACATTTGTTATATTTGTAAATGACAAGAGACTTATGCATTTCTCATATACGAGGTATCTTGAGAATAAGATAAGAGAGGCATTCGGTTTTGCCGGGACACCTCTTAAGTTTATAATAAGAGAACGCAAAGAAAAATAAAAGGCCGGTATGAAAATTGATTCAGCTTTTTTATACCATACTCAATGTTTTGAGTGGGAATGGAGATTGAAATGGGCGAAGATATGATTCATAACATAATCTGTTTGGTGATAGGATATTTTTGTGGGTGTATATCAAGCGGATATTTTGTGGGAAAATTCCATCATATAGATATAAGGGAACATGGGAGTGGCAATGCAGGTACTACAAATGTTTTGAGAGTTTTAGGCAAGCTGCCTGCACTTATAACATTTGTGGGAGATCTTGCAAAAGCTGTCATGCCGATTCTTGTGATAAGGATATTCTTATCACCTGACAACTGGTATCTCTTATGTTTGTATATGGGACTTGGTGTGGTACTTGGACATAATTACCCTTTTTATCTTGGATTTAAGGGTGGAAAAGGTATTGCAGTTACGGCGGCTGTCGTTATGTCGGCTGCACACCCGCTTTTTATTCCAACCGGAATTTTGATATTTGCATTGATAGTTGTGTGTACGAGATATGTATCACTTGGTTCACTTGTTGTTGCGTGGTATATACCGGCAAATACCTTGATAATGCATCGAAATGATAAGGGATTTATACATATGATGGTAATCAGTCTGTTATTTACAGCTTTTGCATATTTCCAGCATAGGCAGAACATCGTAAGACTGATTCATGGAAAAGAGAATAAGATTGGTTCCAAAAAAGAGATGTAGTGGCAGAAATGTCACATTATTTTAGAAAAGAGAATGGTATGAGATGCACAAAAGACTGTGCAGAAATGGAGGATTATTATGAGTAAAGTTAGTTTTTTAGGCGCCGGAAGCTGGGGAACGGCACTTGCGATAATGTTAGCAAATAATGGTCATGAGGTAACACTCTGGTCGGCTGTAGAGTCGGAAGTTGAGATGTTACAGACACACAGGGAACATAAAGACAGACTTCCGGGAGTTAAGCTTCCTGAGTCAGTAGTTGTTACAAGTAATCTTGAAAGTGCCTGTAAGGGATTCGATCTTATAGTTTTTTCTGTTGCTTCACCTTATGTCAGATCAACAGCAAAAAAAGCTTCAGAATTTATCCCTAAGGGACAAAGGATAGTAAATGTTGCAAAGGGAATTGAGAATGATACATTGATGACACTTAGAGATATAATTTGTGAGGAAATGCCCGGAATGGATGTCTCTGTATTGTCAGGACCAAGTCATGCAGAGGAAGTTTCAATAGGTATGCCTACTACAGTTGTAGTTGGCTCTACATCAAAAGAAACAGCAAAATATGTTCAGAAGATATTTATGAATGACCGTTTCAGAGTATATACAAGCCCTGATATAATCGGCATTGAGCTGGGAGGTTCTATCAAAAATGTAATAGCACTTGCAGCCGGTGTCTGCGACGGACTCGGACTTGGAGACAATACGAAGGCAGCACTCATCACAAGAGGTATAACTGAGATTGCAAGACTTGGTGTTGCTATGGGTGGACATATGGAAACTTTCTGTGGACTTTCGGGAATAGGTGACCTTATCGTTACTTGTACAAGTACACACAGCCGTAATCATAATGCAGGTGTATTAATCGGCAAAGGAATGTCTATGGATGAGGCTATGAAAGAGGTAAATCAGGTTGTAGAGGGTGTTTATTCAGCAAAAGCTGCATTTGCACTTGCTAAGAAATACAATGTTTCAATGCCTATCGTAGAACAGATAAACGAGGTGTTATTTGACGGAGTATCTGCCACTGATGCAATCCAGGTACTTCTCACGCGTGAGGAATGTCATGAGTATCAAGGTCTTACATGGGACGCTGATAAATAAAAATAAAGTACCAGATAAAAGTCATGTCTTTAAATGTAAAAGCATATCCTTTAAAAAAAGATAATTGTGAAATTGAAAATAATGTACTCTCGGAATCTTCTGAACGAAGAATTGAGAGTACATAATGATGAGGAGGGTATGCAGCATAATTTACATAAAAGTTATATTATGCAAATTATGTATAAGAATATGAATGAATATGATTATAATGAAGAAATGCCAGTTGATACACGTTCAGAAAAAATAATGAGAGCGCGGCTGGCATTTTCTGACAATTACGAGGAAATGCAGGAAAATGTGGGTGATGGTTCGTCGCTTATGACAAAGATAACACTTCTTTTACTTATATTTTCTGCTGTTCTTGTTTTATGTTTTGGAGATCTTACAATCGGAAACTATAGTAATAAATCTATCAGACAGGCGATGTCAAAAGAAGGCACAGTTTGGCATGATATGGTTGAAATTACCGGAAATATTATAAGTGATGTTATGGAGGAACTGAATGAGAAAACTAGCTTTAAGTGATGAGATATTGTTATCTGTTGATAAGCCGGCAAGATATATCGGTGGCGAGATTAACATGATAAAAAAAGATCCGTCAAAAGTAGATATACGATTTTGTATGTGCTTTCCCGATGTATATGAGATAGGTATGTCGCATCTTGGCATACAGATATTATATGATATGTTCAATCTGCGGGATGATATATATTGTGAGAGAGTCTACTCACCGTGGGTGGATTTGGATAAGATAATGCGTGAGCAGGATATACCACTTTTTGCATTGGAGAGTCAGGAGCCGATAAAGAATTTTGATTTTCTTGGTATCACGCTTCAGTATGAGATGTGTTATACAAATATATTACAGATACTTGACCTTTCAAAGATACCGCTTCTTGCAAAGGACAGGACAAAGGATGATCCGTTTGTTATAGGCGGAGGTCCCTGTTCATACAATCCTGAACCTATAGCAGATTTCTTTGATATATTTTATATAGGAGAGGGAGAAACTGTATATTTTGATCTTATGGACGCATACAAGGAGTGGAAAAAGTCAGGTAATGACAGAGTGGAATTTTTAAAGGCTGCCGCACAGATACCGGGAATGTATATACCTCAGCTTTATGAAGCGGAGTATAACGGGGACGGAACACTTAAAGATTTTTATCCTATCGTGGAAGAAGCACCTAAGACTGTTATCAAACAGGTGGAACTTGATATGTCTGAAACTTATTATCCCGAAAAACCGCTTGTGCCTTACATCAAGGTTACGCAGGACAGAGTTGTGCTTGAGATACAGCGTGGATGTATAAGAGGATGCCGCTTCTGTCAGGCGGGTATGCTTTACAGACCTATAAGACCGAGAAGTCTTGATTTTCTTAAAAAGAGAGCTGCAGCTATGTTAAAGGCAACGGGACATGAGGAGATTTCGCTTAGTTCGCTCAGTTCAAGCGATTATAAGGAACTTCCGGAACTTGTCTACTGGCTTATAGACGAATACAGGGACAAGGGTGTAAATATCTCACTTCCGTCGCTCAGGATAGATGCATTCGCACTTGATGTTATGTCAAAGGTGCAGGATATAAGAAAATCAAGTCTTACATTTGCTCCGGAAGCGGGAACACAGCGAATGAGAAATGTTATAAATAAGGGGCTTACGGAGGAAAATATTCTTACAGGTGCCATGGATGCGTTCCGTGGCGGCTGGAACAGGGTAAAACTTTACTTTATGCTCGGACTTCCGGGTGAAACTTATGATGATATAGAGGGGATTGCAATATTATCTGACAAGATAGCAAGAGAATATTATACGATTCCAAAAGATGAGAGAAACGGAAAGGTAAGCATTGTCACGAGTACATCAATATTTGTGCCAAAGCCGTTTACACCGTTCCAGTGGTCACCTATGAACACAAAGGAGCAGGCAAAGGATAAGAGAAATTTCCTGCTTGGCAAGGTAAGAGAACAGCTCAATCAGAAAAGTATCAAGTATAACTGCCATGATGCAGATGTATCAGAGCTTGAGGGAGTGTTTGCAAGAGGTGACAGACGACTTAACAAGGTTATACTTGAAGCATATCAGAGTGGGTGTTTTTATGATGCGTGGTCGGAATATTTTAAATATGAGAACTGGCTTAAGGCATTTGAGGACAATGGACTTGACATGGCATTTTATATCGGCCGTGAAAGACCTGAGGACGAGCTGTTCCCGTGGGATTTCATAGATATAGGTGTCACAAAGAAATTTATGCGAAGAGAGTATGAAAATTCGTTAAAAGCACAGGTTACCCCTAACTGTCGTGTGAAATGTGCAGGCTGCGGTGCTATGAAATTTAAGTGCGGTGTATGTGTTGAAAATCTGACAGGCAGTGATGCGGAAAGGAACGGGTGACGGATATGAAAGCAAGATTAAAATTCAGTAAAATTGGTTCAATGCGTTTTATAGGCCATCTGGATGTGATGCGATATTTTCAGAAAGCATTTAGGCGTGCCGAGATAGAAGTAAGTTACAGTAAGGGATTTTCACCACATCAGCTTATGTCTTTTGCATCACCACTCGGAATAGGACTTAGCAGTGATGCGGAGTATCTTGATGTGACACTGGAAAAAAGTGACTCTCAGGAAGAAATGATAGAGCGTATAAATGCCGTTATGAATGATGAGATAACTGTCAAGGATTTTACGATACTTGATGATGAAGCAAAGCCGTCAATGGCAATGCTCTCGGCGTGTGACTATGTGATATGTATAAAACCGGATAAGGACAACCCTCTTACAGACGATGCATTTGCAAAAGAGACAGTAAGAAAGATAAAAGAAGCCGAAAAGATAGAGATACTAAAAAAGACAAAGCGTTCAGAAAAGGTAGTGGATATAAAGCCGAACATATATCATATTGAAAATGATATGGATGCTTTCAAAAATGAGACAAAAAATGATTACGGCAGTCTTGAATTAGACACTGCTTTTTATAAGCCTGTATTTTATTGTCAGCTTACAGCGGGAAGTGTAGTAAATATAAAGCCGGAGCTTGTCTTAGAAGCTATGGCAAAGATGAACGGATTTGAGTATGATACGCTCGACTATCAGATACACAGGCTTGAAATGTATGCTGATAAGACGGCAAAAAAAGGAGAGGTGCATCTGCTTTATTCTGAAACACCGTGCAGTCTTGTACCTTTATCAGAGTTTGGAAAACAGGAGATGGCTTAAATAATGGCAAATCAGTTACTTATAACTAAAAAAGACGGTGCGGTACTGTCGGTGAGAGTTGAGGATGGAAAGGTCGCACAGATACAGGCACAGCCTGAGGATGCGGGTTCACTCTTAGGAGATATATATGTCGGCAAAGTCAGAAATATAGTCAAAAATATAAATGCGGCTTTTGTCGAGTATGAGCAGGGAAAGATGGGGTATCTCTCGCTCGATGCAAAAGTTTGTCCTATACATACGGACGGTGTTGTATCGGACGGGACAAGAGTACTTATAGGTGATGAGATAATCGTTCAGATAGAGAGGGAGGCGGTAAAGACAAAGCCGCCGACGCTTTCAGGAACACTTAATTTTCCGGGGAAATATGTCGTGCTTATATACGGAGAGAGAACGGTCAGCATATCGTCGAAGATAAAAGATGCCGAGAGAAAACAGCAGCTCAGGGGATTTCTGAGAAATAATATAGACGGAGATTACGGATTTGTGGCAAGGACAAACTGTAAGGATGCACCGGATGAAAAAATCTTAAAAGAGATAGCATTTCTTAAACAGCAGCTTGAAAATATAAAAAAATTTGGTGTGCACAGGGCGAAGTTTAACTGTCTTTACCATGCCCCTGACGCTTACCTGTGCGATATAAGAGACTCTTATGATTCACTGCTTGAAAGCATAATTACGGACGATGATGAAATCTTTAACAGGATAATGGAGTTTGCGAAGATATATCAGCCTGAGGATATAAAAAAGATAAAACGCTGGGATAATGCCGGCGGGAAACTTGATGCAGTCTATGATGTTACAAAGACATTAGAACACGCACTTATGCCTAAAGTCTGGCTTAAAAACGGCGGCTATCTTGTGATACAGCCTACTGAGGCACTTGTGTCTATTGATGTGAACACAGGCAAAGCAATCTCAAAAAAGAAAGATGTGCAAAAAACATTTTTAAAAGTCAATCTCGAAGCGGCAACACAGATAGCAGCTAAGGCTTAGAAATCTGTCAGGAATGATACTCATAGATTTTATAGATATGAAGGATGCAGACTATAACAAACAGCTTATGGACAGACTTAGAACCGAGTTTGCGAAAGACCCGGTAAAAACGATACTTGTTGATATGACAAAACTCGGACTTGTCGAGGTCACGAGAAAAAAAGTCAGAAAATCACTTTATGAGCAGATAAAGGATGCACAAGATTATTCTAAGTCAGATTTATAAAGGGGATTGAAAAGGTATTAAGTTTTTGCTAAAATAGTTTATAGATAGCTAAATTACTCTGTGCAAAATTTGTTTTTGTATGGAAGACAAAATTTTAATATAAATTATTACAGGAGGACTTATGAACAAAAATCTTTTTGCAAAGACACCGCCTATGGGCTGGAACAGTTATGATTATTATGACACATCGGTAAATGAGGAGCAGGTCAGAAAGACAGCAGAGTACATGGCTGAAAATCTCAAAGAGTTTGGCTGGGAATATGTCGTTGTCGATATTGAATGGTACAGTTATGATACGGGAAGTCAAAGAGACAAATATCAGTATATTCCGTTCTGGAAAGTTGAGATGGACGAATATTCAAGACTTCTCCCATGTGTGGATAAATTCCCATCAGCAAAAGAAGGCAACGGATTTAAGCCGTTGGCAGATTATTTACACAGTCTCGGTCTTAAATTCGGTATTCATATAATGCGCGGTATTCCGAGACAGGCGGCACATGAGCATACAAAGATACTTGGAAGTACGGCTCTTGCCAATGATATAGCAGACCCGTCAAACATCTGTGACTGGAATCCTGATATGTACGGTGTCCGTCCTGATGCTGACGGTGCACAGGAGTACTATGATTCCATTTTTGAACTTTACGCACAGTGGGGCGTTGATTTTATCAAATGTGATGATATTTGCCGTATGGATATGCCATCTGCAAAAAAAGAGATAGAAATGCTCTACAATGCAATTCAGAAGTGTGGTCGTGAGATAGTTTTAAGTCTTTCACCGGGACCGGCAAAGATAGAAGAGGCATGGCATTATGAGAAATATGCCAATATGTGGCGTATCACTGACGATTTCTGGGACAGATGGGATTTACTCCTGCCTATGTTCTGGCGTTGTGAACTCTGGCAGAACCATGTGAGTGAAGGATGTTATCCTGACTGTGATATGCTGACACTTGGCAAACTCGGAAAAGGTTTCGGTCATGAGTGGGAGTGTAATTTCTCGCATGATGAGCAGATAACACTTATGACACTTTGGAGCATATTCCGTTCACCACTTATGCTCGGAGCAGACCTTTTGCAGCTTGATGACTGGACAAAGAAACTTATCACAAACAAGGATGTGCTAGGACTCTTAAAACATTCTGAGGGTGCAAGACAGATAGAGAGAGATGATGAACATGTTATCTGGTGTTCAAAAGACACAGAGGACGGTTCATACTATATGGCAGTATTTAATCTCAAAGAGCAGAACTGTGATGTGGCTATTCCGTGGGAGGATGTTAAAAACTACGGAGTGACGGGAACTAAAGCAGTAGAGCTTTGGAATCATGAAGATGTTGACCTTATTGATAAGGATAGCGTATTTGTAGCTTCTCATGGTGCTAAACTGTTTAAGATACAGTAAAGATTTTGAGATACAGTAAAATAACTATAAAGAATAGCATCTTTCACATTGAGTCGTAGAGGATGCTATTTCTTTTTATTATGATTATCTATGTAAGACAGTGCCGTAAATATTACTAACAATAAAGTTAAAACTTCTTGCAAAGTCTTTTTTCATGTGGTATAATCTCACTCGTTGTTAAAAACTGCATAAAAATCTTTGGTAAAAAATTGGAAACGACACATGTGTGAACTATCACCTGATTAACGAACAACACACATGTATTTTTTATGCCCATTTTTAGAAAAAAGGAGATATTTATTATGCAGAGAACGAAACTTCAGAACTTTATTTTTACTGCCATTATGGCATTTATCATGGTCTATGGAATGGTGTGTTACAATATTGCCATTGATAAAGGAGGAATGAGTAACGAAATCTTTTTGATAGCTTTTCATGAAATGCCTATAATGTGGCCAGTGGCAGTTATTCTTGAAATGTTTGTTTTTGAGAGACTTGCAATAAAGCTTGCTTCCAGATTTGTAACACTGGGGAAAGAAAGCGAGTTTATGGTAACGGTTGCTATCTCATCTATGATAGTTGCACTTATGTGTCCTACAATGAGTCTTATAGCTACGGTATTGTTTGCACATCCAGGATCAGAAGTAGTTGCTGTATGGCTTCAGAAATATGTATTAAACTTCCCAATGGCATTTTTCTGGCAGACATTTATAGCAGGACCTCTTGTGAGAAATGTATTTAAGATTTTTGAGAGTGATAAGAATGTAAACAGAGAAGAACAGGCGGCCTGATATTAGGAAAGTCCCCCACTTCTAATAGAAGCGGGGGACTTCTTTGATAACAGTGACACAATTTTTTATGGTACAATCGGATATTGTAATTCCAGTATGATATTTTTTAACAGAGTACTGGTGTGTTCCGATTGCCTTTTCAAGATTTGAGAAAATACATTTTGTAATCTTTACATTCTGGTTTGCAGTGCAGTCATATTTACTCCAGTCATGAGTAAATCCCTTTGTTTTCTTATTTGGAGTGTCAAGGTTTATTGCTTCGGAAGTATGGCGTTTACTTGCTTTATATCCGGTGAATGTGCAGTTGTTTACCGTCACGTTTTTAGAAGCATCCATCTCTATAAAATGTCCGTATTTCATGTTTTTAAATGTGATACCATCTAAAGTTATGTTTTTATTGTGGCACATTACAAGTTTTTAACATTTATTTCCTCCATTTATATGTTACGCTCAAAATTCTTCGTTTAGAAGATTCCGAGAGCATATTATTTTTTTCGATGTTTTTATTATAGTAGATTTGGCAATGATATTCAAGGAGAAAAGTTTTAAAGGCTATTCTACAATAACAATATAATCAGCAATACATTGAGTAAGCTAAGATATTACCGATTATATTGTTATAGCTGAACTGTTACGATTATGCATTAAAAATAATAAAATCTTAATAGTTTTTTTGGACCGATGTGTTATAATTTTAGCAGAGTATTAATATGTCGCAAGGTATTATTAAAGTTATGATTTTGTGAGTTGTAAATTTTTTAGCGGCAGAATTATTTATACATAAAAAGCGGAGTGATGTTCTGCTTTTGCATAGGGAGGGATTTTATGAAAAACGGACGATTTAAACATCTGACTTTGATAAGTTTTATCATTGTGCTTATCATTGTTATCGCTGATACGGCGATATGTGCCAGAAAAGACATGAACAGAAAAAGCCAAAAAGCGGCTTCGGTGATAAGTTCCCAAAAGAATGGTGAAGACGGAAAGGACAAGTCCGGTGATACCGCCGAAACAACGAAAAAAGACAACAGTCAAAGCATAATTAATATATCAGGAAATAATATCAGGACAAGGTTTAAAACTCCAAAGGGTTATAAAAGAAATATCTCAAAAAAATCATTCGGAGAGTTCCTCGAAAACTATCCTCTATACAAAGACGGAAAAAAGATTTCACTTTACAGTGGAAAATTAAGCCACAGACAGGATGCTCATGCGGCAGTATTAAAAATGAAACTCACCGATGGAAATCTTCAGCAGTGTGCCGATTCGGTCATAAGACTTTATGCGGAGTATTATTATAAGCAAAAAAAATATGACAGGATAAAATTTCATCTGACTAACGGTTTTGAGGTAGGATTTTCAAAATGGAGTCAGGGCATGAGAGTGAAAGTTGACGGAAATAAGACCTACTGGGTGCACAGTGAGAAAGCAGACAGTTCATATAAAATATTTGACAGCTATCTCAAATTTGTATTTACTTATGCAGGTACACTGTCAATGGTTCAGGAGTCAAAGAAGATTTCTGAGAAAGATATA
>OCQC01002764.1_pt1 | contig 10223 bp, 7 predicted proteins | sample 1538401 | NCBI WGS metagenome assembly OCQC01 (sample SAMN04571689, study PRJEB22368) | human gut metagenome | biome: human gut; material: stool | host: Homo sapiens | place: Luxembourg | collected 2012-08-03 | reverse complement strand
TTAATTACTTTGCAACAATATTAACAATTCTTCCCGGTACATATATTTCTTTAATAATGTTACCAGAAAGCCTGCTTCCAAGTGCTTCCTTAGCGGCAGCAATTACACTGTCCTTGTCAGCATCCTTGGCGATATTGATAGTAGCCTTAGTCTTTCCATTAATCTGGACTGCTATCTCAACCGTTGACTCAACTGTCTTAGCTTCATCGTATTCAGGCCATGTCTGCTGATATACTCTTCCGTTCTCGCCGATTGCTTCCCACATCTCTTCTGTAATGTGTGGAGCAACCGGATTAAGTAAGATAAGGAATGTCTTGAGTTCTCCCTTAGTAATCTTACCTGCCTTGCTGAAATCATTGAGCATAGTCATGAGCTGTGCAATAGCTGTATTGTATTTCAGATTCTCATAATCAAATGAAACTTTCTTAATTGTCTGATGCATCTTTGTCTCAAATTCCTTAGAGAAAACTTCCTCATCAGTCATTATATCCTGAAGCTTCCATACTCTGTCTAAGAATCTGCGGCAGCCCTTAACGCCATCCTCTGACCATGAAGCTGCTGCGTCAAATGCACCGATAAACATCTCGTATGTTCTTAATGTATCTGCACCATAATCTCTTACGATATCATCAGGATTAACAACATTGCCTCTTGACTTACTCATCTTCTCGCCGTTCTCACCAAGAATCATACCGTGGGATGTTCTCTTCTGATATGGCTCTGGGCAAGGTACAACCTTCTGGTCGTAAAGGAATCTGTGCCAGAATCTTGAATAGAGTAAGTGTAATGTTGTATGCTCCATTCCTCCGTTATACCAGTCTACCGGAAGCCAGTACTTAAGTGCTTCCTGACTTGCGAGTGTCTCTGTGTTATGTGGATCTGTATATCTTAAGAAATACCATGACGATCCAGCCCACTGAGGCATTGTATCAGTCTCTCTCTTAGCTGGTCCGCCACAGCATGGGCATGTTGTATTAACCCAGTCTGTCATGGCTGCAAGAGGTGATTCTCCATTATCTGTAGGCATATAACTTTCTACCTCTGGAAGAAGTAATGGAAGTTCGCTCTCATCAACTGGAACATAGCCACATTTGTCACAATGAACAATTGGAATAGGCTCGCCCCAGTATCTCTGACGAGAGAACACCCAGTCACGGAGCTTATAATTAACCTTTGCATTACCAATTCCCTTTTCTGTAAGGAATTCAATCATCTTTTCCTTAGCTTCTTTAACTTCAAGTCCGTTAATGAAATCCGAATTAATAAGAACACCTGTTGCTACATCTGTAAATGCTGCCTCATTAACATCAACTTCTTCACCGTTCTTTGCTACAACCTGAATGATAGGAAGGTTAAATTTCTTGGCAAACTCCCAGTCTCTTTCATCGTGAGCAGGAACAGCCATGATAGCACCTGTACCATAGCTCATAAGTACATAATCTGATACCCAGATTGGAACTTCCTTGCCATTAACCGGATTAACTGCCTTAAGTCCGTCAATCTCTACACCTGTCTTATCCTTTGCAAGCTCTGCTCTCTCGAAATCTGACTTTCTTGAAGCCTGCTCTCTATAACTTTCTATTTCATCCCAGTTCTTAATCTCGTCCTTATACTTATCAAGATATGGATGCTCTGGTGATACAACCATATAAGTAACACCGAAAAGTGTATCGCATCTTGTTGTATATATTCTTAACTTATCTTCCTTACCAGCAATTGCAAAATCAACCTCAGCACCTGTAGAACGTCCAATCCAGTTCTTCTGCTGTGTCTTAACTCTCTCGATATAATCGACATGGTCAAGTCCTTCTATAAGCTTATCTGCATAATCAGTAATCTTAAGCATCCACTCACTCTTGACCTTACGGACAACAGGTGAACCACATCTTTCACATACACCATTAACTACTTCTTCATTAGCAAGACCTACCTTACATGAAGTACACCAGTTGATAGGCATCTCCTGCTTATATGCAAGTCCAGCCTTAAAAAGCTTAAGGAAAATCCACTGAGTCCACTTGTAATAATCAGGATCTGTAGTATTAATCTCTCTGTCCCAGTCAAATGAATAACCAATTGACTGAAGCTGTTCCTTAAAATGATCTATATTATTCTTAGTAACTATCTTAGGGTGAATCTTGTTCTTAATAGCATAGTTCTCTGTTGGAAGACCAAATGCATCCCAACCCATTGGATATAAAACATTATATCCCTGCATTCTTCTCTTTCTTGCTACGATATCAAGCGCTGTATATGGTCTTGGATGACCTACATGAAGCCCCTGTCCTGATGGATATGGGAACTCCACAAGTGCATAATACTTTGGTTTTGAATAATCATTAGTTGCAGCAAAGGCTTTTTCATCCTGCCATACCTGCTGCCACTTCTTTTCAACTGTTTTGTGGTTATATACTGCCGACATAACACATTCCTCCTTAAAAACGCATAAAAACATTCTACACACATCACTTTAATTTGTCAATTAAATAGCCGTCTTTACATTATCGCTTTAAAGTGTTAAAATACCACTATTCGCATGAATATTAATATTTCTTACATGGAGGTTATAACATATGAAGACAAAGGTTGGATTCATAGGTTTCGGACTCATTGCAGGATCCTTAGCCCATGCCCTTAAAGAAAGCGGCAGGGATTATCATATAACTGCCACAAGCAGACATTTAGAACCAGTAATCGCTGCGGTTGCTGATGGTATTGTTGATGTCGCTGCTCCTGCGGTAGACGAAACATTTGCACAATGTGACATAATCCTGTTATGCACACCTGTAATTACTATCACAGAATATCTTACAAAATTAAAAGCCATTGCCAGTCCGGACTGCATAATTACTGACGTTGGGAGTGTCAAGACTATCATACATGAAGCAGCAGATTCATTGGGACTTAATGACCGCTTTATTGGTGGACATCCTATGGCTGGCTCCGAAAAAACAGGTTATGAAAATTCAAATTCATCAATTATAAAAGGTGCAAGGTACATAATCACACCGACCAAAGAAACCAAGCCTGAAAAAATCGAATTCATGAAACAATTTGCATCAGATGTTGGCATGAACCCTATTGTCATGGACTATCATGTACACGATAAATCAGTAGCCGCCATAAGCCATGTTCCACATCTTTTATCAACTGCACTCGTTCATGTAGTATCAGATAATGATGACGAAGAAAAGCATATGCAGTTACTTGCCGCAGGTTGCTTTCGTGACATGTCAAGAGTTGCAGCTTCTTCTCCTGAAATGTGGGAACAGATATGTTTGACTAACAGCTCTGCAATCAGCAACATTCTTGAACAGTATATTGAAATGCTTGAAACAATCAAAGATAATATTGACAAAAAGACACCAGGCTATGTCGCCAGTCTTTTCGAGATGTCAAGAGAATACAGGAATTCCTTGGAAAGCAGACACCCAGAGCACTAAGCCCTGGGTGTTTTTATTTACAATCATCACACCTTAAAACAGCCACCGCCTACGAATTCCCGTAATATAGAATCGATTGGTACGTTCTCGTAGCCGCATGGAAGGAAATAGTTCATGAACTTAAGCAGTCTGTTTGCTTCCTGATATTCAGGGTCAGCTTCTGTTACCTGAAAAAGTATAGGCTCAACGAATGGTTTTAATACGCATGGTTCATATGGCATTGCTGAGTTAAACATAACATCCGCCTGCTCCTGGAATGGGAAGATGTTCTTCTCTTCACCTCTTCTTACAGACTCCCACATTGAAAGAGTCTTCTTTGCAGATGCTCCTCTTGTCCTGTAATCTCTTACAAGCCTTCTTAAAAGTCTTCCATCTGTAGTTGATACCCTGTTATGTTCGTCAACATTAAGCTGTGTAAGTGCACTAATATATATCTTGAACTTACTGTCTATTGGAAGTGAATATGATAATTCATCATTAAGACAATGAATTCCTTCTATTACAAGAACATCCTCTTCCCCTAACTGTAAGAAATTACCGTTATATTCCTTTCTTCCGAACTTAAAGTTAAATTCCGGCAGCTCCACTTTTTCTCCGTTAAGAAGTCTGGTCATATGCTTATTAAAAAGTTCAATGTCTACTGCATGAAGGTCTTCATAATTGTAATCGCCATTCTCATCAATAGGTGTCTGCTCTCTTTCAACAAAGTAATTATCGACAGCAATTGGGTGTGGCTTATATCCATTAGCCATAAGCTGAATTGATAATCTATGTGAAAATGTTGTCTTTCCTGAAGAAGATGGACCGGCTATCATGATGAATTTAGTATGCGGTCTTTTCTTTATCTCATCAACTATCTCAACAATTTTCTGTTCCTGAAGTGCCTCCTGCGTAAGCATAAAAGAAGTCATATCCCCATTAGTTATATGGTCATTAAGTTCTCCAACCGTAGACATGCCAAGCATCTTTGCCCAGCTTGTGCTTTCCTTTAACACATTAAACAGCTTTGTTTGTGGATTAAATTCAGGAACTTCAAGAGGTGCGTTCTTAACCGGAAGCTGTAACACTATTCCCTCGTCATACAGGAATATGTCAAATACCCCAAGCATGCCTGTAGAAGATGCCATATATCCGTAGAAATAATCTTTGTAGCCATTCAGGTCATACACATTAACAAATGAACTTCTTCTGTATTTGAACAGTGATGTCTTATCTGTCATTCCTTTTTCTTTAAAAAGATTCATAGCATCAGATATCTTCATCAGCTCTTTCTTGATTGGAAGATCCTTCTCAACCATACTGTGCATAACTGACTTAACTTCATCTATAAACTCTTTGTCGGGCCTGAAGTCTCCATCAAATGTACAGTACAGTCCCTTACTTAAAGAATATTCAACAACAACTCTGTCAATATTCCTGTCTATCTTCTCTATAGCTGCAAGCATGAGAAGAACCACGCTTCTTCTGTATGTCTCATTACCTATTGATGTCGAAGTTGTAACAAATGTAACATCACTATCAGGGATATATTCTTCTCCAAGTTCTTTAAGCTTACCATTAACATTAGCGAGTATAATCTCATCCTTATATTCGTTCTGCTTCTCTGCTGCAAGCTGTGCCAGTGTCATTCCCATAGCATCCTCCTCTTACGCATCAGTCATAATATGACAATGCATCCATAATTATATTATTCTTCTGTGAAAGCTGCTGTAATCTTAACTTAACCGTAGGATTACTCTCATCTTTCTTAAGACTGTTACTTATCCCATCATTAGTTTCTTTCTCTTTTATAAGATATTCATAAAGAGTCTTATCTTTGTTCTCTAAAAGCTTCCATCCGTACTGATATTGCGTCTCACTGTATTCAGAATAAACATTTTCGTCTGACTTTCTGCATTTGATAATAAAATAATACTTACCGTCTTCCTTAAGCATCTTCTCATCATCAACAACCAATCTCTGCGAAACAAGAAAATGTCTGAAATCTCCTACTTCTGACTGCGGTGATACTATAAGTGTTGTATTCTGGGTAATAACATTCATTCCCTTAGTTACAATATCAGCTATAAGCCTGCCACCCATACCACATATGGTTATAATATCAGCTTCATTCGCTGAAAGCTTTTCCAATCCGTCTGAAAGTCTTGTCTGTATTCTGTCCTCTAAACAATTATCACATATATGCTTCTTTGCCTTATCGAGTGGACCTTTTCTTAAATCCATCGCAATAGCAGACGGAGCTATTCCTTCCTGCACAAGATATATAGGAAGATAGCCGTGGTCTGTCCCTATGTCAGCCACGACTGCTCCCTTTTCACACATATGTGCAACTGTTCTTAATCTGTCAGATATTCTTACCATAGCTTAATCCTAATCAAGATAATCTCTTAACTTACGGCTGCGGCTTGGGTGTCTTAACTTTCTTAAAGCCTTGGCTTCAATCTGTCTGATACGTTCTCTTGTTACATTGAATTCTTTACCAACTTCCTCAAGAGTTCTTGCTCTTCCATCATCCATACCAAATCTTAATCTTAATACCTTCTGCTCTCTTTCTGTAAGAGTTCCAAGTACTTCAACAAGCTGTTCCTTAAGAAGTGTAGAAGCTGCTGCCTCTGCCGGAACAGGAACATTATCATCCTGAATGAAATCTCCAAGATGGCTGTCTTCCTCTTCACCAATAGGTGTCTCAAGAGATACCGGTTCCTGCGAAATCTTCTGAATCTCTCTTACTCTCTCTACAGGAATATCCATATTCTCTGCAATCTCCTCTGGTGATGGTTCTCTTCCAAGTTCCTGAAGCAGCTGTCTCTGTACTCTTACAAGCTTGTTAATTGTCTCTACCATATGAACAGGAATTCTTATAGTACGGGCCTGGTCAGCTATAGCTCTTGTAATAGCCTGTCTGATCCACCATGTAGCGTATGTACTGAACTTGAATCCTTTTCTGTAATCGTATTTCTCAACAGCCTTTATAAGACCTAAGTTACCTTCCTGAATAAGATCAAGGAACTGCATACCACGTCCAACATAACGTTTTGCAATACTTACAACAAGTCTTAAGTTAGCTTCTGCAAGTCTTTTCTTGGCTTCCTCATCTCCTTCTTCCATTCTCTTGGCATACTCAATCTCTTCATCAGCACTAAGAAGAGGTACTTTACCTATCTCCTTCAGATACATTCTTACCGGATCATCAAGACCGATTCCATCAGGAACAGAAAGATCTATCTTCTCAATATCAATCTCATCTTCATCATCAAGAATAATATCCTCATCTTCATCAGGTACATCATTCATTCTTACATCTACTTTTTTTAGCTCAAGAATTTCAAATACCTTCTCCATTCTGTCAGCTTCAAAATCTGTATCCTGAAAATATGTCATAATTTCCTGATAATCAAGTACATTCTTTTTCTTCTTGGCTATTGCAAGAATACCCTCTATCTTCTCCCAGAATTTAGCTTCCTGTGCTTCTGCATCATCTGCGTCACTGTTTTCTGTCTCTTCTTTTACTTCTTCTTTAATCTCATCTTTCTTAGTTGTCTTCTTTGCTGCTGCTTTTTTTGCAGGAGTCTTCTTTTCTGTTGTCTTTTCTTCCTTAGTCTCCTTAACATTCTCTTCTAATGTTTCTACCATTTTCTTAGCCATTTCTCTTCTCCATTCTTCTTCGCGTAACACGCTCTATATATTTATAACTTAATATGAATCTGATTCAGCTTCTGCTGTTCAATTATTATCTCCTGCATACGCTTCGGGTCTACAGTCTTATTAAGTTCATGATTAAGGCTGTTAGCCTTAATTCTGATAACAATGTCATTAAGAGTCTTTTCTCTTTCCAGATTATTAAGGCTCTCATCCAGGTCTGCCGAAAACATTGCTGCGACTTCCGTATGTTCTTCTGTTGTTGCATAATCAGCTATAATTGCAGCAGGACTTATATTTCCTGTCCCATACTGTTCATATACTTTCTCTGCCACACCCGAAAATAACGGGTCAATAAAATCCTCTGGCTTAATGTAAGCTGCAACCTTATCAAATATGTCCCTGTCACTTATGAGCCATGTAAGAAGCATTTTCTCTGCCTGTCTTAAACCATCTTCACGCTTCTTCTTCGGCTTACGCTCAACAGTTGGCTGCGGAGTACCTGCACCTGCATTTCTTGAAATAATCCCTTCCTGATTACCAAGTCTTGATACCATCTGCCTCATGCCATCTTCTGGTATCATAAACTGCCTGCACACTGCTTTAAGGTAATTATCACGTTCCAGCTTTTCTTTAAATGTAACAAGCTTTGCTGCAACCTCTCTTTCAAATGCAGTCTCGCTTTCCGGATCACCCCTGTCGTAATTTCTTAACATAGTTCCTATCTCATACATAAAGCTGTTCTCAGCATTATCAATTCTTTCCTGAAATGCCTCTGCACCCATAGCCTTAATAAACTCATCAGGATCTTTATACGGTCTCATATTAATCACCTTCGTTGATAATCCTGCTTCTTTCAGAAGAGGTATCGCACGAAGTGCCGCCTTAACTCCTGCCTCATCACTGTCATAGGTTATAAGCACATTATCTGTATATCTCTTTAACAGCCTTGCATGTCCCGGTGTCAGTGCCGTTCCAAGTGACGCAACCGCCTGGTTAAAACCCGCCTGATGCATTGATATAACATCCATATAGCCTTCACATATTATCATGTTAGGCTTTCTTGACGTTCTTGCTATATTAAGTCCATATAGATTGCGGCTCTTGTCAAACAACCTTGTCTCCGGTGAATTAAGGTACTTTGGCTTGGCATCACCCATAACTCGTCCACCAAATCCTATGACCTTATTATTAATATCCATAATTGGAAAAATTACTCTGTTCCAGAACTTTTCATGAATACCTCTCTCATAAGTAAAAAGTCCTGATTCCTTCAGAATATCATCATCATAACCTTTGTCCTTCAACAGCTTGTACAGATTACCTGTTGACTGTGTTGCATACCCCAGTCCAAAGCTGTTAATTGTACTGTCAGACAATTCACGCTTCTTAAGATAATCAAGACCGGCTTTCCCATTCTCACTTCTAAGCTGCCTGTAATAATATGTGGCAGCAATCTTATTAATCTCTAAAAGCCTGTCTCTTATCCCTCTTTCTTTGCGGTCTTCTTCTGACATAGACGTCTGCGGCAGTGCAACTCCGGCTCTTTCACCTAGCATCTTAACTGCCTCTAAGAATGTCATATTCTCATATTCCATAACAAATGTTATGACATTACCCCCAGCGCCGCATCCAAAACAATGATATAACTGCCGCTGTCCTGAAACCGAAAATGATGGTGATTTCTCATTATGAAACGGACACAATCCGGTATATGAACTTCCATTCTTCTTCAATTTGACATACCCGGATATAACATCAACTATATCATTCCGGGATATTACTTCATCTATTACTTCTCTTGAATACATTACTTCATCCCTTCCAGGCCTTTGGTACAAAGATTTCCTGAAACTTGCTTATTGAATACTGATCACTCATGCCAGCTATATAATCACACACAACCTGCTCCGGTCTTTCATCAAATTCTGTTATAAATCTCTTATATGTATCCGGCAGTTTATCTGTGTTCGCAACATAGTATCTGTACAATTCTGTTATCAGCTTATCTGCTTTCGCTTCCTCACTTTTGGCTGTCGGATTAAGATACAGACTTTCAAACATGAATTTTCTTAATTCTGTCATTGCTTTACGTACAGGCTCTGACATTACAAGATCATTCTTTCCTATGCTGTTCATTATAATATCGCTAATCATGGTATTAAGTCTTTCCTTGGTTGAATTACCAAGAACATCAGTATATTCTGAAGGAATGTCACTTTCCTTCAATATCCCTGCTCTTATTCCATCATCTATATCATGATTAATATACGCTATCTTATCGGAAAGTCTAACTGCTTTTCCTTCAAGAGTTGATGGATTGCCTGATGTTCTATGGTTCAATATTCCATCACGCACTTCCCATGTAAGGTTAAGTCCCTGACCATCCTTTTCAAGAAATTCAACAACTCTTATACTCTGTTTGTAATGAGCAAATCCCATAGGACATAAAGAATTAAGTGTTCTCTCACCTGCATGTCCAAATGGTGTATGTCCAAGGTCATGCCCCAATGCAATAGCTTCTGTCAGATCTTCATTAAGATTAAGTGCCCTTGCTATACTTCTTGCAATCTGGGCAACCTCTAAGGTATGAGTCAGTCTTGTTCTGTAATGGTCTCCCTCTGGTGCAAGAAATACCTGCGTCTTATGCTTTAAACGCCGGAATGTCTTACAATGAATAATTCTGTCTCTGTCTCTCTGATATATAGTTCTCATAGGGCATGGTTCTTCATCTCTGTCGCGCCCTCTTGACTCGTCAGAAAAGCTTGCATATGGGCTGAATATCAGATGTTCCCTCTTTTCCTGTTCCTCTCTAATGTTCATCTGTATGTGCCTCCCGCACTGAAACACTAATTTTAAAGCTCACAATTTAATTATTCAACAAAACTTGTGTTTTTCCTTTTTTATTTTTTAAAATTTTTCACAAAATAATTATTTGTTATTATAATTCCCCACATTATGGACTGAAAAATCCACCAAATGCCCCTGCAGCTACACATGCAGCTACTGACATGGCAATATTATTACTACTGTCTGGTGCCTGTTTCTTCATTATTGTAGCTATTACCAATAACACTGTAATATACACTGCTCCATATATAATTCCTGTAACCACTCTCCTCTTTTTTATCATCCATGCAC
>OCQC01002759.1_pt1 | contig 10257 bp, 8 predicted proteins | sample 1538401 | NCBI WGS metagenome assembly OCQC01 (sample SAMN04571689, study PRJEB22368) | human gut metagenome | biome: human gut; material: stool | host: Homo sapiens | place: Luxembourg | collected 2012-08-03 | reverse complement strand
CGGCGGCGTCGGCGGAGGCGGCGGCGGAACGTTCTAGCGAGCTTTGATTTTTGGGATGGATCTTCTCCGGCGACTGCCGACGGATCCATCCCATTTTTATGCGCTGCCTGCGAAGATTGTCCCCAACGACTAGTCATTTAAGAACGTCCCCAACGACTAGGTGCTGCTGCTGGGCCTAGACGGTTAGGTCCAGCTCGTAGAGGAAACTTTCGCGCGGCATGGCGTGGCGGCGTTCCTCGCGGTTGGCGCGGTGCGTGGCGGTGCGCTTAAAGCCGTGCAGCTCGTAGAACTTCCACGAACAGTTGGAGTCGGTGTACAGGTGTGCGCTGGTCGCTCCGCACGAGGACAGATGCGAGATTGCGGCGTCGAGCAGCACTGATCCCACGCCCAAGCCGTGGACGTCAGGGTCGACGGCGAGCAGCGTGACCTCGTTGTCATGCGGCAGTGGGCTTTTCTCGAGCAGACGGTTGTTGGTTCGAATGGTGGCGCGCACAAATGAGAGATACTCGGCGCACGACTCGGGTTCTAGCTCACGCATCTGCGACAGCAGTGCACGCTCAGTATCCATCCAATGTTCCCTGACGGCGGCGCCGGAGCTCTGTCCCGCACGCGCAAGCGAAATGCCGCGTGCCTCGCCATCTATAACTGCAACCTGCGAAAACGTCGAGGAAGAAAGGCAGTAGGCAAGGTCGCACGCGGCTTCGAGGCGGTTGTACTCATCGTTATCCGAGTTGTTGTGCCAAAGCTGCTGCATGATCAGCGCGATGGCGTCGAAATCTTCGGTGTCAAACGGTCGGTAGAGAACCCGCGAGACCATGGTGCCTCTTTCTATTGCGGATGCATATCGAGCACAGTTCTACCACGCCATTGGCATCTAATTATGGTGCCCCTGTGTTCCATCAACTCACCGTGCCCAGTGGCGCTCCTGCAACCCCCGCTCGCAAACTTTTTCTGCACAGCCGTACGTTGCGGGGTGCAACGTCGCGCTCGATGCGCTACATTGAATCAGTATTTTCAATGCCGCTGCGCGAGCGCTGCAGATCGACGTATCACCGACTCACAGAGCACGGCGGCGTACCAGACAGGAGGACTGCATGGGATCTGATGTGAAGATCGCACGCGCGTTGATCTCGGTTACCGATAAGACGGGCGTCGTCGATTTCGCACGGACGCTGGTTGACGACTTTGGCGTCGAGATCATCTCTACGGGCGGCACGGCTCGTGCCATCGAGGACGCGGGCGTTCCCGTAACTCCCATCGAGGAGTTCACGGGCTATCCCGAGATGATGGACGGCCGCGTCAAGACGCTGCACCCCAAGGTTCACGGTGCGCTGCTGGCCCGTCGCGATTCCGAGCAGCACATGCAGGAGGCCGCTCAGCACGGCATTAAGCTGATCGACCTGGTCGTCGTCAACCTGTACGAGTTCGAGAAGACCGTCGCCAACCCCGAGGTCACCTTTGCGGATGCCATCGAGCACATCGATATCGGTGGCCCCTCCATGCTGCGATCTGCCGCCAAGAACGCCGCGAGCGTTACCGTCATCTCCGACCCGGCCGACTATAATGCCGTCCTGGCCGAGATGCGCGAGACCGGTGGCTGCACCACGCTTTCCACCCGTCGTCGTCTGCAGGTGAAGGTCTACCAGACCACCGCCGCCTACGACACGGCCATCTCCCGTTGGCTTGCCGCCCAGGCAAGCGACGTGGCGGACACCTCTGCCAAGCTCGAGATCTCGCTGGAGAAGGTCGACGACCTGCGCTATGGCGAGAACCCGCAGCAGAAGGCTACGGTCTATCGCTTTGCCGAGGGCTGCGAGAACACCGCGAGCTCGCAGTTCCCGCTCGTGGGCTCCGAGCAGATCCAGGGCAAGCCGCTCAGCTATAACAACTATCTGGATGCCGATGCCGCCTGGAACCTGGTCCGCGAGTTCGACGAGCCTGCCTGCGTGATCCTCAAGCATCAGAACCCCTGCGGCTCCGCCGTGGCCGAGGACATCACGGCCGCCTACGACCGCGCCTTCGCCTGCGATCCCAAGAGCGCCTTCGGCGGCATCATCGCCTGCAACCGCGAGGTTCCCTTTGATTTGGTTGAGCACTTTGCCGATCAGAACAAGCAGTTCGTCGAGGTCATCATCGCCCCGAGCTACACCGATGAGGCACTCGAACGCATGGCTAAGCGCCCCAACCTGCGCGTGCTGGCTGCCGGCGGCGTGGACCACGGCGCCCAGGTGGAGCTGCGCTCCGTCGACGGTGGCATGCTGGTGCAGGAAGTCGACCACGTGACCGAGGATCCCGCGACCTTTACGTTCCCCACCGACCGCAAGCCCACCGACGCCGAGATGGCCGAGCTCGAGTTTGCCTGGAAGGTCTGCAAGGGCGTTAAGTCCAACGCCATCCTGGTCTCCAAGGGCAAGGCCGGCATTGGCATGGGCCCCGGTCAGCCCAACCGCGTGGATTCTGCGCTGCTTGCTTGCGAGCGCGCCGAGGACTTCTGTGAGCGCGAGGGTGTGGAGAAGGGCGGCTTTGCCTGCGCAAGCGATGCATTCTTCCCGTTCCGCGACAACGTCGACGTACTTGCCGAGCATGGTGTGACCTGCATCATCCAGCCCGGCGGCTCCAAGCGCGACGACGAGAGCATCCAGGCCTGCAACGAGCATGGTATTGCGATGGTCTTCACGGGCGCCAGACATTTTAGGCACTAGAGGCTTTCCCAAGCACCCGACCTTGCCCCTCAAACCGTCGCTTGCGTACATTTAGTACGCGGCGCTCCTCTTTCGGGGCAATCTCGGGCACTTGGAAAACCCTTTATGGGATGTTGCTCTATCCCATAAAGCTGATTGGTCGCCTGACCATATCGCCAAAATAATCTCCGCAAAAGACGGTCGCTCCGTTTGGAGGGCCGTCTTTTTGGTATAAGAGGACGGAATGACTAACACGAAAGGTATGACCATGCCCCAGATTGATGATGCCGAGCTGTTTGGCAATGCCGAGGATCAGCGTGCGTACGAGGACTTTTGCGCCAATCAGGAGGCGGTTGAGAAGTTTACGCTCGACAAGCCCGCGCTTGTCTGCCGTTGGCGCATGTCCAACAAAAAGGTGCCCATGCTCAACCGCCACATCCGCGCACTGTCCGAGCGCCTGGTACAGGGCGAGCTGCTTACCCATAACATGCTCAGCTGGGCCAAACAGCACGTTGAGTGGTCGCTTGCCGAGGGCGATTACACCGCACGCGACGGCGTGCTCATGCTGGTGATCGACATCAACGGCAACGCCGCCATGACGGTGGGCGAGTACGAGCCGCTGGCCGATACGTCGGCCAAGGCGCTGCGTGCCCGCTCCGCCGAGGCTCGCTCCGAGGCCGACGAGACCGGCGTGGCGCCCGAGCTGCTCGCCGCCGTCAACAATGGCGAGCTTGCCTTTGTGGCGCCGGCGGACGAGTGCCTGTGTGGCACGGCGACGCTCATTGAGCAGCTGGCCCAGACCAAGGGCATCCCGGTCACGCGCGTAGATATTCCCGCGCAGCTTAAGGGCGCGCTGTTCTTAGTGAGCGACGAGCACGGCGTGGTCCCCGCGACCGAGACAGACGCCGCCGAGGCCGACGCCGCCACGGTCGCCTTCTTCGCCGACGGCTACGAAAAGCTCCGTGCCCGCCGCTAAATGATTTTTCTGGGACGGGGATTATATAATCATTTGATTCTCGCGCCCGTTGCGAGCGAGGGACGAGCCAAGCGCTTTCGTTTGCGAACAGTTCTGTCACCTTGGTGCCGCGTGAGGTGCGTACCTGCGGCTTCGCGGTCATAATGGGACAAGACAACCAAGAGGGGAGCGGAATCCATGGCGCTAATCTATGTCGTTGAGGACGACGAGCCTATCCGTCGCGAACTTGCCGACATCCTTGCCCGTGCTGGTTTTGAGGTCGAGGCCTGCGAATCGTTCGAACATGTCTCGCGCGATATCCTTGCTGCCGCGCCCGACCTGGTGCTGCTCGACCTCACGCTTCCCGTCAAGGACGGCCAGCATATCTGCCACGAGGTCCGTCGCGAATCCGAGGTCCCCATCATCGTGCTTACCTCGCGCTCGACCGAGATCGACGAGGTCATGGCCATGACGCTTGGCGCGGACGACTTTGTGCCCAAGCCCTACAGCGCGCGCGTGCTCGTGGCTCGTATCAATGCCCTGCTGCGCCGCACCACGGCTGCCGGTGAGCGCAGCACGCTCGTCCACAAGGGACTGGAACTCGACCTCGCTCGCTCCACGGTCACCAACACGGCAACTGGTACCGGCACCGAGCTCACCAAAAACGAGCTGCGTATCCTTTCGCTGCTCTTGGGTCGCGCGGGCAAGATCGTCTCGCGATCGGCCATCATGCAGGACCTGTGGGACTCCGATGCCTTCGTGGACGACAACACGCCGTCAACATCAATCGCCTGCGCGCCACGCTCGAAAAAATCGGCATCAAGGGGTATCTGATCACGCATCGCGGCCAGGGCTATTCGGTCTAGGTGCCAGGTATGTCGTTTGCCAAATTCTTCAAAGACGCGCTGCTTCCCGTCGCCGTGTGGACCTGCGGCGTGCTGCTGAGCTGCTTTGTACTGACGGTCGCCGGTGCTCCCGTTTCCATCGTGGTCGTGGCAGTCGGCGTGTCCTTTGTCTTTGGCATGCTCGGCATTGTGATCGAGTATGCGCGACGTCGTCGTTTTCTGCATCAGCTGGAGCGCGCGGCCGAGGAGCTGGAAAGCCCCGCATGGGTGCAGGAGATGGTCCAGTGTCCGACGTATGCCGAGGGCGAGCTCGAGTACGAGGTCTTGCGCCGGGTGGGCAAAGCTGCTTGCGACGAGGTTGCCGAAGGCCGGCGTCAGACCGATGACTATCGCGACTATATCGAGAGCTGGGTACACGAGGCCAAACTGCCCTTGGCGGCGGCCCATCTGATCTTGGAAAACCTGGACGGCAGCGAAGACGATCCGACGCGCGTGGACGACCTGGCACGCGAGCTTGCCCGCGTGGAGCGCTATATCGACCAGGCGCTGTACTATGCGCGCTCGGAAGTTGTGGAGCGCGACTACCTGATTCGCCGCTGGGATCTTAAGACCTTGGTGACGGGTGCCATTAAAGCCAACGCGCGCGAGCTCATTGCGGCGCACGTGGCGCCGGTGTGCGAGAACCTCGACTTCGAGGTGTTCACCGACGAGAAATGGCTCGAGTTTATTCTGGGCCAGCTCATTCAGAACAGCATTAAATATGCGCGCGAGGATGGCGCAAAGATCGTGTTTTCGGGCGCGTTGTTGGACGATGGCCTGGCAAGCGAGCGCATCGAACTCACCGTCGCGGACAACGGCTGCGGCGTGAGCGCGGCCGACCTGCCGCGCGTGTTCGAGAAGGGCTTTACCGGCGACAACGGCCGCACCACCAAGCGCGCAACGGGCATCGGCCTCTACTTGGTGGCGCGTCTGTGCTCCAAGATGGGCATCGACGTCACCGCGGCATCGGAACCGGGCGAAGGCTTCGTCGTCACGTTTGCCTTCTCAACCAACAAGTTCCAATACTTTGAGTAGTTAGCCCGTATGGCGGTGCGGACGGCTATGTTCCCGAACGTGAACTTAGCTAAGGCAATTGGCGCTATGTTCCCGAACGTGAACATAGCCATGAGGCTCAAATGAATCTCCCATAACAAAAACGTGCAGCCCAAACCAAACGGGGCGGCACGCCATTTTTCCATCAGACAACTCGTTGAAGTAAGGCTGCGAAGGCCGCGGGGCCGGGAGGGGTTTCCTAAGGGCGCATCCCGCAGCCGCAACGCGGCGAGGACGTGCCCGTGGAAACCCCGCAGGCCCCGCGGCCGGTGGGAGCAACGCTACTTCACGACCAGGATGTCGCAGTCGGTGTTGCGCAGCAGGAACGTCGAAATCGAGCCCAGTAGCGCGTACTTAATTGAGGACAGGCCGCGGGCGCCGCAGAGCACCAGATCGGGCTTGACCACGTCGAGCATCTCATCCTTGAGCGTCTCACGAATGCGGCCGGTGCGAATCATGACCTCGACCTCGGGAATGTCGGGATTGGCCTTGGCCTCCTCGAGCTGCTTGGCGATGGAGTTGTTAAAGGCCTCCTCCAAGCCGTTGACTAGGTCGACCGGATAGGAACCGGCGCTCTCGAGCGCGGTGGAGTCGATGACGTGGCCGATGATCAGCTTAGCGCCGTTGTTCGCGGCGACCTTGATGGCGCGTGCGAGCACAAAATCCTGCTGCTCAGTACCGTCGAGTGAAACAAATACCTTGGTGTAGCCCTCGTTCATGGTTTCCTCCTTGGTCTATCGCACGGGCGTGGGGCTCGTGCGTCGGGCGGGCGCGGGCGCGTTGGCCGCCGGACACTTTATCTTGTTGCAGTTATACCCAAGGATTTCGGTTTGACCGCTCGCAATTCTGTGAACGGGCGAGTTTTTTGGTAAGGGCAGGCGCGGTCGCACTGCCAACGGTTGATAATGGGACATCGCCCGCATCGTCCGCAGAACATCTACCGGCGGGTGTCTAACGAGGGGGTCCCTTTGGATATTATCGAGCTTCTAAAATCTGCCTTCATGGGCCTGGTCGAGGGCATCACCGAATGGCTGCCTGTTTCGTCGACCGGTCACATGATCTTGGTGGACGAGTTCGTCAAGATGAACGTGAGCGAGACGTTCTGGAATATGTTCCTGGTCGTGATTCAGCTCGGCGCCATTCTGGCTGTCTGCGTCCTGTTCTTCCATGAGCTCAACCCGTTCTCGCCCAGCAAGGGCAAGGAGGGCCGTCGCGACACCTGGGTGCTGTGGGGCAAGATTGTGCTCGGCTGCATTCCCGCCGCGGCGATCGGTCTGCCGCTCAACGACTGGATGGAGGAGCATTTCTACAATGCTCCCGTCGTGGCGCTGGCGCTCATTGTGTACGGCGTGCTGTTTATCGTGATTGAGAACTGGCGCGCGAACAAGCGCGAGGAAATGGCCGTTGCCGGTTCGTTTGGTTCGCGTGCTGTGGTGGCGGGCGGACGTCCCGCCGGTGCGCACTTTGCGGCGCCCGCCGCGGCTACCGCTGAGGATGAGGACGATGACGAGAATTTGGACTTTGGCTCCATCGCCACGCTCGAGGATCTGAGCTGGAAGACCGCGCTGGGTATCGGTTGCTTCCAGGTGCTCTCGCTGGTGCCGGGCACGTCGCGCTCCGGTTCCACCATCATCGGCGGCCTGCTGCTGGGTTGCACGCGCTCGGTGGCGTCTAAGTTCACGTTCTTCCTGGCCATTCCCGTCATGTTTGGCGCGAGCGCGCTCAAGCTGGTCAAGTACTTTATTAAGGGCGGTACCTTCGGCACCAACGAGATCGCCATCCTGGGCGTGGGCTGCGTCGTCGCCTTTGTGGTGTCGCTTATCGCCATCAAGTGGCTTATGGGCTTCGTCCGCCGTCACGACTTCAAGTGCTTCGGCGTCTACCGCATCATCCTGGGCATCGTGGTGCTCGCGTACTTCTTTGTACTGGAGCCTATGCTCGGCCTCTAACTTGGTTGACGCTGCGCGGCGGCCAAGGCGACAACTTGTCATTCAAAGAGGGCGGCATGACCAAAAGGTCTATGCCGCCCTCTTTTCATGTCAATTTGTTCGCCTTGGCCGCCGCTCGCTGCCGTTGCCATGACATTGGTGGCTCCGTGATTGGTGCATCGGGGTCAGGTTTCTTTGCACCAACGTGGTGCAGGCTAACCTGACCCCATTGCGCCTAATCCGCTGGGGTGGGCCTGACGGTGGCGCACGGAGTCGTGGTGTGATTTGCGTCGGTGTCCGCGCGGCTCGGTATACTGGTACGGCTCAAACTATGGCGCCGCCCGCAGGCGCGCCGTCCGTCAGATGAGGAGTCGCCCATGACCCAGCCCTTGCCCTGGGAAAAGAACGCCACGGTACCCGTGCCGCCCGCGCCGGAACCCGTGCCGCTCGATGCATACACCGCCCCTGTAGCGCCGGAGCCCGAGCTCGTCCCGCTCGACATCTACGACGCTCCTGCGCCGGCACCCAAACCCGCCAAGCCGCTCGTCGACATCGACAGCCTGAATCCCGCCCAGCGCGAGGCGGTTCTGACCACCGAGGGCCCGTTGCTGGTGCTCGCCGGCGCCGGCTCGGGCAAGACCCGCGTCCTGACCTTCCGCATCGCACATATGCTCGGCGACCTGGGCGTTAAGCCTTGGCAGGTTCTTGCCATTACGTTTACCAACAAGGCCGCGGCCGAGATGCGCGAGCGTTTGGCGGCGCTCATTCCCAGCGGTACCCGCGGCATGTGGGTGTGCACCTTCCATGCCATGTGTGTGCGCATGCTGCGCGAGGACGCCGACCTGCTGGGCTACACCGGTCAGTTCACCATCTACGACGACGATGACTCAAAGCGCATGGTGCGTGACATTATGCAGGCGCTCGGCATTGAGCAAAAGCAGTTCCCCATCAACATGATCCGCAGCAAGATCAGCTCGGCCAAAAACGCCATGATCGGCCCCGAGGACATGCTCAAGAGTGCCGATAGCCCCAACGACAAAAAGGCCGCGCAGGTCTACTTGGAGCTGGAGCGCCGCCTACGCGCTGCCAATGCGATGGACTTTGATGACCTGCTGCTGCGCACCCGCCCCGAGGTGCTCGATAAGTACCAAGAGCGCTTCCGCTACATTAGCGTCGACGAGTATCAGGACACCAACCACGTCCAGTACGAGATCGCCAACCTGCTGGCCGCCAAGTACCAAAACCTCATGGTCGTGGGCGACGACGACCAGTCCATTTATAGCTGGCGTGGTGCCGACATCACCAATATCCTGGACTTTGAGAAGGACTTTAAAGACTGCAAGACCGTTAAGCTGGAGCAGAACTACCGCTCCACGGGTCATATCCTGAGTGCCGCCAACGCCGTGGTGCGTCACAACTCGCAGCGCAAGGACAAGCGCCTGTTTACGGCCGAGGGCGATGGCGAGAAGATCCAGGCCTTCCAGGCGAGCGACGAGCGCGACGAGGGCCGCTGGATTGCCGGCGAGATCGAGAAGCTGCACTCCAAGGGCATGAGCTACGACGATATCGCCGTGTTCTATCGCACCAACGCCCAGTCGCGTATTCTCGAAGATATGTTCCTGCGTGCGGGCGTGCCCTACAAGATCGTGGGTGGCACGCGATTCTTCGACCGCGCCGAGATCCGCGACGTCATGGCTTACCTCAAGATGATCGTGAACCCGGCCGACGAGATGAGCGTCAAGCGCGTCATCAACACACCGCGCCGCGGCATCGGTTCCACCTCGATCCAAAAGATCGAACAGCTGGCGCGCGACAACCGTTGCTCGTTCTTCCAGGCTTGTGAGATCGCGTGCGCCGAAACCGGCATGTTTAGCGCCAAGGTGCGCAATGGCCTGTCGAGCTTTGTGTCGCTGGTGCGCGAGGGCCGTCGCATGGATGGCGAGCTCAAGGACGTCGTCGAGATGATTGTCGACAAGACGGGCCTGCTGCAGGCATTCCGCGCCGAGGGCACCATGGAGTCCGAGAGCCGCGCCGAGAACATCCAGGAATTCCTGGGCGTTGCGGCCGAATTTGAAGAGACACACGAGGATATCGAGGGTACGCTTGAGAGCTTGGAAGAGCTGCGCGCGGCTGGCGTTGCCGATGTGCCTGCCGACGCTGAGCCCGAGCCCGTTGTGGTGAGCGCGCCTGCGCCCGAGCCGGGACCGTCCGCGCCCGCGTCCTCGTTTGAGGCGCTGGTCGGCGCGCGCGATGCCGCAGGTTCCAATCCGCTCGATAGCCTAGCCGCCCCGGCGCTCTCGCCGCAGGATGCTCTGGCCGCCGCCATCGCGGGCAACGCATATGCCGCGTCGACGGAGATGCCGGCGGGTGCCGTGCATGCTGACGAGATCGAGCGCACCTACGGTCCGCTCACCTGTAAGGCGCTGCCGGCACTCATGGAGTGGCTGGCCCTGCGCTCCGACTTGGATTCCCTAGCCGGTGAGACGCATGCCATTACCATGATGACCATCCACTCCGCCAAGGGCCTGGAGTTCCCGGCGGTGTTCGTGGCCGGCATGGAGGAGGGTATCTTCCCGCACGTGCACGACTTTGGCGGCAGCGATGACCCGGGTAAGCTCGAGGAGGAGCGTCGCCTGGCCTACGTCGCCATCACGCGCGCCCGTAAGCGCCTGTTCTTGACCTATGCGGCCACGCGTCGCACCTACGGCTCGACCTCTGCCAACCCGCGTTCGCGCTTCCTCAACGAGATTCCGTTT
>OCQC01002748.1_pt1 | contig 10276 bp, 8 predicted proteins | sample 1538401 | NCBI WGS metagenome assembly OCQC01 (sample SAMN04571689, study PRJEB22368) | human gut metagenome | biome: human gut; material: stool | host: Homo sapiens | place: Luxembourg | collected 2012-08-03 | reverse complement strand
GTTATAGAATTCTGTTTAAGTATCTTGCTTTCTATATAGCTTATTATCTTGTCATCATTAACAGAAATCTTTACAGATAATATCTTTTCCTTTTCTCCTCTATTGATTGCTAGTATTCTATGGGCAGGTATCTTAAATACTTCCTCACTATAATCATAATACATTTCATATGGAGTGCTTTCTTCACTTGATCCTTTAGTTTCAATCTTTCCTTCCCTGAATACTATATTTCTAATATACTTTCTAAGAGCTGCATCATCAGATATTCCTTCAGCTATTATGTCTAGTGCTCCATTTATTGCATCTTCAATACTATTTACAGACTTTTCTTCATTAATAAATGCTTCTGTTTGTTTTTCTACTGTGCCCTTAAAATTCCCCTCCAAAATAATATCAGCCAGAGGCTTTAATCCTTTTTCTAATGCAATAGTTGCTCTTGTTCTCTTTTTAGGCTTGAAAGGTCTATATATGTCTTCAACTTCAGTAAGAGATTCAGCTTTTTCTAATGATTTTACTATTTCCTCAGTAAGTTTTCCTTGTTCATCAATTAATCTTAATACATCTTCTTTTCTGTCCTTTAGATTTCTTAAGTATGTTAGTCTTTCAAAAAACTTTCTTAATATGTCATCACTTAAAGCTCCAGTTTGCTCTTTTCTATATCTAGCTATAAAAGGTACTGTATTTCCTTCATCTAATAATTTAATTACATTTTGTACTTGCACTAATTTTATTCCTAATTCTTTTACTAATCTCTCTTCAATATTTACCATTGTTCTCTCCTGTAAAAATATTTTTCTCAATACCTCTATTATAATATTTTTATTTTATTTTTACACTATTGATATTATGTTGTATTGGCTTTATAATTAAATTGTAAATTTTTACCAATAAGAGGTGGTTCTTTGCGTTCCATATTTAATAAATTCATTAATGTAATGCTTATTCTTTTACTTCTTATTTTAATTTTAAACAGATACTATGTTATTGAATTCAACGTTACTTTAAGAAATATATTTATATACCTTTCCTTAATAATAATATTGTTAACTTCAATTAAAGAAGCCTTGGAAGGATCAGGATTTAATAAATTTCTTGGCATAACAATTATACTTTGTGCTATTGTTGGCGGTATTCTTACTGTTATGAACGGTAAGCTAAACCTTTTTGTTTTTCTCTGCCTTTTATTTTCTTTAGTTCATAGTTTTCTTGAACTGGTATATTCAAAATAATAAATATTTATTATGGTATTCATATTACTCTGCCTCAATTAATAATATTAAGTATATATTATTAGCTGAGGTATTTTTTTATGAAAAAAAAGATCTTTTATTTTTCAACCTTATTTATTACTATTCTTTGCTTGTTCATATGTGTTGCCTTAAATGATCACATATATAATTTCAATGCTGAAAATGTTGTAAAAAACATAAAATATTTATCTTCCTCATCCTTTGAAGGAAGACGCTCTGGTAGTGAGGAAAATATTTTAACTAGTGAAATAATAAAGAATAAATTTAAAGATTTAAAATTAAGTCCCTATAAAAATAGTTATACTGAAGAATTTATTACTACTTGTCCTGTAAAAACTGATGAAACAGTTTATTTTAAGATTTTTAATGATAATGAAAGTGAATATTTAAAATATGGAGAAGATTATAAAGAAGACATGATTAATTTCAAATCTAACTCCTTTACTTTTTCTAATAAAGATAAAATAAATATCTTTTCTACCTCTATTGAAGTATCTAATGATGAAGGAACATTATTATTCTATTTGGCTCAAAATGATGATTTATCCTTTAGAAGCTCTTTTATGTGTGAACTACGCTTTGATTTAGTAATTGCTCTATCTTCTAATGGCTATAATAAAATAATTGATGCTTTAAAAGCTGGAAAGACCTTAAATGTTTATATTCCTTTTAAAAATGAAGCTAAAAAATTAGTTAATATCCAAGGAATTATTGAAGGATCTGACCCATCACTAGCTCCATTACTTCTTACAGCACACTTTGATCATTTAGGAAGTGATTCACAAAATAACATTTATTACGGTGCTTTAGACAATGCTTCCGGTACTTCATTTTTATTGGAACTTGCTAATACTTTATCCACCTTAGGCAAACCTAAACGTTCCATAATCTTTGTTGCTTTAAACGCCGAAGAGCTTGGACTTAAAGGTTCCAGCTTTTTTGCTGAGAACAATTACTTTGATATTAAAAATTCAAAAGTAATTAATTTTGATATGATAGGTGTTGAAAATTGTCCTATTACTTTTATTCAAGGCGTAGGATTCAAAGATAATTCTTCTAATATATTAAATTCCCTTTCTAATATCTGCTTAAATGATTCTGTAGACTATCTAGTGGAATATGAAAATTCTAGTGATCATGCAAGCTTCAATGAATTAGGAATTGATGCATTAACAATATGCCATAGTGATAAATCACATATCCATACACCAACTGATACTGTAGACTATATTGATTCTAATGCTATAAACACAGTATATAAAGTAGTTAATAAAGAAATTAAAAAAGATTGCTACAGCACTGTAACAACCTTTATATATAGTAGAAAATCTATTAATTTATTTTTAATTATACTTTTAGCACTTATTATTATTGGCATACTAAATACAAAACCTTTTAAAAAAGCTAAATAGCTTTTTTAAATTATGAATTATGAGTGATGAATTATGAATTATGGTATAAACTCCTATAGGGAGTTTATACCATAATTCATAATTCATCATCCATAATTACTTTTTAGCTTCTTGTTTTAAGTAGCTTACGATAAATTGATCTATTTCTCCATTCATCACAGCATTTAAATTGGATGTTTCTTCATTTGTTCTGTGATCTTTCACCATATTATATGGATGGAATACATATGACCTTATCTGACTTCCCCATCCCATATCTTTAAGCTCACCTGTTAAATCTTCGATTTTTTCTTTATGAGCTCTTTCTTTTAATTCAATAAGCTTTGATTTAAGCATTGCCATTGCAGTGTCTTTATTTGCAAATTGACTTCTCTCATTTTGACATTGTACCACTATACCTGTTGGTAAGTGGGTTATTCTAATGGCAGATTCCGTCTTATTAACGTGCTGACCACCTGCTCCGCTGGCTCTATAGGTATCTATCTTTAAATCCTCTGGTCTTATATCCTTAGTTAGTTCTGGAAGAACTTCTACTGAAGCAAAAGAAGTCTGCCTTTTTCCATTTGCATTAAACGGCGAAATTCTTACCAATCTATGGACTCCCTTTTCAGCTTTTAAATAACCATAAGCAAATTCACCTTTCACTTTTAAAGTTACACTTTTAATACCAGCTTCATCACCTTCTAAAAGGTCTAAAGTTTCAACTTTATATCCCTTCTTATCACACCATCTTGTATACATTCTAAGAAGCATTTCAGTCCAATCATTAGCATCTGACCCTCCAACACCTGCATGTAAGTTTAAGATGGCATTATTTCTATCATATTCACCAGATAAAAGAAGCTCTACACGATAACTTTCAACCTCTTTTTCAATTGATCTTATTTCTTGTATAACTTCATTTACAGTATCTTCATCCTCTTGTGCTAATTCAGCCAATACTTCTACATCATCAATTCTACTTACTAAGTTTTCATATCTTTCTATTTTATCTTTTATTATCTTACATTCTTTAGTAACTTCTTCTGCTCTTTTAACATCATCCCAAAATCCATTTTCTTGCATTTGAAGCTCTAATTCCTGAAATCTTTTTTCTAAGCCTCCCTTGTCAAAGTGAAGCCCCCATTTCCTTTAATGTATCTTTTAAACCTGTTAGTTTAGAAACTTCTTGTTCTAACTTTAATAGCATTGTATCACTTCCTTATCTTAAATAAGCAAGGTGGAAAATGCCTAATTAAAATAAGACACTTTCCACCAATAGTTTTATATTTCTAATTATGCTTCTCTACCGCAGCAGTTTTTATATTTCTTTCCGCTTCCGCATGGACACATATCATTTCTGCCAACCCTATTTTCATTTTTTACTGGCGCATTTTTTACCGATTCATCATTTCCATGACTTGCACCAGTTTCTTCTGCAACCTTTTCTCTTTCAACTGGTCTTTCTGCTCTTACATGATATAATAATTTAACAGTTTCTGTCTTAATTCCTTGTATCATTTCATCAAACATTGCACTACCTTCCATTTGGTATGCTTGAATTGGATCTTGTTGCTTGTATGCTCTTAATCCCATTCCTTGTTTTAAATGATCCATATTATCTATATGTGCCATCCATTTTTGATCAACAACTCTTAAAAGAATTACTCTTTCAATTTCTCTCATCTGCTCTTGGCCAAACTCTTCTTCTCTTTGACTATAGATGCTTCTTGCTTTATCTAATAATATCTTTATAATTTCTTCATTAGATAAGTCAGCTAATTCATCCACAGTAAATGTTCCATGTGGGAAGCAGATATCTTCAAGATATTTTAATAATTCTTTTAAATCTTCCTCAATATCTATATGCTCACCAATTAAATGACTATTAACTGAAGATGTTATTACTTCCTCTATCATTCCTTCAATTTGCTCTTTTAAGTTCTTTCCATCAAGAACTTCAGCTCTTTGCTTGTAAATAACTTCTCTTTGTAAATTCATTACATCATCATAACCTAATAAGTTCTTTCTTATGTCAAAATTATTTCCTTCAACCTTCTTTTGAGCATTTTCGATAGCCTTAGTAACCATTTTACTTTCTATAGCTTCATCTTCCTGTAATCCTAATTTATCTATAACACCTTGAATTTTTTCTGAACCAAATATTCTCATTAAATCATCTTCCAATGAAATATAGAATACTGATTCACCAACATCTCCTTGACGTCCTGCTCTACCTCTTAATTGATTGTCAATTCTTCTTGATTCATGTCTTTCAGTACCAATTACTTTTAATCCACCAACTTCTAGTACACCTTCTCCAAGCTTAATATCAGTACCTCTACCAGCCATATTTGTTGCTATAGTAACCATACCTAATTCTCCAGCATGAGAAATAATTTCAGCTTCCTTTTCATGATATTTAGCATTAAGAACTTGATGTTTTATTCCCCTCTTCTTTAATAAAGATGAAATATATTCTGACTTATCTACACTAGCTGTACCTACTAATACTGGTTGATTTTTACTATGAGCCTCTATAACTTCTTCAACTATTGCATTATATTTTCCTTTTGCATTTTTATAAATCATATCATGTCTATCTATTCTTGCTATAGGTTTATTTGTTGGAATTACTATAACATCTAATCCATAAATTTCTCTAAATTCATTTTCTTCTGTTAAAGCTGTACCTGTCATACCTGAAAGCTTATTATACATTCTAAAGTAGTTTTGGAAAGTAATTGTTGCAAGAGTTTTTGATTCTCTTTGAATCTTAACTCCTTCTTTAGCTTCAATTGCTTGATGAAGCCCATCTGAATATCTTCTACCTTCCATAAGTCTTCCAGTAAATTCATCTATAATAACTACTTGATTATCTTTAACAATATAATCTTTGTCTAATCTCATTGTATAATTTGCCTTTAATGCTTGAGTTACATAATGTTGAAGTTCTAAGTGTTCTGCTTCTGCATAATTTTCAATACCAAAATATTTTTCTGCTTTTTCCATACCACTATCTGTTAATAAAACAGCACTTGCTTTTTCATCAATATTGAAATCTTGATCTGCTATTAAACTTTTAACAAAATTGTCTGCTACATTATAAAACTTGGTAGACTTATCTCCCATTCCTGATATTATAAGAGGAGTTCTTGATTCATCTATTAAAATTGAATCAACCTCATCTACTATTGCAAAATTAAGTTCTCTTTGAACTCTTTCTTCTTTATATATAACCATATTATCTCTTAGATAATCAAATCCAAATTCATTATTTGTTCCGTATGTTATATCACAGTTATAAGCTTCTCTTCTTTGAGCTGGTGTAAGTCCATGAATTATACATCCTGTTGTTAAACCTAAAAATCCATATAGTTTTCCAACTAATTCTGATTGAGTTTTTGCTAAATAATCATTTACTGTGATTACATGAACACCTTTTCCTGCTAAAGCATTTAAATATGCTGGAAGAGATGCAACAAAAGTTTTACCTTCCCCTGTTCTCATTTCAGCTATTCTTCCTTGATGAACTACCATTCCTCCAATAAGTTGAACTCTAAAATGCTTTATTCCTAAAACTCTCCATGAAGCTTCTCTACAAACTGCAAATGCTTCTGGTAATATATCATCTAAAGTTTCACCTTTTGATAATCTATCTTTAAATTCCGTATTTCTTAACTCATCGTCACTTAACTTTTGCATTGACTTATCTAGTGATTCTATCTTATCTACTACAGATCCAAGTCTTTTAACTTCTCTCTCGCTATAAGTACCAAATAGTTTTTCTATAAATCCCATAAGTATTTCCTTTCGTCATCTATATAAAATGATTTTCTTCTTTAATATTCTTTCTATAAATTATACCATTTAGCATATTTATAATTCAACTATAAAACTATCATCTTTAAATCACATATACTTCCACCTAATGTAAAAGCCACCTACTTTTTAAAATAGGTGGCCTTTTTTATAATATTATTTATAATCTGGTTCTAAAAGTCCATAATTTCCATCTTTTCTCTTATAAATTACATTTACATTATTTGAATCAGCATCTCTGTATACAAAAAAGTTATGTTCAATTAACTCCATTTGTAGCATTGCTTCTTCTGGACTCATTGGTTTTATATTAAATCTCTTTACTTTAACTATTTCACCATCTTTTTCTTCATTTTCATCTACTGTTAGAGGCTCAAAATTAGCAAATCTTAAGGAATCATTACTTCTTCTTTGTAATTTAGTCCTTTGCTTTCTTATTTGTCTTTCTAATTTTGCTTCTACTAAATCTATTGATTTATACATATCTTCACTAGATTCTTCACATCTTAGGATAACTCCATTAAAAGGTATAGTAACCTCAAAAATCTGGTTATTTCTTTGTACTGTTAATGTTGCCCTTGCTTCAACATCTGGACTAAAATATCTATCTAATTTAGATATCTTCTTTTCAACCATCTCTTTTAATGCTGGTGTTACATTAATGTTTTTACCTATTACTGTTACTTTCATAAAGTCAACCCCTCTCGTTTTTACTCAAAATATTAATATTTATTTTATATTAATATACCCTTCCATGATTATATTTTACCACTGTTGCTTTTATGTTACAATGTAGTATACATTAAATTTTCAGAAAATTAAAACTCTTTTTTCAACATCTTTTACATTAAGCTTCAAAATATTATCTTTTTTATTTTTAATGAAAAATAAAAAAACACTAATTTAAATTAGTGTTTTTTTATAAAGCTAGCTGACCTGGCTTTTGCCCCCACACTCGCCTACTGGAGCTTTCGCTACCCGGACTTAACCTCTCACTACTAACACTCTCAACATCTCTGTTGGTAGGACTAACATCTATACCGCACCATGCTCATAGCTCTTTGTCTAACTTACGTGGATCGTTTCGCCTGCGACTGGCATCGACTTTCATCCACAGACCTAGCTTTACATTATTATTATATATTGCTTTTAGCAATTGTCAATAGATAAATTTTATTTATATTGCATTTTTCGATATTTTTCTTACATTCATTTATAGTAGCACCAGTGGTATAAACATCATCAATCAATAAAATATTTTTTTTAAAAAGCTTTTCTTTATTTTTTATTTCAAAAGCATCTAAGATATTTTTCATTCTTTCTTCCTTACCTAGAAGTTTTTGTTCTTTTGTTTCTTTTACCTTCACTAAACAATCAATAACAGGTATATCTAAAATGCTACTGATATTTTTTGCTAGCACACTACATTGATTAAACCCTCTCTTTTTTAATGAATCCTTACTTATAGGTACATAACATATACAATCTATACTCAACTTTTTTTCTATAATTATTTGGCACAGTAAATCAGCTAAAACCTTACCTGCAATAAAACTCTTATGATATTTTAAATTTAAAATAAGCTTCTTAAGTACTCCCCCATAATACCCATAAGCCATTATTTCTTCTTGCTGATGAACTCTCTTTATCTCACTTTTACACTTACTACATATTCCTAAAAATCCTTCAACTCCACAAATGATGCATTTATTGTCATAGGGATAAATAATGTCTAAAAGTGCTTCTAGAGCAATTTTTATTATCTTAATAATTTCTTTTCCCATAACCTCTTATTAAATTCTCTTATTATTTCCCTTGACTTATCCATATCCATAGATGTATCTCTTGAAACCAAAAGAACTTCTGGCAATATATCACTTTTTACATCTATACATCCACATAAATATACTATTCGTTTATAAGTATAGCTTGCATCATCACCAAATAATACTAATATATTTACATCTTCAATTCTATTTATATAATCACCCATGCTGTTTGTTACTATAAAAACAGGTTCACTTTTAATAATATCTTCTATATTATTAAAATCATCACCTTTCTCATACTTAATAACTCTGGTATTATTCTCTTTTAAATTATCCTTATAGGTATAATATACCTTATTTAATTTTTCTTTATCTGGAACCATAATGATTACATTTTTATTATTGTAGCTAAACCATTTTACATATTCATATACTGCCAACGGAATATTATCCTCTAATTTTATTCTGGTATTTAAAAACCGTGGTTCAATCATAGGCACAGGATTTAATAAATAAACCAAATCCATTTTTTCACCAATTGGAAATACCCTTTCACAGCTATAGATTATTATTTTATTAACCTTCCAATATACCTTTTCAACAGCATCTCTCATATCTTTTATTGTAGATTTAGAAAACATAGTTATATCATCAAATATAATAAGACTATATTCATCTCCTATATCCTCTATTTCATCTATAGAAATAAATGTTATCCCCTCTTCTATATTACCAGGCATAATCTTTTGAATACTCTTCATATATAGCTGACTATGATTCTTACCATTTATCTCGTTAGAATCCACACTAAAAACATATAATACCTTTTTATTATCGTTTATTAACCTGCTTATTAAATCAAAAAAAACAAATCCTGTATTATATGGTCTGCTTTTTATATTTAATACCTTAGTCTTTTTTTTGTACCAGGACATTATCTTTTTAAAAGCATAACTCAACTCTTTGTAATTCACTTATCAAATACCTCTTTTTCTAACCTATTCAATCATATTCTTATCTATCGTTATATCCATTATTCTTTCTTTCAATGAAGAATATCGTTCCATATTATTGGTATTATTGACCATATACTGAAGTGATCTTTGATTTCCAACAACAACTACTAACTCTTTTGCTCTTGTTATGCCAGTATACAATATATTCCTATTCATTAAAAATGCTGATCCCATAAAAGTTGGCATAACTACAACTTTAAATTCACTTCCTTGACTCTTATGTATAGTAATTGCATATGCTAATTCCAATTCATCTAAAAACATAAATTCATAAATAACTCTTCTTTCATCATCAAATACTACACTTAAAACTTTTCTTTCTTCATCTATGGTTTCAATATATCCCATATCTCCATTGAAGACACCTACACCTTTATTTTCGCCATCTCCACCAATTCTATGCCACTCAAGAGAATAATTGTTCTTTATCTGCATAACCTTATCGCCTTCTCTGAAGACTATATCTCTTACCTGCTTTTCTTTTTTATCCTTACTGCTCGGATTTAATATTGCCTGTATTTCATTATTTAAATTATCTACACCTAGCAATCCTTTTCTTGTAGGCGATAAAACTTGTATATCCCATATCTTACTCCACTTTGAATTAAATGATGGAAGTCTTCTATTTACCAAATCAAGAATAGTGCTTAGAATATTTTCAACTTCATCTCTAGCATCAAAGAAAAAGTCTCCACCTTTTTTATTTAAATATGGCATTTCTCCATTATTAATCTTATGGGCATTAACTATTATCATACTTTCTTTGCCTTGTCTAAATATTTCTTTTAATCTTACAACATTAATAAACTTGCTATTAATTAAATCTCTAAGGACATTTCCTGGTCCTACAGATGGCAACTGATCAACATCACCTACAATTATTACCCTTGTTCCTAACTTTATGGCTTTTAAAAGGCTATTCATCAGCATTATATCTATCATTGATGCTTCATCTATAATAATTACATCTGCTTCTAAAGGCTCACCTTCACCTTTACCAAAGAAGGAATTTTCATCATCACTTACTC
>OCQC01002746.1_pt1 | contig 10280 bp, 7 predicted proteins | sample 1538401 | NCBI WGS metagenome assembly OCQC01 (sample SAMN04571689, study PRJEB22368) | human gut metagenome | biome: human gut; material: stool | host: Homo sapiens | place: Luxembourg | collected 2012-08-03 | reverse complement strand
GAGGCGGTTGTATACGTCGTCGCAGACTACGTAGATGCCCGTCTGCTCCGCTACGCGCGCCACGGCGTCGAGCGATGCCGCGTCGAGGATGCAGCCCGTAGGATTGTTGGGCGAGCAGATGACGATAGCCTTGGTCGCCGGGGTCACACAGACGCGAAGCGCTTCCTCGTCAATCTGGAATTGCGCGGGCTCCGTATCCAAAAAGACCGCCTTGGCATGGTTGGCCACGACGATGCTCTCGTACAAACCAAAAGCCGGCGTGGGGATGATGACCTCGTCGCCGGGGTTGAGCATAGCCATGAATGCTGCCGACAGGGCCTCGGTCGCGCCGTCGGTCAGGATGACCTCGTCGGCCGAAAACGCCAGGCCCGCGCCCCCCATATAGGCAGACAGCGCCTCGCGCAGGGCGGGGCGACCGTTGTTGGGCGGATAGTGCGTGTCGCCGCGGCCCAGCGAGGCCGTCACCTCGGCGCTAATCACGTCGGGCGTGGAAAAATCAGGCTCGCCGAGCGCAAGCGCAATGCATCCCGGATGCTGGGCGGCGAGCGCGTTGATTCGGCGGATGCCGGAGGGCTTGAGCGTGGCAAGCGAGGTATTCATGGGCAGATGCATGGCGTTCCTTTCGTAAGGGTTGCACTAGGATAGCGCGGCGAGGCGTCACCAGACGGTGTAACCTAAACGGAAACCATCCGGAAAGGAGGCGGCATGAAGACGACCGCACGCGGCGATGTACCAAAAACACTGCAAACCATTGCGTATATCAGCATTCCCAATAGCTCCGATCTTGAGTTTTTGCTCTGGGACCTGCAAGATGCCATCGCGGCCTATGCCCGGCTTTCCGACACCGTACTCCCCCACCCGGTTGACTTGAAGGCGGATGATGCCGGTGCAGTCGATGGCATGGTGCTCGCTGTTGATGATGCATTTGACGATGAGGCTATGATCGCTGTCGAGCAGATACTCGATCGCCTTGGAAATACAGAGACACGCATCTATGTCGTCGTCCAGGCCACGTCCAAAAACAACAAGCAGGCGGACGAAGTTCTCGACCGCCTGTATCGGGCATGTCTTCTACGTGACCTGCCATGGTGCGACGGCGTTGTCATCCGTGCCGGCAGCGGCATCGCAGCACTTCGCCACTCCCCGCGTATGGGCCTCTTGCGTCGGCCATTTTCGGAAGCGATGGATAAGCTTGTGGGCGCCGTGCGCATGGGCTGCTCCATTGAGCATGCGCAGCTGCTTGGCGGTGGCAATGCCGGTAGCGTCGATGCCGACGGCATGGTGCGCGTCAAGCCCGCGCTGCCCGCACCGATCTGGCGTCTCATCATGAAACGCCTCGGCACCCGCGCCCAATCAGATATCTAAATTACAGAGCGGCCCAGTCAACGGCCTCGCGCCAGCGCTCGACAAGGCGTTCCAAGCGCCACGCCGCATTGGCGGGACTCGTCGACGGCAGAACGATGGCCGACAGCCCCGTGCGTTCTTGTAGATAGCGCTTGAAGCGCCGACCAGCTGTACCACCGTTGCATATCACCTGCTCAATGGGAGCTGCGCCGGTAATGCGCTCGACATGCGCCGGAACGACGTTTTTGATGCTGGCGTCGCTTGAGCCCTTGATGTCACAGCCCTCGATCACGTCCCACAGGGCCACACCGCCGTTGAGCAGCATAGCCCGCCTGGCGGCAATCGAGGCGTCGAGCGTCGCGGGCTCGCCGCTCGCCAAAGAGTCTCCCCCGTTGGGCGGCACGGGCGCACCAAGGCATGCGGCCATCACGCGCCAAAAGCGGTTTTGCGGATTGCCGTAATAGAAAGCGTTGGCACGCGAGAGCACCGAGGGAAACGACCCCAACACCAAAACGCGCGAGCGCTCGTCAAACACGGGCTCAAACCCATGCTCAATATGTTGATAGCCCTCGTCCGGCGCAGCCACGAGCTAGGCCCTCAGCAGATAGCGCACCTCATAGGGCGCAAGTTCAAGGGAGCCTACCAGCTCGACCGTGGGCGCATCGTCGGCAAGCAGGTCGACGAAGGAGCCGTTGAGTTCGCCGGCTCCAAAGGTATAGGGCTCGTTCACGGCATTTACCGCCACGAGCACCGTCGCGTCGTCGCAGGCGCGCTCGAACAGCAGCTGCTTGTTCTGGATCACCACGTTGCGATAGGCACCATAGTTGAGGGCGCGAGCCGCCGCGTCGTTTGCCGAGCGCAGGTGCGCGAGCTGCGTGACAAATGTCGTCAGCTCGTTGGGCGCAGGCTCATCGAGCGCAGGTCGCAGCGCCCAATCGCCATCGGGGCCGCCCTTTTCGCCGGCAATCCCCCACTCGCTGCCGTAGTAGACGCACGGAATGCCCGGCATACCAAAGAGCATGCCATAGGCGGGGCGCAGGCACGACTTGTCGGTGAGGATGCTTGCCAGGCGCGGCACGTCGTGGTTGTCGACAAACGACAGCAGGTGCTTGCCGCGGTAGATGCACCAGGGGTCGCCGCCAAACTGACGGTGCAGCGAGTGCGCGATCTCGAACATATTAACCGAGTTAAAGCTGGAGTACAGGCCCTTGTAGCACTCGTAGTTGGTACAGGAGTCGAGCATCTCGTCGTTGACGATCTGGTTGTAGTCGCCGTGGAGCGTCTCGCCAATCAGCACAAAGTCGGGCTTGAGCTCACGGGCAAAGCCATGCAGACGACGCATGAAATCGCGGTCGAGCATATAGGCAACGTCCAGGCGCAGACCGTCGACGCCAAAGACATCGGCCCAACGGCGCACGGACTCGAGCAGGTAATCGACCACGGCGGGGTTTTGCAGGTTGAGCTTCACAAGCTCAAAATGGCCTTCCCAACCCTCGTACCAAAAGCCGTCGCCATAGCAGGAGTCGCCGTCAAAGCTAATGTGGAACCAGTCCTTGTAGGGCGAATCCCACTTGCGCTCCTGCACGTCGCGGAAGGCCCAAAAGCCACGGCCTACATGGTTAAAGACGGCATCGAGTACCACGCGGATGCCGCGGTCGTGCAGCGTCTCGCATACGGCGGCAAAATCGGCATCGCCACCCAGGCGACGGTCGATATGGCGCAGGCTGCGCGTATCGTAGCCGTGGCTATCAGACTCGAGCGGCGGGTTGATCAGCACAGCGCCAATACCGAGTTCTTGCAGGTAGTCGGCCCATTGGGCGATTTTCATGATGGGGGCATCGGGGTTGGGCGCGGCGTTGGCAGCCTGGGCGAGCTCATCCTCGGCAACGGGCGCGGCGTTTTCGCGCGGAGCCCCGCAAAAGCCCAGCGGATAGATCTGATAGAACGTCGTCTCGTATGCCCACATAACAGCCTCCCGGTAAGCTCAACACAACGACATCCATTGTATGCCCGCCGCGCAACCCCTCCCCCAAAAATAAGTTGCGGTGGAATAGTTCCTGCTTGGGTCTTCAGAGGCCTTAAACAAGAACTATTCCACCGCAACTGATGAGGGGACGTGATTAGGCAACGGGCTTTGCGCGGCGTATGGCTGGGAATAGCACCGTGATGGCGAGGATGACGCCTACGACGGCAATCGCCCCGCCCACGAAGCCGATCCAGGCGATACCGGGGCCCGACACCACGGCGCCACCAATCGCCGTGCCCGTACCAATACCGAGATTGAACAGGCCCGAGAAGATCGACATGGCAACGGCCGACGAATCTGCCGGCGTGTACTTGATGAGCTCGGCCTGGAACGCCACGTTAAAGGCCGTGGCGCAGCAGCCCCATAGTGCACAGACGGCAAGCACCAACACGAGCGCCGAGGCTGCGGGGGCCATAAGCAGCAGAGCCACCGGCACGCCGGAGAGCGTGATAGCCAAGAACGGGAAGCGATGCCCGTCGAACAGACGGCCAAACAGCCAGCTGCCCACCAGGCCAGAGCAGCCAAACGCCGTCAGCGTCATGGTGATGGCGCCCGCATCGACGTGCGCGACCTGCGCCAGGAAGGGCTCGATATAGCTGTAGCTTGCGTAATAGCCGGTCGCCATGAAGACCGTGACTGCGTAGAGCGCGATGAGGAGCGGGTTCTTGAGCAGCTCGGGCAGCTGTTTGACGGTAAAGCGCTCACCCGCCGGCATGGCCGGGAACACCGCTGCCTGGTAGACGACCGCGATGGCTGAGAGGCCCCCGACCACGGCAAACGTCATGCGCCAGCCCACGGCCAAGCCAATGGCGCGACCGAGAGGCAGGCCAAAGATCTGCGCGATGGACGAGCCCGTAGCGATCATGCTGATGGCGAGCGCGCCGTGGCGAGTGTCGACCAGGCGCGAGGCCATAATCGAGGCGACTGACCAGAACACGGCATGTGCGCAAGCGACCACCAGGCGCGCGCAGACCAGGATGGGATAGGTCGGCGCCACAGCGGACAGGAACTGGCCCAGCGAGAACACGGCCAGCACGCCCAGCAGCATCCGTTTGAACTCAAAGCGCGAGGCGAACACCATGAGCGGCAGCGACAGCAGCATGACGCCCCAGGCATAGACCGAGATCATGATGCCCGCCTGGGCCTCGGTGAGCGAGAACGACGCGGCGATATCAGTCAAAAGGCCGATGGGCATAAACTCCGACGTGTTGAACACGAACGCACAGCAGGTGAGCCCGATAAGCGGGAGCCACTGCCTGAGCGTGATGCCGTCTTGCCTTGCCTGACTCATATATAACGTCTCCAATCATTTTGAGTGGAGGCGATTATATAGCAACGGCCCCGCATCCGTCAGCAACAGATGCAGGGCCGAAAACAATTCGATACACAAAGGTTGCGTCGTCAATAAATAACTAAGCCAGCCCCAGCAATATGCCCGCCGAATGCACGACAAACGCCACGATCCAGGCGACCGTCACTTGAAACGCGAACACGGCAACGGCGTAGCGCGCGCCCAGCTCGCTCTTGACGGCGCCGATGGCTGCCACACAGGGCGGGTACAGCAGCGTAAAGACCAGGAACACATAGGCAGTGAACGGCGAAAACATGGTCGACAGTGCCGCGGGCGAGGTCGCGCCCAAAAGCACCGTGAGGGTCGAGATGACACTCTCCTTGGCGATAAGTCCGGTGACGAGCGCCGTGGATGCACGCCAGTCGCCAAACCCAAGCGGCGTCAGCGCCGGCGCAATGATGCTGCCGAGACCCGCAAGCAGACTCTGCGACTGATCGGCGACCACATTAAAGCGGATGTCGAACGTCTGAAGGAACCAGATGACCACGGTAGCGGCAAAGATAATGGTAAAGGCCTTGGTAATAAAGTCTTTGGCCTTATCCCATGCCAGCATCACCGTCGTCTTGACGCTCGGCAGGCGGTAATTGGGCAGCTCCATGATAAACGGCACCGGGTCGCCCTTAAATGCCGTGCGGTTGAGTACCAAAGCCGCGATACAGCCAACCGCAATGCCGATCAGATAGAGCGAGACCATGGCGGGAACCGTCGCCTGTGGGAAAAACGCCCCGCACAGCAGACCATAGACCGGCAACTTGGCCGAGCAGCTCATAAACGGCGTGAGCATGACCGTCATCTTGCGGTCGTGCTCGGATGGGAGCGTACGGGTCGACATGATAGCCGGCACGGTGCAGCCAAAACCGACGAGCATGGGCACGAAGCTGCGGCCCGACAGGCCAAAGCGACGCAACACCTTATCCATGACAAAGGCTACGCGTGCCATGTAGCCGGAGTCTTCCAGAATGGAGAGGAACAAGAAGAGCACGACGATAATCGGCAGGAAGGTCAGCACACTGCCCACGCCCGTAAGCACGCCGTCGACAGCCAGCGAGCGCACCACGTCGTTGGTGCCGAACGCCTTGAGGCCTGCATCGGCCGAAGCGATGATGGCAGCGATGCCGTCCTCCATAAGTCCCTGCAACGCCGCGCCGATCACGCCAAACGTCAGCCAAAAGACGAGGCCCATGATCAGCAGAAACGCCGGGATGGCCGTATAGCGACCCGTCAGAATGCGGTCGATCTTGACGGAGCGCACGTGCTCGCGGCTCTCGTGCGGCTTGACGACACAGCGCCCGCACACGTCGCCGATAAAGCTAAAGCGCATGTCGGCCAGCGCGGACAGGCGGTCGGTGCCGGCCTCGCCCTCCATCTGGGTAATGATGTGCTCGATGGCGTCGAGCTCGTTGCGATCCAGGTGAAGCGCCTCGGTTACCAGCTCATCGCCCTCGACCAGCTTGGTCGCCGCAAAGCGCACCGGGATGTGCGCCGTCACGGCATGGTCCTCGATCAGGTTAGCAATACCGTGGATGCAGCGATGCAGCGCACCGCCGTCCGGACCGTCGGGCGCGCAAAAGTCCAGGCGACCGGGGCGCTCGCGGAACCGCGCCACGTGCAAGGCATGATCCACCAACTCGCCGATACCCTCGTTGCGGGCAGCACTAATGGGAACAACGGGCACGCCCAACAGGCTCTCGAGCAGGTTGACGTCCACGGCGCCGCCGTTGGCGGTCACCTCGTCCATCATGTTGAGCGCGATGACCATGGGGCGGTCGAGCTCCATGAGCTGCAGTGTCAGGTACAGGTTACGCTCGATGTTGGTGGCGTCAATGATGTCGATGATGGCGTCCGGACGCTCGTCGAGGATGAACTGACGGCTCACGACCTCCTCGCCTGTGTACGGCGACAGGGAGTAAATGCCGGGCAGGTCGGTAACGCTCGCCTCGGGATGGTTACGGATGGTGCCATCTTTGCGGTCGACCGTCACGCCGGGAAAGTTACCGACGTGCTGGTTGGAGCCCGTCAGCTGGTTGAATAACGTGGTCTTGCCGCAGTTTTGGTTGCCGGCGAGGGCAAAGTGCAGCGGCGCGCCCTCTGGCACGGCCGTCTTTGCCGCACGGGGCGAATACGTCCCCTCGCCCAGGGCCGGATGCTCCGTCGTGCCGATTGCGGCGTTAGCGCGCGGACCCGTATCGGTGTCGTGAATACCCACGAGCTCGATGCGAGCGGCATCGTCCTTACGCAGTGTCAACTCGTAGCCACGCAGGCGGATCTCGAGCGGGTCACCCATGGGGGCGTACTTCATCATGGTGACTTCGGTGCCCGGCGTTAGACCCATGTCCAAAATATGCTGTCGGAGTGCCTGATCGTCCGATGCCACCGATGCGACAACGGCGTCCTTTCCAATCTCGAGTGTATCGAGCTTCACGTCCGTGTTCCTCCCCCGGCGCCCGCAGGGCGTTGTATTTTGTTTAACTTGGCTAACCGTTTGCCATGGCTAACCATTTAACCACGCATGATAGCGCGAACACACACCGATGTTCAATCGACAGATTGCCGCCCTGGCGGGCTTGCAGCGTCAAGTGGTTACGGCGTTTGGTAAAACGCCGTAACTAAAACCCGTGGCGCTCCAGGAAGCGGAAGGCTAGGCGAATCCAGGGGCGGACTGCCACCTGCTTGTCCTCGTTGTCGACCGCGGTGTTGGCGTTGCCGAGCGAAAGGCCGTGACCACCCTGGTCGAAGACGTGCATCTCGCATGCAACGCCCTCCTCGGCCATGCGCTGCGCAAACGGGTAGACCTGCGCGATCGGCGCCGTCTTGTCGTCGGACACGCCCCACACAAAGGTCGGTGGCATCTGACGCGAAACATGCGTGGTGGGGCAGATGTCGGCCAGATGCTCGTCAGTTGCCTCGCCGCCCGTCACCATCGACAGGTAGTCGTTGAGCAAATCGCGCCCCGTCTTGCCGCCCGTCTTGGGCACACGCAAGTCAATGCGCGGATCGCGCGTCTGCATGTCGCGCACATAGGCAAAGTCGAGCAATGGATAGCCCAGCACCACGGCATCGGGACGAATGTCGTCCGGACGCGCCCCGGCAAGTGCCGCAAAGGGGCCGGTCTTCCACTGTGTTGCCAGCGAGGCGCAAATCATGCCGCCAGCAGAAAAGCCCACGACGCACACGCGCTTAGGATCGACATGCCACTCGTCGGCGTTGGCGCGCACCGTGGCGACCATCTTGGCAAGATCTGCCTGGGGGTGCGGAAAGCTCACGTCACCCGTAGAACTCGTGACATAGTTGAGCACAAAGGCCTGGTAACCGTGATCCAAAAACGCAAACGCCACAGGATCCTGCTCATGCGGAGCGATATGCGTAAACGCACCTCCGCCACAGATAATCACGGCAGGGCGGCGGCCATTCGGTTTATCGGGCAGCGGCTCGGCACCCAAATACGTAAACGTCGCCGGATATTCCTCGGTCGGCTCCTCGCCCCACAGCGCATGGTTCTCGACAATCATATGTGCTCCCTTCGCGCAAATTATGCGCCCTTGTTTTTCGCCTTCAAGCGTACCCCACTTGAACCCGTGGCGCAGAAACACTCCGGCAATAAGTTTCCCTTCAACTGATATATCACATAATCCCAGTTCAGAGGTATCGTTGAGCAGCGTAGAATAGGGGCGTTGACCAAGCCGCGAAACACATGTGAAACGTTTCCGGCAAACCAAACGCGCGATATGCGCCTATTTAAGTTGGAGGCAACTATGGGTCTGCTCGATTCGCTTAAGTCCACCTTCACCTCGACCGGCGAGGCGTCCGTTCCGCCCGCAGCAAGCTTCGCTACCCGCGAAGGCGTCATCTATGCCCCCGTCAACGGCGTGCTCGTCAACCTGAACGAGGTTCCCGACGAGACGATCGCCTCGGGCATGCTTGGCCAGGGCTATGGCATCGAGCCCATTACCGGCACCATCTATGCGCCCGCCAACGGCCGCATCGGTGCCACCACTGTCACCAACCACTCCATCGGCATGATCACCGAGGACGGCCTGCGCGTGTTCATCCATGTTGGCCTGGGCACCGTGGAAATGAACGGCAAGGGTTTTGCCCGCTTTGTCGAGATGGGCGATGTGGTCAAGGCAGGCCAACCGCTCATCAGCTTCGACCGCGAGGCCATTAAGGCCGCTGGTCACGAGGACATCGTGACCGTCATCGTCTCCGAGCTCGATCGTCTTAAGAGCATCGACCATGTCGGCGAGTCTGGAACGCTTATCGGCGGCAACCCGCTCGTCAAGCTTGGCGACCCGCTGCTGGTTGCCAAGACCAAGTAGCCAGGCCCCACGCCACACAGCCAAAAGGCACCTCGTCAAGCGCCCGCGACCATTTGGCCGCGGGCGCTTTTCGTTTGAAAAACCATCCCGTCAATGCTTTATCTGTATAGCTCAAATGAGCCGAGCTGCTAGAATATCGAACTGTCTGGATAACTATCATTCAACCGTTATGGGAGGATACGTGAACCGCACCAAAATCGCGCAGCTCTATGCCGATGCCGAGTCGCTCGGCGGCCAGACCGTCACCGTCGCCGGCTGGGTCAAGTCCGTCCGCGACATGAAGAACTTTGGCTTTGTTACGCTCAACGACGGCAGCTGCTTCCGCGACCTGCAGGTCGTCATGAACCGCGAGGCACTCGACAACTACGACGAGATCGCCCATCAAAACGTCTCGGCCGCACTCATTTGCACCGGCACCGTCAAGCTGACCCCCGATGCGCCCCAGCCTTTCGAGCTTTCTGCCACCTCCATCGAGGTCGAGGGCACGAGCGCCCCGGATTACCCGCTGCAGAAGAAGCGCGCAACCGTCGAGTTCCTGCGCACCCAGCAGCACCTGCGCCCGCGCACCAACCTGTTCCGCGCCGTGTTCCGCATCCGCTCTGTCGCGGCTGCCGCCATCCACCGCTTCTTCCAGGAGCAGGGCTTTGTCTACGTCAACACCCCCATCATCACCACGAGTGACTGCGAGGGCGCCGGCGAGATGTTCCGCGTGACCACGCTCGACCCCAAAAATCCGCCCCTCACCGAGTCCGGCGAGGTCGACTGGAGCCAGGACTTCTTTGGCAAGCATGCAAGCCTCACCGTGTCCGGCCAGCTCAATGCCGAGAACTTTGCCATGGCCTTTGGCGACGTGTACACCTTTGGCCCCACCTTCCGTGCCGAGAACTCCAACACCACGCGCCACGCCGCCGAGTTTTGGATGATCGAGCCCGAGATGGCCTTTGCCGACCTGAACGACTACATGGATAACGCCGAGGCCATGCTCAAGTACGTCCTCAAGGACGTTATGGCAACCTGCCCCGACGAGCTCAATATGCTCAACAAGTTTGTGGACAAGGGTCTGCTCGAGCGCCTGGACCATGTCGCCAACTCCGACTTTGCCCGCGTTACCTACACCGAGGCCGTCGAGATCCTGGAGCAGGCAGTCGCTGCTGGCCACCAGTTTGATTACCCCGTCAGCTGGGGCATCGACCTGCAGACCGAGCACGAGCGCTTCCTGACCGAGGAGCACTTTAAGCGCCCG
>OCQC01002743.1_pt1 | contig 10286 bp, 10 predicted proteins | sample 1538401 | NCBI WGS metagenome assembly OCQC01 (sample SAMN04571689, study PRJEB22368) | human gut metagenome | biome: human gut; material: stool | host: Homo sapiens | place: Luxembourg | collected 2012-08-03 | reverse complement strand
CCGATCCGTATGTCATTGAAAAGAGCAAAAAGGAACTTGGTCAGATGGAAGCAATTCTCGGTGCCGACCAAACCATAGATTCCTTGGTCAATGATATTCTTGACCATTACGAGAACTACCGCGAGAATATTCTGACCGGCAAGGCAATGATCGTTGCTTATTCGCGTCCCATAGCGATGAAGATTTATAAGCGCATTCTTGAGCTACGTCCAGCGTGGACGGAAAAGATTGCAGTGGTCATGACGCAAGGCAATAATGATCCCGAAGAATGGCGTGAGATTATCGGAAATAAAGCTCATAAGGACGATATGGCGCGGAAATTCAAAGACAATAACTCTCCGCTGAAAATCGCTATCGTCGTGGATATGTGGTTGACTGGCTTTGATGTTCCCTCCCTCGCTACGATGTATGTCTATAAGCCGATGGCTGGACACAACCTGATGCAAGCTATCGCCCGCGTCAATCGTGTCTTCAAAGATAAAGAAGGCGGTTTGGTTGTTGATTATGTCGGTATTGCGGCTGCACTGAAACAGGCAATGAACGACTATACTGCCAGAGACAAGAAGAACTATGGCGATACAGATGTAAGCAAGGCTGCATATCCGAAGTTCCTTGAAAAGCTCTCTATTTGCAGAGATTTGTTCCACGGATTCGGTTATGAGAAATTTATGGCCGGAAGCGACCTCGACCGCGCAAAGCTCATCAGTGGCGGCGTGAACTTTGTGCTCGGCAAGAGTGTTGCAGAGTATGAGCTTCCCGACAATGAAAAGACACAGAATGTGTTTATCAAGGAAGCTCTGCTTCTCAAGCAGGCACTCTCGCTGTGCAGCAGCTTAGTAGACGAGCAAACCCGCATGGAAGCGGCTTTCTTCGAGTCTGTAAGAACAATGACCGTGCGCTTGGTTTCAGGCGGTACTGGAAAGAAGTTTACACTTCCAGAAGTAAATGAGCGCATTAACGAGCTTTTGAAGCACAGCATCAAGAGCGAAGGCGTTATCAACCTCTTCTCCAATGTCCAAACCGAATTTTCACTGTTCGATCCGAAGTTTCTTGAAGAAGTAGCAAACATGAAGGAAAAGAACCTTGCAGTCGAACTTTTGAAAAAACTGATTTCCGAACAGGTCTCTGTTTACCGCCGAACAAATATCGTCAAGTCTGAGAAGTTCTCTGAAATCATTCAGAGCGCAATGAACCGCTATTTGAACGGAATGCTGACCAATGAGGAAGTCATTCAAGAATTACTCAAGCTGGCGAAAGACATTGCCGCTGCTGCCGCCGAGGGTGAAAAACTCGGATTGACAGCGGACGAGCTTGCCTTCTACGATGCTCTCACGAAACCGCAAGCAATCAAGGACTTTTATCAACATGATGAGCTAATAGCAATTACAAAGGAACTAACTGATATGCTCCGAAAGAACCGGACTATCGACTGGCAAAAGAAAGAGAGCGCACGAGCTGGAATGCGTCGATTGGTTAAACGCCTACTTAAAAAGCATAAGTACCCGCCAGAGGGTATGGATGACGCCGTTCAGACGGTCATGAGCCAGTGTGAGATGTGGGTGGATAACCCGTAAGTCAACAGCTCGCATTCTCAAGTGAAAGGATTGCCTATGGACGCACGAAAGCACTTAATCATCATAAAAGGAAAAGACCAGACGGACTCGGTTGCGAGCTTTCAGTTCCATGACGGGAAGTGCGAGGTCGTCTATATCAGTGCGCCCAATAAGACATACAGCTTTCAGCGTAGCAATGTGGAGATCCTACCCCTGCAAAAGAAAATCGACCCTGCACGGGTGATTGTCACCGCAAATGGGCAGACCATCAGCGGAATTGATGAGATTCTCGACTTCAGTGGGTATTATCGTATTGTCCGCAACGGAAAGAGAGATTTATCATTCCGTATCTCTGGATTTAAGCTGGCGTGGAAACTCTTCATGGAATTGAACTACTACGAAAACGAGCGCTCAGTCTCCTGCCGAACGGCAATGGGATTGGACGCTCGTTTCGCATCTAAGGAGGAAGAAAAATGAAGAAACTCATCATAGTGACCTTGGTTACCACCTGTGTCGCCTTGTGTGCCGCTGTGTGGCCACGTGGCAACGCGGTTGAGGAAACACCCGTAGCTTCCGAACTCCAGCCTTCCACGGGGCAGGCACTCGCTAAGAATTCCGCACCAGAGCCAACTCCGCCCCAACCTCCTAAAGAACTGCAGCCCGGTGATAAAGTCTATGTGGCGGGCTTCGGCTGGATAGAGTGCGAGGGACCCAATCATTGCGAAGACGGCACGGACATTTACGAAAACGGCAACAAAATCGGAATCATGGGGTGAGATTTGCGGAAAACATTCAAATAGGGACAAAGCGCTATTGGTAATCAGGCTTTTTAGGCAGCAGCTCAGCGGTTGAGTCGCCATAGACAAGGAAAACACTTTCAAAATCCAGACAGGAAAAACAGCGGGACAGGCCGTAAAGGCTTGTCCCGCTGCCTGCGTGTTAGGGTAGATATTCTTCCGTGATCCGATACCGGCTGATGCCGAAGGCACTGCTTCGCTCCATGATTTCCGGCGGGATCTTGGGCAGAAACTTCTTGCTGAAGCTGGTGTCCCCGAAGTAGGCGTCAAAGCTTGCCACTGGCAGGACGACCCACTCGCAATCATCCTGCCGGTTGGCGAGATAATAGCGGATCAGCGTACAGACGACCTCGGCTGGAATTTCCTTCGGAAGCGCCGCTTTCACTTTCTCAGTCAGCTCTGGCGGCAGCTCCGGCTCCTCTCTGCGCAGCGGGCCAAGCTCCAGTGCGTCGGCAAGGACATCATCAAAGCGCAGTGTCCAAGCCCCCTTGGTTTGGGGCGCAAAAATCGGGATCTGATACTGCATTACCTTGCTTCGCCATGCGGCGGCAAACTTCGAGCGAAGGACCTCCGCATACTTGAGTGAGGTGCTGCGCACCTTTTCCGGGTGCGTCAGCATGAAGTCCGCAGTGCGGAGGACATGGCGGAGGAACCAGCCGGTCCCGTCCGCATCCACCAACTCCGGGAACTCCGTATGCAGCTCCGAAAAATCCGTCTGGAACTGCCACTCCTTACCCTGCACACGCTTTCCGTTCTCTGGCACACTGCACCAGGCGCAGAGCGCACGGCGGGCATGGTCGACCCGATCATGCGGATTACCCGAAATGACCATTCCGTCTTTACTGTGGAACAGATATCCGCGAGCCAGAACGGTTAGAATCCGCGCCATCCCCTCGAACTCCAGGATCGTGGCAAAGGTGAACCGGCCCAGCCATGTCGTATCGCTCTTCTTGCTGGCGGTATAGGAAACCGTTCCGGCATATGCGCAGAATTCCACCCATTCGTTAATCATCCCACACCTCCAGAACATTTTTCTCGATATACTCCGGCAGCAGTTCCCACAGCAGGTCGCGTCTGCCGAGGGCCACCACATAGCGCACGGCCAGAGCCGGTTTTACAATCGCGGTCAGCAGCTCCCGGCACTTGGCCGTCACGGCATCACGGTAGCTCCGGGAAGCGGATTTGCCCGCAAAGGCCCTCATCATGGCGGTGAAGGCTTTTGAGTCGCTTTCACGGAACAGCTGCTTTTTCTCCCTGCCGGTGTTCTCGTCCTCTATATCACAGACAATGTCTCCCAGGATGCGATAGCCGCCGAAGCGGAAATCGGTCAGCAGATCGTAAATATCCTCAAACTCCGGCACCGGCAGCCATTCCCGCAGGAAACGCTCCCGTGCATCCTCGTCCATGAGGTGCCAGGCCTGCTCCCGCATGGCCTGCCGCAGAGCGGACACCTTTTCCGGCGGCAGACTGCCGAACAGGGCGTACAGCTCGTCAGGATCGTATGCGTCCTCCTGCCCTCTGGCATACAGGATGCGCTCCACATCGCTCTTCCGCTTTTTCTCCTTTACCGGAACGCGGCAGGCCCGGATGCGGGAAAGGCAGGCATCGTGATCCCGCAGCAGCGTATCTACCGCCGCCAGCTTATCGGAGTCCAGATGCTCCCTCCAGTCCGGCTGCTGGGCAGCAAAGGAAAACAATTCTTCGTCCTTGGCGGGCTTTGCCTTGATGCGCGGCGTGTTCTTTTTCAGCTGCTGTGCCAGATACGGCAGGCGCTCCACATTGGAGTCTACCGCGTCCCAATTCACCTTTTTGAAAAACGCCTTTACCTTGGCCGCATGGGTTGGCTCATACCAGGCACGCCGGGTCTCCATTTCTTCTACCAGTGTTTTATATTTGAGAAAGTCGCTGCGCTTGATGGCCTTATGGGTCAGGAACTCATCCAGATCCGGACGGATGCCGCTCTTGGCCGAGTCGATCTCCAGCCCGGTGAGGATGGCCAATGTTTCCGTCTCCTCCCGGCAGCGCTCCCGCTCCTCGGCGTCGGAGTTTTCGTTGTAGGCAATGATGCTGCGGTCCAGTGCGGCATTGCAGATCTGACCGACGCGGGAGGAGAAGGTGCTGCGAACGGTCTCAAACCGTGCCTCCCAGTCGTCGGCACTGCGGATTTGGGGCTGGGCCGTAGGGATCATCAGCAGCGGAATGTTCTCAATGTTGGTAAGGGATTTGTGTTTCTCGTAGCGGTAGAGGTTGTAGTTGCGGCGGACGCAGGCATTCAGAATCGGGTCAGATATGGTCTTGATCATATCGCCGTCGTAGTCAGCACCGCCCAGCCGCTCCGCAGCCAGCATATTGGAATCCACCATCACCACATCCGTCAGGTGCCCGAAATAGTAATGCCGCATCTGCTTTCTCTCTTCCTTCGCATCGTTGAAGGAAAGCTGTAGCTCCTCGTTGCGGGCAATGTGCGGATTGCGTAGCAGCGTGCAGGCGTCGTCATGGGCATAGGCCGCCTGGGGTGCATAGAAGGAACTCTCCGGGAAGTGGTCGGTCATGACGGTGCTGTAAAACATCCGTTGCCTGCGTTTGCGCGGCGGAACAGTCGGGAGCAGAAATGCCAGAAAGTCCAGAAGATCACCGGAAAGATAACGGTTGTCTCCCGCTACGATCAACCGGCCGACGGCGTACTGCTCCACGATTTTATCGGCTTCATCCTCCAGTCGCTTGGCATAGACCGGTTCGTTGATGAAGCTTGGATTCTTTTTCAGCACGGCGGCAAGGATCTGGTCCTTGCCCTGATGTCGTTCCCACCAGCTGACCCGCTCAAACTTCTCCAGAAAGTAATTCTGCCGAAACGATTCATCAGCGCAGAAATTGTAATACGCCAGTTCCGTCTGCTTGGTGAGCCAATTTCGCTCGTCTGTCTCTGGGCTGTGGTCCCAGCCGCCCGGCAGATCGGCAGGGCGGAACTCGTCACCCTGAATGGAAACGGTGGTCAGAAACTGATAGTTCAGCTCGGTAGTCTGTTCCGGTTTCTCCTTGCTCACATTGGTGATGTACAGCGCATGGCGGTACTTGCGAAACACCGTCCGGTAGTCCTCCCAGTTCATGCCACTGGCAGTGAGCCAGCCGTATCCCTTGAACATGCTCTTGGTGAGGATGACGTCCACATCCCGGACGGAATGCTCCATGCCCCACAGATCGGTGATGGTGTCCGTCCCGCAGAGGGTCAGGAAGTCTTTGAAGTCCACCTCGTGCAGCATACCCTTGACATAGGGCATACGGATCTGGAATGAGGTGTGGACTTTCTTCCCGCACAGCTTCTCGTCCACGACGCGGGCATATTCTTTTGAGATCAGCCCCTCGCCGTCGAAGCAGGTGATTTCGATGTCCTCTTTTTTCTCCACCCGGTGATATTTGCGGGTACTGCTCTGCGTTCCGTCGTCCTCTACGGTGATGACGCTGACATTCCGCTCTGTGCGCGTAGGATTGTCGATGACCACCACCCGGTGGGGCTGGTCAATGCCGATGCCGTCAATGCGGATACCGCTGGACAGCATCAGGCCGTTGTAGGCATAGAGCTTGCTGAGCTGGCAGTCACCGATGGTCATATCCATCATGATGCGGCGGCACACCGTGTCATAAAAATCCTCCCGGATGAAGGCCAGCCGCGCCTGCCGGCTCATGCTGCCCGAACGCTCAAAGGCGAGGTAACGATGTGCCCCGGAGCCAAAGTCCAGGCTGACACCTTCGGGACGGAACAGGGCCCTGGCCTTCTCCTGCCGGATCAGGTATTTCTTTCGGGCACCGCTCCGGTCGAAGATGCCGGAGAAGTCCATATAGAAAATGATGTCCGAGAGGTCCGTCACCAGATGCCCACTGGGCGTTCCGGCGAAGGCATCACCGTGCAGCACGCACATGATCTGATAGAACAGTGCGTTATCGTCCTGCTCGTGAGGTGCGGAAAGTGATTTGCATTTCTCTGTTTCGGCGGCGCTGAGATGGAAGGTATATGTACCGTCCTGCTGCCTGCCATAGCTGATCACGGCTCTGGCAGACAGTTCGTAGATCCTGTATTTCACCAGCGGCATCGGCTCACCTCCTGATGCTTCTATTCTATCATGAGGTTCCAAATTTGCAATATGGATACTGCTCCCACTTTTTCAGTGGGAGCTTTTTGCTTGCAGCTCTCAACAAAAAATTATAAAGGAGGAATCCAATGCAAGAATCCACATTCACCAACTACGACCAGCTGCCGCTGTTCCTCAATGCGAACACGGTGGCGCAGGTGCTGGGCGTGTCCATCTCCAGCGCCTACGAACTCATGCACGAAGATGGCTTCCCCGCACTGCGGATCGGAAACCGCATCGTGGTGCCCAAAGAAAAGTTCTGCCGGTGGGTCGACGCGCAGACAGGAGGTGATGCCTGATGTTCCAGCGCTGGCCTAAGCGGGATCCGAACAAGCACTACTACCTTGTCCCCAACGAGGTCTTCAATCTCGGCCTTAGCTCTCACGAGATTGCCGTCTACAATTACCTTCTGCGCTGCGAGGACCGAAGGACCTACCAGTGCCATCCCAGCTACCGCACCATCGGTCGGGCGGTGCAGCTGAGCGAGAACACCGTGCGGAAGTATGTGGCCGGTCTGGAGGAGAAGGGGCTCATCCGCACCGAGTCCAGCACCATCATCACGAAGGATGGTCGCGTGCGCAACGGCAGTCTCATCTACAACATCCGCCCCATTCAGGAGGCGCTGGAGCTGAACTACCAACGGCAGTTCCTGCAGGCGGAGCGTGACATGGAGCGGGCAAGGGCAGAAAAGCGGCTGGCCGAATTGAATCGGCAGAATAAGAAGGAGGAAGAAAGCGCATGATGCAGCAGCTTGCAAACTTTATTGTAGACCATGACCCGATGATGGTTCTCCAGCGCACATACGACACGGTGCGCTACATTCGGTGGGAGTGGAACAAGGATCATGCCGCCCCCATTGATGAAGAGGAGCTTCGCCTGTTCCTCTGCGATGAACACTACGGTGATCTGACCGATGAGCAAAGAGCCGTTGCCCGTCGGTGCCGAGACGAGATGCGGAGCGCCTATGAGGAAATGTGCCTTCGCTCCCTGCAATGTGCGATCATGCTGGAACGGGGCATGGTGCCGGACAGCGGTACCTACCGCAGCGTGTTCTGCCCGGAAGGGGGTGATGCGCCATGGATGCTTGACCAAGCGGGATGACTGCCTTTTCCGCAAAGCGCCGCAGAGCGGCTGAAGTGCGCGTCAGCGCCGAAAATTCTCGCTTCGAGAATGACAAGTTTCGCCTTCGTGGTACGGAACGGAGCGATTGCCCCGTTCCGACCCCTTCGGCAGGCGGGCTAAGCCCACACCCCTATCAACACAAAGAAAAATGAATTTAAAGGAGATAAAGATTATGACGAAGAACACCTATAATCCCTATGAAATTATGATGGACAAGTACGATAAGGAAGAGATGCTCAGCGATGTACGGGAAGCCATGCTCTATCAACTCGGCGTGGATGTCTCCTGTGAAGAGTTGAATCACTTTTTCACCGGCAAGGGCAAAGCCGCACTATCTGGCTGTGCGGAGTGGCAGCAGTGCTTTGCAGTCGAAAAGATGCTGGAGTTCTATTATGTGCATGCGCGGGACGAGACTCTGGCTAAGCAGATCGAGACGATGACTATGCTGGCAAGCAGAGGTAACGAGCACCATGGCTAAGAATCAATTTATCCGCGCCCGCGTTGCCGGGTGGGAAAAGGACTGCATCCGCCGCAAGGCGGATGCAGCTCATATGACCGAGAGCGAGTTTGTGCGCCGGGCGGCTATGGATCGTGAGGTCACAGTCATTGAAGGTATGGATGAGCTCCTGCGGGAGCTGCGCTATCAGGGAAATAACCTGAACCAGCTCACGGTCATGGCTCGGCAGGGGCGTATCACACAGGTGAACTATGAACCCTTTACGGAGGTGTACCGGAACGCATGGCAAACATTAAATTCATTGCTGTCTCACGCAGTCTGAGCGGTATCCTGGACTATGTTACCAACCGTGAGAAAACGGTGGAGCGTCTCATCTCCGGCGTCAACTGTGTGGCCCAAACAGCTCAGGATGAATTTGAAGCTGTAAAGAAACAGTTCCGCAAAACAGATGGCCGCAGCTACTACCACATCGTCCAAGCCTTCGCTCCGGACGATCCGCTGGACTTTGATACAGCGCATGAGATCGGGTTGAAGTTTGCGGAATACTTCAAGGGCTACCAGTGTGTGGTGGTCACGCATATGAATACAGCGCACATCCACAATCACATCATCATGAACTCGGTAAATTTTGAAACCGGTCAGAAGTTTCATCAGAGCGCCAGGGAGATGCAGCAGGCAAAGGAGTACAGCAACCAACTCTGCCGGGAGTACGGCTTGTCCTTCACCGAGAGCAAGGCAGATCCGTTCCGTATTCCTGCTTGGAAGAAACGGCTGTGCCGTACCATTAAGGAAGCTATGGAGAACTGTGCTACCCGTGAGGAGTTCATCGCATTCATGGCAGAGTACGGCTACAAGGTGCGATGGGAGCCAAATCAAAAATACATCACCTACACTACACCGGAGAATATCCGATGCAGAGACAATAAACTCTTCGACCAGACGCTTCTGCGCAGCAGCATGGAAGCATACTTCGATATGGGCGGCTGTGAGTATCTGGAAAGCCGCATCGATGCCACCGAGTATGGTGAACTCCTGCCTACGGTGGACGATGCCGTCTGCGGTTTGATCTCCATTCTGGATGCGATGAACACCGGCGACAATGACCGCTTCCATCTGGAAACGCTGCATCACAGCAAGCAGGAGATCCGGCGTATTCTGGAACGCGGCGGCAAGATCGACCGCACGGTGGAATACGCCGTAGATGACGAAGAGGAAGAGTACGAGCAGTACCACGGGTTTTCTATGCGGATGTAATGGCAAACCATTTCAAAGTTCTGATAGCTATTTCCGCAAAAATGTGGTAATTGTTTGTGTTGCAAAAAAATCTCAATCAAAGGAAGTGAAATACATGGCAAAACGAAGACCAGCCGGTGACGGCATGGTGCGCAAGCGGGAAGACGGACGCTGGGAAGGGCGTATCGTTATCGGCCACCGGGAAAACGGCGAGCCGCTGTTCCGTCATGTGTATGCCAAGACGCAAAAGGCCCTGCTGGACAAGCTCCACCAGAACATCGAGTGCTACCGTGATGTGGAACTGACCGAGGACAGTCGCATGACGCTGGGCCAGTGGCTGGATCGCTGGCTCACAGAGTATAAGGCAGGCACGGTGCGGCCCGGTACGCTCAAAAGCTATCGCTGCTATATCGAATACTACATCAAACCACAGTTGGGCGATAAACAAATTTCCCTCATCTCTCAGCAGGACATCCAGCGAATGTACCGCCGTCTGAAAACGGAGGGGCGCATCCACGAGCATCCCGAGATGGATCATCAGCTCTCGGACTCCATGGTTCGCCATATCCATACCACCCTCCACGCCGCGCTGAAAGACGCGGTGCAGGCACACGTCATTCCCAGAAATCCCACCGAAGGTACAACGGCGCCCAAACCCAACTACAAGCCCAAGCGCATCCTGACCGGCGAGGAGCTGGACGCCTTCCTCGCAGTGGTGGAGCAGGACGAGGTGTGGCGGGACTTCTTCCGGACGGAGCTGATGACCGGCCTGCGCCGCGGCGAGATCTGCGGACTGCAATGGAGCGACTTCGACGAGGAGAGCGGTATGCTGAAGGTGTGCCGCACTCTCCACAGCCAGCGGAAGGGCGAGTATACCGTCGGTGAGACAAAGACCAATCAAGGTATGCGTACCATCATTCTGCCGCACAGCGTGGTGGACATCCTGCGGCGGCGAAAAGCGGATGCCATTAGCCAATGGATATTCCCCGACCCGGTG
>OCQC01002738.1_pt1 | contig 10302 bp, 9 predicted proteins | sample 1538401 | NCBI WGS metagenome assembly OCQC01 (sample SAMN04571689, study PRJEB22368) | human gut metagenome | biome: human gut; material: stool | host: Homo sapiens | place: Luxembourg | collected 2012-08-03 | reverse complement strand
GCAGGCCGGTGGCCTCGGCCACGGCCTTTGCGGTGTCGGCGGCGCGGCTCAGGGGTGAATACAATATCTCGTCGATGTGGACGCCGCTTTCCTTGACCTTCTGGCCCAGCTCCCGGGCCTGCTGACGGCCTTTTTCGGTGAGGGGGCTGTCGGTCATGCCGCAGATCTTATTCTCCACGTTCCAGACCGTCTCGCCGTGGCGGGCAAAATAAATGCTGTGCATGGTGTCTCCTTATTTATTGTAATTGGCCTCGATCTCCCGGATCTTCTCATAGAAGAAATCGTTGGCCGGAGTGGGCATCCCGTGCTTTTGGGCCAGACGGCGGACAACACCTGCAAACTGCTCCACCTCGGTGGGGCGCTTGGCGAGGACGTCCTGCCGCATACTGGGCATTCCGTCGGGCTTGAAGGTGGGGGCCATGGATTCGAGGAAAGCTTTGTGGTTGTCGGCAGGCAGATTGACGCCCTCCAGCACCGACAGATCAATGACTTCCTGCATAGCCTCGAGCATCTTATCATAGGCCGGGCCGGGCTTGGTCAGGCCACCGTAGGGCAGATCAAAAGCAGCGGCCGCCTGATTGAGGCCGTCGTTGACCATCAGCTTGCTCCACTGCTTGAAGAGGATGTCATTGCAGGGCTCGCTGGCGATGCCGCAGGCGGTGAGGTACTCATCCACCGCTTTTACGCGGTCGGTCATCTCGCCGCCCTTCTCGCCGAACTGGATGCGGCCTTCGGCACCGAACGTCAGGCTGCGGCCCACCCGGGTAGCGTCCATCCCGATGGCGACGCTCCACAGGCAGTGGCCGGGATAGACCGCCTCGATGTCATTCTCACTGGTGATGCCGTTGAGCACGCTGATGATGATGGTGTCGGGGCCGACGAACTTTTTGATGTCCTTGATGGCCTGCTCAAGCACCGTAGCCTTGACGGCCACGAGGACCAGGTCAACCGGCTGGCCCTGCTCCGGCGTGACATAGTCGAAATGGCACTCTTTGCCGTTGCAGACCACCGGCTGGGCCGAGTAGCGGGCAATGCGCTCCGCGTCCGCAATGACCTTCACGCCGGGCATCTTCCGGCCAAAGAGGATGCCCAGCGCACCCAGGCCGATGAGGGCGGAAGTCTCGATTTTTTTCATGATGTTCCTCTCCTTTTCCAGCTCTTTTCCAAATTCAGGCTTTGCGCAGGGCTGTGCCGTCCCAGAGCACGGTGTCTCCCTCGTCGATGCCCTGCCGTGTCAGCTCGGCGTCGGGGCAGGACAGGGTCTTCCGGATGCCGTCCGCTGCCTCTACCGTCACATCACAGCAGACCTCGGCCCCTTCGGGCAGCTCTTCGCAGCCGTACATCTGCTCTTCGATGCGCACAACGCGGTAACGCTCCATAGCTTCCACCTCCTGCCCTGCTTTTGAGCGGGGCGTTTTTCTTTATTATAAGCCCCGCTCTTCGAGGCGTCAACCGCGGCTTGACACGCCTGCCGCCGGGCTGATAAAATAAAGGAGAATCTGCATTGACCGGGGGAGAAGAGCTTTGAACATCACAGAACTGCGTTATCTCGTTGCCATTAAGAAATGGGGCTCGGTGAGCGCTGCGGCAAAGCAGCTCTACGCTGCCCAGCCCAACGTCAGCAAAGCGCTGAAGAATCTGGAAGGGGAATACGGCCTGCGCATCTTTGAGCGCTCGTCCACCGGCATGATCCCCACCGAGCAGGGGCGGCGGTTCATCGAGCAGGCCGCGCGGGTGCTGGAAGAGGTAGACCGCCTGACCGAAGATGCCCACCACGCCCGGGAGCGCTGCGCCGAGCTGCGGGTGATGATCCCCCACGCCACCTACGCCTCCTATGCGGCGGTGGATTTCCTGAAGGAGGCTGCCGGGGCCGACCAGCTCCGCATCCACATCCGGGAAGGCGGCTCGATGGAGGCGCTGGACTTCGTGCTGCGCCGGGGCTATCATCTGGCACTGCTGCGGTATGCCGCCGAGGACGACTACCACTACACTCACTACTGTGCCCGCCGAGGCCTCAAGATGGAGCCGGTGATGGAGTTCGAGTACCGCCTGCTCACCAACCGGGACGGCCCGCTGGCCAGACACGAGGTGAAAGACCTCGCCGAGCTGAACCATTATATGGAGATCATGCACGACGACTTCCAGCTGCCCGGCGAGGACGGCGGCGACGGCGTGCGCTGGCACGTCAACGACAGCCGCCGCATCCATGTCTACGAGCGGTGCAGCCAGTTCTCCATCCTGCAGCAGCTGCCCTCGGCCTATATGTGGGCCTCTCCCATGCCCCAGCGGGCGCTGGACCAGTTCCATCTGGTGCTGCGGAAGTGCCCCGCCCAGCGTCAGGTCATGCGGGACGTGCTGGTCTGCTCCGACCACGGCGCACTCCGCCCCGAAGAGCAGACCTTTATCGACCTGCTCCACCGGGAAGCCGCCCTCACGGTAAAATAAGCCCGCCGCTTTCGGCAGAAAAGCCACGAAAAGAGGCAAAAAAGCGGTTTTTCCTGGCACTCTGCACAAAAAAGAGCCGAAATTTTCGGCGATATGTCTCCCTCATCTTCCCGGGAGCGTTTCAAAGGGAAACGCCCTTCATTTTTTCTCTTATCTGCGTTAAAATATGGCATATTGCCTCACAAACAAGGTGATGTGCCATATATTTTTTGATATACAGCCCATACCAGAAGCATATTATCCATTTTATGAAGAATGTGTTAACATAAGGCCAAGGATGATTTTGGCAGCTGGCAGAATGGGGCCAGCTTGCAGAAAATCAAAAAGGAGGTTTCTGGTATGATTAGTTTCTTACTCTGTTTAGCGATCCTGATCGGCGGCTACTTCGTCTACGGCAAGATCGTTGACAACACGTTCGGACCCGATGACCGTGAAACTCCTGCTGTCCGCATCAACGACGGCGTTGACTACGTCGTGATGCCTCAGTGGAAGCTGTTTCTGGTCCAGCTGCTGAACATCGCGGGCCTCGGCCCCATCTTCGGCGCACTGCAGGGTGCTCTGTGGGGTCCTGTGGTGTTCCTGTGGATCACCTTTGGTACCATCTTTGCCGGTGGTGTGCATGACTACTTCTCCGGCATGATGAGCGAGCGCAATGACGGCGGCTCTATCGCAGAGATCACCGGCAAGTACCTCGGCCCTGTGATGCAGAACATCATGCGTGTGTTCTCCGTCGTGCTGCTGATCATGGTCGGTACCGTGTTCGCAGTCGGCCCTGCCGGCCTGATCGTGACCCTGTGCAAGAACAGTGGTATGTCCGGCGTTCTGACCACCACCCTGTTCTGGCTGATCATCATTCTGGTCTACTACTTCATCGCAACCTTCATCTCCATCGACGCCATCATCGGTAAGATCTACCCCGTCTTCGGCATCTGCCTGATCATCATGGCTGTCGGCGTTATCTTCGGCATCTTCACCAACCCCGCTTACACCATCCCCGAGATCTGGGAGCACTTCGGCAGCATGCATCCCTCCGGAACTCCGATCTGGAGCTTCATGTTCATTACCGTTGCCTGCGGTGCTATCTCCGGTTTCCACTCCACCCAGTCGCCTCTGATGGCTCGCTGCATGAAGAGTGAGAAGCAGGGCCACTTCGTCTTCTACGGCGCAATGGTCTGCGAGGGCATCATCGCTCTGATCTGGGCCGCAGCTGGCTGCTCTCTGTACGAGATCACCGGCGGCCTGAACACCGGTCTGGCAGCTGCTCTGGCTGAGGGCCAGTCCGCCGCCATCTACGACGTCTGCTCCAAGACCATGGGCGGCGTGGGCATCGCGCTGGCTATGATCGGCGTCGTCATCTGCCCCGTCACCTCTGGCGATACTGCATTCCGTTCCGCTCGTCTGACTCTGGCCGACTGGTTCAAGATCGATCAGGACAGCTACGCAAACCGCCTGAAGCTCTGCGTGCCCGTTCTGGGCGTCGGCGCTTTCCTCGGCATCGGCAATGCACTGGGCTTCATCAACTACACCGTTATCTGGCGCTACTTCAGCTGGACCAACCAGACTCTGGCCATGATCGTCCTGTGGGCTGCTTCCATGTACCTCTTCCAGGAGAAGAAGAACTACTGGATCACCGCTGTGCCTGCTACCTTCATGAGCGCAGTTTCTTCTACTTACTTCATTCTGGCTCCTGAGTGCCTTGGCAGCATCCTCAACAGCAAGACCGCTGAGGGCGCTACCATCTACAACACCGCTGTTGCGTATCCCTTCGGCGTCATCTTCGCCGTCGCAATGCTGGCCATCTTCCTGCACGCGACCAAGAAGAATACCCAGAAGAAGGCTGCATAACAGCCCGGCGTACTCGTCTGAGTTTCGCCGCCGTCTGAGTGTACCCATTCCGGACGGCATAGCTTGAATTTCAAGCGGCAAGCCGCTGCCAACTGGCAGCGGCTTGTTTTTGTTTGTGGGCCAGAAACAGCCGACCATATGCACAATTTTTCGCGGCGTGTTTTAGTAAGATTGTCAGATTTTTGTCTTGTTTTCTTCCTGCTCAGGGCGTATAATGCTATGCTGCCGGGGTAAGTCCGAAACGTGTGCCCCAAAAAGGAAGTGTTATCGATGCGCAGCTGGTTTGCACGCCATCCTGTCTCTTTCATGGCTCTTTATACGGTATTTTATCTGACCGCATTCCACTGGCTCGAGGTGAACGTCACCGTCCCCGCCATCTGGGTGCACTGTCAGCTGGACGATGTCATCCCCTTCTGCAAATACGCCATCGTCCCTTATTTTGCTTGGTTTGCGTGGATTCCCTTCACCCTGTTCTATCTGCTGCTGCGGGGCGACCGCAGCGACTTCTGGCGAGTCTGCCTGTGCCTGTTCACCGGCATGACCATCGCTCTGAGCTGCTACGTCCTGCTGCCCACGGGGCTTGCCCTGCGGCCCTACCGGGTGTATGGCAGCGACATCTTCGCTCGTCTGGTGCGGATGCTCTACGCTGTTGACAGCTCCAAGAACGTCTGTCCCTCCATCCACGTCTTCAACTCGGTGACTCTGATGATCGGCTACCGCCGCAGCCGCTGCTTCGACGAGCTGCGCCGCCGCTGGATGCGGCCTGCCGCCAATGTGCTGGGCGTCGCCATCATCCTGTCCACCATGCTGCTCAAGCAGCACAGCTGCATCGACGTGGCACTGGGCGCAGCGCTGGCCTTTGCGCTGGACGCCGCTGCCACGACCCTCGAGCGCTCGGGAGAGATGCACCGCATTCCGCAGCGGCTCTGAGCCGTTGTTGACCCTCAGGTTTCTTTGGGAGAGACCTGAGGGTCTTTTTTGTAGCGTATACAAAAATACCCCTGATGCTGGGTGTCCCAGTATCAGGGGTACCTATCAATTATTCAAACAGCCCCTCCGGCAGGCAGATGTCCGCCTTCGGCACTTTCTCCCACGAAAAGTCCTTGATGAGGCTTTCCGGCGTCCGGGGTGCAGGCTCTTCCTGCAGGCCGTAGGCATAGGCCAGACGGCCCACGATGTCCTCGGCTGTGTAGCGGGCGCGGAGGTTCTCAAGGCTCTGGTCGCCGTCCCGCTTCGACAGCCGCCGCCCGTCCGAAGCCAACAGCAGCGGACAATGGGCAAAATGCGGCGCAGGCAGGCCCAGCAGCCGGTAAAGATAGAGCTGCCGCGCCGTGGAGGAGAGCAGATCGGCTCCCCGCACCACCTCGGTGACACCCATCCGGGCGTCGTCCACCACGACGGCCAGCTGGTAAGCAAACACGCCGTCGGCACGGCGGAGGTAGAAGTCGCCGCAGTCGTGCAGGAGATTCTCGGTGTGGACGCCCATACAGCCGTCGGTGAAGGTGACATCCTCGTCCGGAACCATGAGACGGTAGGCCGGAGCCTTCTTTTTCCGCTTCTCAGCGATCTCCGCCGCCGTCAGACCCCGGCAGGTGCCGGGATAGATGACATTGCCGTCCGAGGTGTGGGGCGCGCTGGCTGCGTGGAGCTGGCTGCGGGAGCAGAAGCAGGGGTAAACGAGGCCCATGGCCTCGAGCTTCCGGTAGCTCTCGGCGTAGATGCCGCTGCACTCGCTCTGGTAATAGGGCGGGTGCGGCCCGCCCCGGCTGCCGCCCTCGTCCCAGACAAGGCCCAGCCATGCGAGATCCTCTTCCAGCTGGTCGGCGTACCTGCGGGGGCAGCGCTCTGCGTCCAAGTCCTCGATGCGGAGGACGATGCGCCCGCCCTGACGCTTCGCGCTCAGCCATGCAAGGAGGCTGCACGCCAGATTCCCCAGATGCAGCCGCCCGCTGGGGCTAGGAGCGAACCGCCCTACTGCTGCGCTCACAGGCCCAGCTTCCACTCCCCGTCCTTCGGCTGGAAGATGGGGGTGTTATAATACTCTGCCACGGCCTTTGCCATGTACTCGGCGTCGGCGCAGCTGGCCGTCTCCATGGCGGAGTGCATGGCCAGCTGGCCCAGACCGATGTCCACCATCGGCATCAGGATCTGGTGGCCCAGCAGATTGCCCAGCGTGGAACCGCCCGGCACGTCGGCGCGGTTGGCGAACACCTGCACCGGAACCCCAGCCTTCTTGCAGATGGCCGTGAAGGCTGCACCGGTGAAGCCGCTGGTGGTGTAGGTCTGGCGGGCGTTATACTTCAGCAGGACGCCGCCGCCCATAACGACGGGGTTGGCGGGGTCGCTCTTTTCGGGGTGGTTGGGATGGGTGGCGTGGCCGTTGTCGGCGCTGAGCACCAGAGCGTTGGTGCGGGCACGGATGCTCTGCTCCCGGCTGACGCCCATGCTCTCCTCGATGCGGGCCAGCACATCGGCCATGAGGGTGCCCTGAGCGCCCTGACGGCTGGACGAGCCGACCTCCTCGTTGTCGAACATCACCCAGATGTCGCCGCGGCCCTCTTCCTCGCCCCGGCCCTGCAAAAAGCCCCACAGGGTGGTGTAAGCGCACTCGAGGTCATCGATGCGGCCGGACATGAAATACTCGCCGTTCAGACCCATGCGGACGGCTTTTTCGCGGGTGGCGAGGACGAGGTCGGCGTCGAGGATGTCCTCGGCCTTCACGCCGGCTTCCTCCGCCAGAACGTCTTTCAGGCTGCCGCCCTTGCCGCCGAAGATGGGCTGCAGATCCACCTGCGGGTTGTACTTCATGCCGTTGTTGAGGTCGCGGCTGAAGTGGATGCAGAGGTTGGGGATGCAGGCCAGCGCACGGTCGGGGCAGACCAGACGGCTCTCGATGCCGCTCCCGGTGCGCACCAGCAGACGGCCCGCCACCGTCAGGGGACGGTCAAACCAGGAAGGCATGATCATGCCGCCGTAGCCCTCGACCTCCGCCTTGGCAAAGACTCCGTCCTCAGTATGGAACTGCTTGATGCGCCAAGTAGGCGAGTCACTGTGGCTGGCAGCGGCGTGCCAGCCGGTCAGCTCCCCCTTCGGCATCCGCCACGCCAGCACGGCAGAGCCGTTGCGGGTGGTGTAATACTTACCGCCGGGGGCCAGCTCCCATGCGGCGCTCTCAGGGCAGTTCACATAGCCCTCAGCCTCCAGAATGGCCGCAGCGGCCGCCGTGGAGTGGAAGGCGCTGACGCCTGCGTCCAGAAAACGGAAAAGCTCTTCCATCGAAAAAGCTGCATTCTTCATAGTTATTTCTCCTTGAATATTTTGACGATTCATGTATCCTTTATTATAGCCCTCCGGGCAGGAAAGGTCAATCCGGCCCCGCCGCGCCGGGGCAATAAATTTGTTCGTCCCAAGGCCGATTGACAACCGCGCGGCAGAACAGTATACTAGTCTCAGAGAGATATTTTCCCCGGCCCGGCGCCGGGCGCAGATAGAAGGAGGTCCTCCCTTATGACTCAAAAGCGTATCCTTTCGCTCCTTGTGAGCGCGGCTTTGCTCTGCGGCCTACTGGCGGGCTGCTCCGACACCAGCGATGACCCCTCCCACGCAAGCTCCTCGGCGTCCAGCCCGTCGTCGTCCAGCGCCAGCAGCGAGAGCGCACCCAGCAGCACCGTGCAGGCCGACACCTCCGGGCTGTTCAACAAGGACTTCGACGAGAACTCCCTGTTCAGCGTGGACGGCACCGCAGCCGCCTTTGCGCCTAGCCTCGGCTGGGGGCCGGGCGTGTCCGGCTGCTCCCTCAAGAGCGTGCAGGCCGCAGCCACCCTGCTGGTCTGGGCCGACGAGGCCAACCTCTCCGCCCGCACCGACGCGGCCATTGAGGACGCCTACTCCCAGTGGTACGACAACCTCTCCGACATCGAGCAGGAGGGCTTTGCCGAGGCATGGCCCATGATAAAAGAGGATGCCGCCGCCCTGCTGGAAGATAAGGACGCCATGGCGGGCCGTCTCGACGATGTGGGCCTCGAGGCCGATAAGTTGACCTTCTCTGAGAAGGACTGGAACGCCCTCGAAGAGGTCGTAGACCCCCTCGTACCGGAGGCAAAGGGCGAGTATTAAGACGAACAAAAAGGCCGGACGCCTTTCCGCTTTTGTGCGGGAGGCGTCCGGCCTTTGGTTTAAGGCTCAGACCTTCTTGAGGGTGTAGGCACGAGTGCCCATGCCGACTTTCTCAGCCTGCTCGAGGGTGGCTTTCCACTCGATGTTGGGGTTGGAATCCTTGAAGTTGTCGTGGTGGCAGTTCCAGCCCGGGGTGGCGAGGTTCTGGCCCAGCTGGCTGTTGGGCAGCGGGGCGGCATTCAGGCAGGCATCGGCGCAGGCCTGATCGAGGGCCACCGGGTCGAAGGACGCGAACATCCCGATGTCCGGCAGGATGGGGGCGTCGTTCTCGCCGTGGCAGTCGCAGTTGGGGCTGATGTCCTGTACGAGGCTGATGTGGAAGGTGGGGCGGCCATTGCAGACGGCGGCGGCATACTCGGCCATCTTGCGGTCGAGCATCTCGTTGGCGCTGTCGCACAGAGCGTAGATGGCGTCGAAGTTGCAGGCGCCGATGCAACGGCCGCAGCCCTTGCACTTGTCCTGATCAATGACGGCCTTGTTCTTCTCGTTGTAGCGGATGGCGTCCGAGCCGCACTCCTTGGCGCAGCGGTGGCAGCCGCGGCAGAGGTCTTCCTGTACGGCCGGGTGGCCGGAGGCGTGCTGCTCCATCTTGCCCGCGCGGGAGCCGCAGCCCATGCCGATGTTCTTGATGGCACCGCCGAAGCCGGTGGACTCGTGGCCCTTGAAGTGGCTCAGGCTGATGAAGATGTCGGCATCCATGATGGCGCGGCCGATCTTTGCGGTCTTGCAGTATTCGCCGTTGGGCACAGGCACTTCGACCTCATCGGTGCCCCGCAGGCCGTCGGCGATGAGGACCTGACAGCCGGTGGTCATGGGCCAGAAGCCGTTGAGCTGGGCGCAGGTGAGGTGCTCGAGGGCGTTCTTGCGGCTGCCCGGATACAGGGTGTTGCAGTCGGTCAAAAAGGGCATACCGCCCTGCTCCTTGCACAGGTCGGCGACTACCTTAGCATAGTTGGGGCGCAGATAGGCCAGATTGCCCAGCTCGCCGAAATGCATCTTGATGGCGACGAACTTGCCCTCCATGTCGATGTTCTTGATGCCTGCCGCGATGCACAGCCGACGCAGCTTTTCGGTGAGGCTGGTGCCCACAGGGCAGCGGAAATCGGTATAGTAGACGGTCGATGCTTCCATCGGTTTTTCCTCCCGTTCTCTTTTGACATTCTCAGGTGCACGGCGCACCTTCGCCGCGCTTATACTCTCTGAAAATATTATAGCACGCCGGGAGGGTGGGCGCAAGAAAAGCCCCTCGCCGGGGCGGGGGGCTTTGAGAGGATCATAAGCTGTTACATCATAGCCGTCACCGCAGCCACGGCCAGCACCACGAGGCCGAGGACAATGCGGTAGATGCCGAAGAAGGTGAAGTTGTGGCGCTTGACGTAGCCCATCAGGAAGCGGATGGCCGCAAGGCTGACCACGAAGGCCACCACGCAGCCCACCGCCAGAACGGCGATCTCGGTGCCGGTGATGGCGACACCGGAGAGGGCGAACTTGAGCACCTTGAGCAGGGAGGCTCCCGCCATGACCGGGATGGCAAGGTAGAAGGTGAACTCTGCCACACAGGCGCGGGAGAGGCCCAGCAGCAGACCGCCCACGATGGTCGCGCCCGAGCGGGAGGTGCCGGGGATGATGGCCAGCATCTGCCAGATGCCGACGATGAGGGCGTCGCGGTATGTGATCTGCTCCAGACGGGTCACACGGGGCTGGATGCAGCGGCTCTCCACCAGAAGGAAGAGGACACCATAGAGAATCAGCATCGCGGCCACGGTAATATAATTGTAGAAGCGGGTCTCCATCCAGTCGTCCAGCGGGCTGATGACCAGCACCGGCAGGGTGGCG
>OCQC01002734.1_pt1 | contig 10314 bp, 7 predicted proteins | sample 1538401 | NCBI WGS metagenome assembly OCQC01 (sample SAMN04571689, study PRJEB22368) | human gut metagenome | biome: human gut; material: stool | host: Homo sapiens | place: Luxembourg | collected 2012-08-03 | reverse complement strand
GACTGAAAGCGAAACACGCAGAATTATGCCGTATTAATGCAAGAAACAGACAGCTTGCGATAAATGAAGATGCCAACTATCTAAGAAGCCTTGGAGATGTGTTGATTACAGAGCCTAAAAATGCCAGTAAACTTATGAAACGAGCGAAAGAGACTACGAAAAACAATAAAGGTAAGTTTAACAAGAAAAAGCGTTTCGGTAAATCAATAAAGAATCGATGCCCTGGTGGATTTCAAACGACAATAGAAAAGAAATTTGAAGTGTCTGGTGGCAGATATATAGAAGTGGCGAGCAATTATAGAGCAAGTCAATATGACCATACCGCGGATGCTTATGTCAAAAAGAAGTTGTCGGATAGAATGTATCATTTAGTGGATGGAACATTGGTACAGCGAGACTGGTATTCCTCATTTTTACTATACTGTTACGATGATAAAATAGAAGAGATAAATAAAACAAAATGTAGAACAGAATTTGAAAAACATTACAAGAGGGAAAAAGCCTTAATTGAATGGATTCAGGCGAATCAGATTAAAATTTTAAATAGTGGAATAAAAACAGCATAAATGAAATACGTTAGGGAGATTGACGATACTTCCTTATCAAAAGATAGAAATTTGCCGTCAATGTGGTCGTAGGACTGCCCGGCAATAAAAGTCCTTACTCAAATAGACTTACACTTGTATTCCAAAGTCTGAGAATGATGTACGATTACAAGCTAAACTTGGTAGTAAGAACCCCACGGGCTTGCCCGTGGGAGTCGTCAGATTGGAATGGCACATTACGGAAAAAGAGTATGTGTCAAATGGGAATACAAAACAAAATAGACAATAGCCTCACAGGTCGGAAACATATGAGGCTATTGCGGTTTTCGAGCATGATAAAAAAGATTTTTCAATCATGTTCGGAAATAGAAGACAGATTTTTTTGCGACGATGCGCGCGGAACGATCGTCACCGGAAGAATGATTTTTTCCGTTTCGGCGGCGGGATTTTTGAGGGCGGCAAGCAGAATCCGTCCGACTTCGCGTCCGATTCCGGCAAAATCCTGATGAATGGAGGTAATGCCGAGGCTTCGGCTGACATTTGTATCGTCGAAGCCGCAGAGGCAGAGATCCTCCGGGATGCGAAGACCGATTGTGCGGCAGGCAAGGAAAATCAGCTCGGCGATGCGGTCGTTTTCGGCAATGATGGCGGTGATGCCATCGCGGTGCATGGCAAGAAGCTTCTGCTGAAATGGAGTAAGTTCCGTGGAAAGTGCAGCATCATCGGAAAGCTCCTCGCAGCAGGTGACGAGCTGCTTCGGGTCCGGTGCGATTCCGGCGGCTTTCATTTCATGCAGAAATCCGGCAAACCGGTCGCGTACCGATGAAGTCTCAGAGAGTGGCGCCGCGGTGAAAAACGCGATGTTTCGGTGTCCCTGCCCGAGCAGATGGCGCGCTGCCTGTCGTCCGCCGTCATAGTTGTCGCAGACAACATTGTTCAGATACGGACAGTCCGTCTGCTTGTCAACGATGACGATCGGACAGCCGGAGAACATGAAATCGTTCAGCTTTTCCAGGTGAATGTTGTCGCGCTTCGGATAATAGACAAGCGCGGCAATATTTTGAGACCGGAGCAGTTCCAGTGTTGTGCGTTCCTTCGGTGAGGAAGAGCCGGTGACGTGAATGCTTAGAAAATAGCCACATTCAGCCAGCACAGCGCTTAAGCTTCCGATTGCCTCCGAAATATTTCCCTGTGTGGTGGCGAACGGAAGAAGAAGAGAAATCATTTTCGGCGTATCGGTTGCTTTGCTGACCGGTGAAAGGCTTCGCGAAACAAAGCTTCCGACACCACGTTTCCGGTACAGAATCCCCTGCTGTTCCAGATCCTCGATAGCACGCTTTGCGGTAATCCGGCTGACGTGGTGTTGCTCCGACAGCATTTTTTCGGTACAGAAGGATTCGTCAAACGAAAAGTCTCCGGCGTGAATGCGTGCAAGCAGGGTTTCTTTGATCATTTCATATTTTGGTTTTGTTTTTCTGGTCTGTGAATCCATAAAATTCCTCTGGGATAAAAAGGTATAAAAACGTTGATTCCGTCTGCGTGTTTCATTTGCTATTATAGCGAATGTAAAAAAACAAGTCAAATAAGAGCTGCGGCCTTTTCGGACACGATTTACTGCTACAGCAGACGTGGCACGATGAAAAACGATAAAATGATATATCATATAGAAAGCAAATGTAAAATGCTTGACAGAATATCATCTGATTTCTATAATATGATATATCAAACAAATTGGTGTCAAAAGGTGTTTTGCCCCGTTTGATACCAGAATACTCGACAAAATGCCGTATCGGCAGAAGGACAGCAAGAAACCAAAGATTTTTAAAGGAACGAAAGGAAACAGATCATGATGAAAACAACCGTACATATTATTTCCCATTCCCACTGGGACAGAGAGTGGTATCAGTCTTTTGAAACACACCGCATGAAACTGATTGAGCTGGTGGACAATATTTTGGATAAGGCGGAAAACGACCCGGAGTTTGGAGGCTTTTTCCTCGACGGACAGGTCATCGCAATCGATGATTATCTGGAAATCCGTCCGGAGAAGCGTGCGCAGGTGGAAAAATGCATCCGCGAGGGCAAAATCCAGACCGGTCCGTGGTATATTCTGCAGGATGAGTTCCTGACGAGCGGAGAGGCATGTGTCCGCAATCTTCAGGTCGGCATGCAGGAAGCAGAACAGTACGGTGCAGTCGGAAACGTTGGCTATTTCCCGGATGCGTTTGGAAACGCAGGTCAGATGCCGCAGGTATTGAAGCAGGCAGGCATGGAGGCAGTTGTCTTCGGGCGGGGCGTCAAACCAATCGGACCGAACAACGAAGTTACCGGCGGACAGTATGAGTCTACATATTCTGAGATGATGTGGGAATCCCCGGATGGAACGAAGCTGCCGGGCATCCTGTTTGCAAACTGGTATAACAACGGCGTTGAAATTCCGGTAGACGAGGCGGAAGCGAAGGTTTACTGGGATAAAAAGCTGGCAGATGCGAGAAAATTTGCTGCAACGCATCAGCTTCTGCTGATGAACGGATGCGATCATCAGCCGCTGCAGAAGAACATTACGGAAGCAATCCGCGTGGCAAGAAAGCTGTACCCGGACATCGAGTTTATTCATTCTGATTTCAAAAAATATGTAGAAGCAATGGAGAAGGAAATCTCTGAGAACTTCTCTACGGTTAAGGGTGAGCTGACAAGCCAGGAAACCGACGGAAGATGGACGCTGGCAAATACAGCGTCTTCCTGGATCGGATTAAAACAGGATAACCGCGCGGGAGAGACGGCACTGGAGCGAAAAGCAGAGCCTGCGGCTGCAATGGCACAGGTGTTTGGGAAAACATATCCGGAGGACCAGATGACCTACAGCTGGAAGAAGCTGATGCAGAATCATCCGCATGACAGCATCTGCGGCTGCAGTGTGGACGAGGTCAACGAAGAAATGAAGACTCGTTTTGCAAAGAGCAGACAGGTTGCGGATGCAATTTACGAGGAGAGCGTGGAGTATCTGACGAATAAGGTAAACACGGCGGCACTTCCGGGGAACGGCGAGAAAATCCCGTTTGTGGTATGGAATACATCGGGAACAGCGAAAACACAGGTGGTGGAGAAAGAAATTCACCTGTTCCGGGATTACAATCTGTTTGTGTGGGATGGCTATGAGGCGGCAGAACAGGTGGAGCTTCCGGCAATGGTGCTGCGCGATGCGGACGGAAATGAAGTTCCGGCGAAGATTGCGGATGCGGGGATTGCGTTCGGATACGATCTGCCGGATGACCGGTTCCGTCAGCCATATATGGCGAAGAAGGTACGGGTGACGTTTGAGGCAGAGGTTCCGGCTCTTGGATACCGTACGTATTATTTGGAAACCGCAGAACAGCTGCAAAACGTGGACGTAGTTTCCGGTGACGCGAATGTGCTTGAAAATGATGCAATGAAGGTTGTTGTGAACGAGGATGGTTCTTACAGCCTTCTGGACAAGAAGACGGGCAGAACGTATGAGAACCTGGGTTGCTATGAAGACACCGGGGATATGGGCAATGAGTATATTTATATTCAGGATACCGGAAAACAGGTGATTTCCACGAAGGGCAGAAAGGCGGAGGTTTCCTGCGTGGAGCGAAATGCGTTCCGTACAGTGGTTGAAATCCGCCACAAAATGATGGTTCCGTCCGGAATGGGTGAAGAGCTGCAGCGGCAGCGCGAGATGTGTATTGATCCATATACGCGGGTGGCAAACCGCTCTTTTGAGCTGGTTGAAATGGATGTGAAGACGGTGCTTACGCTGGAAAAATCGGCGAAAGGGCTGCGTGTGGCTACCACCATCTGCAATCAGGCGAAGGATCACCGGGTTCGTGTGATTTTTCCGACGGGACTGCATACATCGATGCATATGGCGGATTCTGCGTTTGAGGTGGTTCGGAGAAATAACCGTCATAACGATACCTGGACAAATCCATGCGGATGTGAGAGACAGCAGTGTTTTGCGGCGATGGAGGACGAAAAGGGCGGCCTTCTGGTTGCCAACCGCGGTTTGTATGAGTATGAGATTCTGGAAGAGCAGGAGAATGCAATTGCGGTGACGCTGCTTCGCTGTGTTGCGGAGATGGGCGATTGGGGATATTTCCCGACACCGAAGGCACAGCAGCTTGGAACATTCTGTCTGGAGTTTGAGGTTGTGCCATATGCGGCCGGGGAGACCGGCACTGCATTTGAGGAAGGCTATGCGTTCCAGCAGGATCTGACGGTGGCACAGGCCGGGCTGGAGAGAGCGTTCCTTCGGAAACCGGGTCAGGTAAAGCCGGAGCTGATTGAAGGTAAACTTCCGTTAGAGATGAGTTTTCTTACATTTGAAGGCAATGGTATTCATATGACTGCATTTAAGAAAGGTCAGAAGAAGGACGATCTGTTTGTGCGGTTCGTGAATCATATGGAGCAGGGAGAGATCCTTTCTTTTAAGAAAGAAGATTGGATGAAAGAGGTTTATCGCAGCAATGTCATCGAAGAGAAGGACAATGTGCTGACCCCGGATGCGGACGGTATTTATCATGTGTCGCTGAATTTGAGATTGCTACGTTTGGGGTTGTGAGATAAGCGGACGCTTCGGCAGGAGGGCGTGCGATCGTTGCAAAAAACGGGGAAAAAGCAAGAATAAGGTGGACTTTAGGGCAGACAAGTTATATGCTTTTGGTATAAGTAAAAAATGATTTTTTACAGGAGGGTTTTTACATGAAAAAATGGACAGACCGAATGGAAACTCCGATTCAGGCGGAGCTGATCTGTTATGATGTGAATGGAATTCACATTGTGTTTGGGGTGACAAAAGAGAAGGCGTTAAAGCTGTTTCATTTTTCAAGTGCACCGTTTGATGCAGAGAATCTCTGCCGGAAGCCGGATAACTGGTGGCCGATGGAGGGAATGCGGGAGGCTCAGATCGAAGAGAGCTTCCAGCTGGTACAGGTGAATTTTTCCGGTTATAACCGGCCGTATGAAAAGCACGGAAATAAGTACATTGTGACAGCGCCGGGCTTTATGCTGAAATTTGACTCGATTTCGGAAGAAAGAAACGAAGATGGCGATCTGCTTCGCATTGTACAGAAGGATGATGTGACGGGCGCGAGGGTAGAGTCGGTCATGCAGTTTTATGACGGTCTTCCGGTTGCAAGAATGTACAATACCGTGACGAATGAGGGCAGTGAGAACCAGACACTGGAATATATCTCAAGCTTCAGCTACTGGGGCATCGAAAAAGAGCAGAAAGAGGGCATTCCGGAGTTTATCAGCTCAGATGATAAGATGTCGATGATAGTGGTTCACAATGGCTGGCAGAAGGAGCTGACGGTGAAAAAATACCGCTTTGCAGATCTTGGCATGGCGCAGACGCAGCCGCACAACTATCAGAGAACATCGAAGACGATTGAGATTACAAATACGGGTAACTGGTCGGCGAAGGAATATGTTCCGATGGGATATATTGGGAACAGCGCAGCAGATGCGAGCCTGTTTTTCGAGATCGATCACAGCGGTTCCTGGCATTATGAAATTGGAGATCAGAACTGCCACTTTTACCTGGCTGTGAGCGGCCCGACGGAAATCCAGTCGCACTGGTCGAAAAACCTGAAGCCGGGAGACAGCTTTACAACCGTGCCGGTGGCTGTCGGTGTCGGTCATGATGATTTTGAGGAGGCAATCGGTACCTTAACGAAGTACCGCAGAAGAATTCGCCGTCCGAATAAGGACAATGAGAACCTGCCGGTTATTTTCAACGATTACATGAACTGTCTGTTTGGAGATCCGACGACAGAAAAAGAATTTCCGCTGGTGGATGCTGCCGAAAAAGCAGGATGTGAATACTTTGTCATCGATGCCGGCTGGTATGCGGACGGCAACTGGTGGGACAGTGTCGGCGAGTGGCAGGAGAGCAGAAAACGTTTCCCGAACGGCGTTCGTGAAGTGACAGATTATATCCGTTCCAAGGGTATGATTCCCGGCGTATGGCTGGAGCTTGAGGTTATGGGTATTAACTGTAAAAAGGCTTCTATTCTGCCGGATGAGTGTTTCTTCCTGCGCCATGGAAAACGTGTGTATGACAGAAGCCGTTATCAGCTTGACTTCCGTCATCCGCTGGTCGTTGAGCATGTAACGGAAGTGATCGACCGCGTGGTCAGAGATTATGGTGTCGGCTATATTAAGATGGATTACAATATCGAACCTGGTATCGGTACGGAAGTGGATGCAGACAGTTTTGGAGATGGTCTCTTAGAGCATGAGAGAGCATATCTGGCATGGCTGGATGGTATTTACAGAAAATACCCGGATCTCGTGATCGAGAACTGCTCAAGCGGCGGTCTTCGGATGGATTATGCGATGCTGGCAAGAAACAGTATTCAGTCCACCAGTGATCAGGAGGATTACCGTAACTACGCGACGATTTCGGCGAATGCGGCGATTGGTGTAACGCCGGAGCAGGCTGCGATCTGGTCGTACCCATTGCGGGACGGTACCGAAGAGGAAGTTATTTTCAACATGGTCAACGCGCTTCTGCTTCGTATTCACCAGAGCGGTCATCTGGCAGAAATTTCGCCGGAGCGGTTTGCACTGGTAAAAGAGGGAATCGACTGCTACAAAGAGATCCGCAGCGGAATCAAGGATGGTGTTCCGTTCTGGCCAATGGGATGGGCGGATAATGAGGACAAGCATCTTGCAGCCGGAATCCGGGTACCCGGAGATGTGATTTACCTTGGTGTATGGAGACGCGGCGGAGAGACGGATTTTGAAGTTCCGCTTGACCGTGCCTTTCCGGGAAAAGAGCTGGAAGTAAGCTGTATTTATCCGAAAGCGTGCGGAGATGTATTCCATTACGATGATTACAGCAAAAAACTGAAGGTCCATTTTCCGGAGACGTATATGGCGCGGCTGTTTCAGATTAAAGTGAAATAAAGTAACGATTGAGAGCCCCATTTCGCATGGCGCTGAATCGTTACGAAATAAAAACATAAATCCCCACCCACGGAATAAATTGTATGGAGTGTATCTTCAGCAATGTTTTCCGGGGAGGGGATTTTTTGCGTATTCTTACGGTACTTTCAGATCTTATGGTTCCCCTGCTGATCTTTTATGTGGTCGGATTGGGGCTTTTGATGAAGCAGGATGTGTTCGGAGATTTTTTGAACGGGGCAAAGGATGGCATGCGGACTGTGATCGGGATTGTGCCGACGCTGATCGGGCTGATGGCGGCGGTCGGGGTTTTGCGGTCATCGGGATTTCTGGAGGATTTTGGAAACCTGCTCGGAACTGTGCTGGAACCGACGGGAATCCCATCTGCGCTGGTTCCGCTCAGTGTTGTGCGTCTGTTTTCCAACAGCGCGGCGGTGAGCCTTTTGCTGGATCTTTACAAGGAGGCGGGCTGCGACTCCTTTGCCGGACGGGCAGCTTCCATTATCATGTCGTGTACCGAGACCGTTTTCTATACGATGACGGTTTACTTTGGTGCGGTTCGGATCAAAAAAACGCGGTATACTCTGGCTGGCGCCTTGTTTTCTTCTCTTGTTGGAATGACAGTCGGTGTTTTGCTTGCACGGTTGATCTGACCATTTTTTCTGATCATACCAGTGAAATGTGTTGACATTTCAAAACGATTGGAATAAGATGGAAACAACTTAAAACATACAAAATCAATAGGAAATAAGGAAATAAAAGGTGCAGAATAAGGAGGAAATGAACGATGGCAAAGGTATATGACAGCATTTTAGATCTTGTAGGAAAAACTCCGCTGGTAGAGCTGAAACGGATCGAAGAAAAAGAAGGACTGCAGGCGAAACTGATCGCAAAAGTAGAATCCTTTAATCCGGCAGGAAGTGTCAAAGACCGTATTGCAAAAGCGATGATCGAGGATGCGGAAGCAAAAGGTCTCTTAAAGGAAGGCTCCGTTATCATTGAGCCGACCTCCGGAAATACCGGAATCGGACTGGCAGCGGCAGCAACGGTAAAAGGCTATCGCATGATCCTTACTATGCCGGAAACGATGAGTGTAGAGCGCCGGAATATCGTAAAGGCATACGGCGCAGAGGTTGTTCTGACGGATGGAACAAAAGGAATGAAGGGCGCTATCGAGAAAGCCGATGAGCTTGCAAAAGAGATTCCGAACAGCTTTATCGCAGGACAGTTTGTGAACCCGGCAAACCCGGAGACACACAAAAAGACAACCGGACCGGAGATCTGGGAAGACACCGATGGAGCAGTTGATATCTTTGTTGCGGGCGTTGGTACCGGTGGAACCATTACCGGAACGGGTGAGTACTTAAAAGAGAAAAAACCGGAAGTAAAAGTGGTAGCGGTAGAACCGGCATCCTCACCGGTGCTGTCGGAGGGTGTTTCCGGACCTCATAAGATTCAGGGAATCGGTGCAGGCTTTGTGCCGGAGACGCTGAATACCGGCATTTACGATGAGATTATCAAGGTAGAAAATGAAGACGCTTTCAAGACCGGCAGAGATCTGGCAGCCGAGGAAGCTATTCTTGCGGGAATTTCCTCCGGAGCAGCTCTGTATGCGGCGATCCAGCTGGCAAAACGTGAGGAAAATAAAGGAAAAACCATCGTTGTGCTCCTGCCGGATAACGGAGACAGATACTATTCCACAGCTCTGTTTGCCAAATAAAAGAGAACAGCCTCAGATTTTAAAATAATAGATATCAGTGAACACTGCCATCCGCGGCACTTTCTCTCCACCGCGAATGGCAGTTTCGCATATTAATTTATATCAGAAAGGGAATTTTACTTATGACACTACAACAGCTTCGCTACGTAATTCAGGCCGCAGATTCCAGATCCATGAATGAGGCGGCAAAGGCACTCTATATTTCACAGCCGAGTCTCTCTGGAGCAATCAAGGAGCTGGAAAAAGAGATCGGAATTGAGCTGTTCAAGCGCAGCAGCCACGGAACAGTACTGACCCCGGAGGGAGAGGAGTTTCTGGGTTACGCACGTCAGGTCACAGACCAGTATCAGCTTCTCGAAAACCGCTATATTTATCGCACCAAGGGAAAGAAAAAATTCAGCGTGTCGATGCAGCATTACAGTTTTGCCGTAAAGGCGTTTGTGGAGCTGGTGAAGCAGTTTGGTATGGATGAGTACGAGTTTGCGGTTTATGAGACGAGAACGTATGATGTGCTGATGGATGTAAAGAACTTCAAGAGCGAGCTTGGGATCTTATATCGGAATGACTTTAATGCGAAGGTGCTGAACAAGCTGCTGAAGGACAATAACCTTGAGTTCCACGACCTGTTTTCCTGTGGAACGTACGTCTATCTCTGGAAGGATCATCCGCTTGCAGATCAGGCAGAGATCACTATGGAGGAGCTGAAGGAATATCCGTGCCTGTCCTTTGATCAGGGAAGCAATAATTCGTTCTTCCTGGCAGAGGAAGTACTTTCAACGTATGAATATAAGAGAATCATTAAGGCAAATGACCGCGCGACCATGCTGAATCTGATGGTCGGACTGAATGGTTATACGCTCTGCTCCGGCATTATCTGTGAGGAATTAAACGGCAGTGATTACCGCGCGGTGCCGCTTCATGCAGAGGAAAACATGATGATCGGTTATGTTTCCAGGAAGGGTATGTCGGTCAGCGCACTGGGACAGCAGTATTTGGAAGAAATTCGGAAATATAAGGAGCTTGTGCTGTAAGAAAAGGGAGAAACAAGAAGACTTTAACCGAATCAAGTAAGTCCCCTGCTTCAATTGCGAAAAGCAATAAGCAGTGGGTGGGGAC
>OCQC01002725.1_pt1 | contig 10358 bp, 7 predicted proteins | sample 1538401 | NCBI WGS metagenome assembly OCQC01 (sample SAMN04571689, study PRJEB22368) | human gut metagenome | biome: human gut; material: stool | host: Homo sapiens | place: Luxembourg | collected 2012-08-03 | reverse complement strand
ATCCGCAGGGGCAGCCGGCGTCAAACCGACGCCATAGCGGTACCAGTCCGTGGACGGATCGTGTGCCTTGCCGTCTTTCCAATCAAGCGTCTCGCCCTTAACGTTATAGAACAGCACCTGCGCCTCGTATGAAGCGATAAAGAGATCATTACCCTTGAAGCCCTCACTCTCGGCATGATCCTTGCCGTTGTCGGCAGTGTAGATAGAGGTCGCCTCGTGCTTCGTGTTGTCCTGAACGCGCTTGCCATCCCTCACAGCAGCATCATCGGTCTTGCCATCAAACCAGCTGTTGTCTTGTCCGATTCGGTTCACACGCACATCGGGCTCGCGGAACCAGCCCATAAAGCGGTAGCCGCCGTTCGCCTCGCTCAGCCCCTCAGGCTTTGCGGAGGTCTCCTGCTTGAACGTCACCGATGTATCGCCCTGGGCCAAGCCCTGGGCAGTTCCCGCCAGCACGGCACTCACGGCAAAGGCGTACGGATCCGTGGTCGCCTGGTCTTTGCCAAGTTTGGTCTTCTCGATTGTCGCGGTACCCGCGCCGGGAAAATCAATCGTCGCCTTAACGCTCTGGCCATGCACGGGGATATTCAGCCTGTAATCCATCGCCCACTCGTTGGCATGCGAACCGCCAAGGGCCTCATCGTTAGCGGTCGAGCGCATGGTGCCGGCACAGAAGTCGTAGTCGTGCTCCTCCCACAGCTCGCGCGTGGTGTAGCGCCCGTCGTCCCACGGGCCAAAGCCGTCGCCCTCGGTGGTACCGTCGCCGCCAAACGAGGGGATCTTCTTTTTGGCAGGATTGCCCTGGCTATTGCCAGACAGGCTCACGCTCGGCTTAAAGTAGCACTCGGTGACCGTCGCATCTCCCTTGTTGGCGCGCGCAGCAATGCCGCCCAGGTTCACATCGTTTTGGATGATGGGGATCACGGCGATGGGGTTGTATTGACGCGAGCTCAGGTCGCCCGCAAAGTGGCTGCGGACGAGCTCGTTGCCCTTTTCAGTCAAAATACGGCCCGCCAGGCCACCCGTCCACGCGCGCGTCACGGCGACAACGCCCACGTACGATGCGGCATAGCTGTAGCACTGCGCCGTCGAGAAGCAGTCGATGATCTTGGCGTCGCCCGCCATGCAGCCCACAAAGCCCGAGGCGTACACGTTGTTGCCGCCCAGGGCGCCGACGGCCACATCGTATTTATTGGTGACGTCGGTCATGCCCTTCTCGGCAATCGAGCCATCCTCGTTGCGCGTAGGCGTCACGCGGCAGTACTCGATGGTCGAGTTCTTGACGTAGCCGGCAAACGCCGCCATATACAGGCCCTCGCCACCGATTGCCTGTACGCCCGAGGTCGTGTTGTTGACGGCGCGGCCGCCACGGACCTCGCAGTTGTAGAGGCTGCAGCCGTCGAGCTCGCCGGCGATCAGGCCTCCCTCAAAGCCCGCGTTGGTAATCACGTTGAGCATGTTGTTGGCGCAAGTCACGTGCAGGGTGCTCTCCATGACCATGACGTTTTCGAAGCTGGTGTTGACGGCCTTGCCCACGATGATGCCGCCGCGGAAGTCCGCCCAGATGTTGGCGTCCTCGACAAGGAAGTTCTTGATGGTGGCGCCGTCGGTCTCGGCAAAGAAGCCCGTGTCGCGCTCGGGGTCCAAGACCTTATTCTCGTAGTTCAGGCCCTTCACGGTATGGTTTTGACCGTCAAAGACGCCCTTAAAGGGATGCTCTTTGTTGCCAAAGGAGAGGTGCTTGACCGTATCCGCAACAATGGCGTTCATATCATCATCGTTAAGAACGATATCGTTATCGAGATAGACGCGCCACTGCGATGTGTCGCGCTGACGCGACAGCGCGACACACGCCAAGAAGTCGTTCCTGTTTGTGATATGGAATTCGGTCTGTTCCTCGGCATGCGCTGCCGCCGGCAGCACCATAACGCAGCAAAGGGCGATCGCCGCGACGGCAACCAGCCTGCCGAGCACGCCTCGGTTTCTGTTCTTGATCTCCATGGGCTAGTTCGCCTCCGGCCAGCCCGCGACGTCGAGCACGTCGAGGACGGTATCGTTTGCCTGCTGGTTTTTGGCCTGCACGGCCTGGACGTCGATATCGAGCCTGAATGAGCCACCGCGCGCGGCATCGTTGTAGTCGCCCACGAAGCGCAGCGAATCCATGAGACTCTCCGTCATGGCGCCGGGGTCGAGCATGCCGCCACGCCCGGCCAATCCGCGGTAGTAGTACCACCCATCGCCGCCATCGATCCACGGGGACCCCTCGCCCGCGTTCATGTGAAAGGCAACGTTGCCCGAGGCATCCGCACTCGAACCGTCGGGCGCCACCGACGTCATGCGCAGACGAGCGCGAACGTACTCAGGCTGCGCGCCGGCGTTCTCCACGCGCACGATGCGGCTGATGTCAGAGCCCCCGGGCTTGGTGTCGGGATAGTCCCCGTGCTCGTCGGCCTCAAACGGGACCTCCTCGCCCTGCTCGTTTAGGGTGTATTCGCAGACTCGTACCTTCACGCTGCCAAACGATAGGACGTTGTTCGCCGGAACCATATCAACGGTGAAAGCCAGCGTGCCGCACAGGCACGCCAGGGCCAACAGCGCCACCGCGGCAAGCGCCAAGGTGCGTTTCTGATTGTCGGAAAGATTGTTGAGCATTACGTTCGCCAATCGTCGATCAAAGGGGGACCGAGATCCCGACCCGAAAATGGGGATGGGGAGCGGGCCGGGATCTCGGTGGAGGGGGTGGGATTACTTCAGGCCGTTAGCCCAATCCGTGGCAGCAGCCAAGGCAGACGCAGACGAACCCTCAGCGGTATTGTCTGCTGCGTAAATGAAGCAGTTGACATGCATCGTGGCAGGATTGGCGAAATCCTTTTGCTCGGTGTCCTTGGGCGTAGTCACCTGGCTGAACAGCTCGCCAGTCCACTTATCCTCAGTCTTGCTGGCAATAAGCGGGGTAGCCTCGGTTCCTTCGCCAGCATAAACGAAAAGGCCACCGAGATAATGAGTCGGCTCGCCCTCAACGGCGGTCGCATCAACGGCCTTCCAGCCAGAGTTAATGGTGAAGTAAGTCGTCTTGGAATCAGCGGTCCCGGCAGACGCCGTCTTGTTGTTCACGAAAACGTACACATATGCATCCTCGGATCCCTTGCCGATACCGACATTAGGATTCTTGGGTACAGACACGCCAGGGGCGAGCTTAGAGTCCTTAACCCATTTGGTCTCGGTCAGGTTGCCGTTGACCTTAGTGTTATCATCCGGAAGCGGCTGATTCGGATGGTCGGGATCGGTAGTGGGCTTGTTGATGCCCGCAGTGGTGAAGTTGTTGGTCAGGCTCGACTGCGCCGTCAGCCAGGCGTAGGTGCCCACGCCGGCAGCCAGTACCAGCAGCAGCAAGGCGGCAACTATGCCGTAGCGCTTTTTCCTCTTGTTCTCCATCGTTCTCTTCCTTTCGAGAATCGTTTTCCCCGGCAACGGCCCTTGCCGTTGCCGACACCTCTCCCCTGCCGCTATGGACGCCGCTCCCTCGCATGCGCGCGGGCATGCTTGTCCGCAGGCTCATCGGGAACCATCCGATCGAGCACAATCGACGCCGCGACCAGCAGCGCCAGAACGGCCACCACAACAAGCAAACCGGGCATCGTCGTGCAATATGCGTTAACGAAGCCCAGGTAAGGGACACAAAGAGAGACGACGCCGATCACGCGTGAAAAAGGCGTCCGCTCGGCGTCGTGCACGATGATTCCATCTGCATTTTTGTTTGCGATTCCCTGCGTGCTGATCTTCTGCGCCACAGGGTCGACCTCGTACACCTGGTGAGTCACCACGGCACCGTCCGATCGGTAAAAAGTTGCATTGTCGCCCACGGCAATATTCGTTGGGTCAACCTGGTGAACAAACACCATGGAGCCGACGGGAAGCTCGGGTTCCATAGAGCCCGAGAGCACGGCGAAGGGCATGTAACCAAATGCACGGGGAGCGAAAGAAACGACGGCAAGGGCTATGACAAGCGCGAGCGCCATGCCACTAAGAAGTGAAATAAATCGTCTGAATCCGCGCGCTGCCAACGTGATTATTTCATCCCCATCGAGGCCATATTCGATCCCATCAAGGATTAGCCGCTTTTCTAAGACGTTTAATAGATGAGTTCGAAAAAGCCAATCTGAAATCTATTTCTAACAATCACCGTAGCTGCTTCCGCGTTTTTATCAACGTCTTTCCGCCAAATGCTACTATTTTTGCCGTAAGTGGTTATTTATCCCCGCACTTGTCTGCTTTATCCAACGCCTGCGGCTAACCCCTACACAACTTCTCAATAGAGGGTCTAATATTTTGTACGGCTCAGATATCGTACCCCCCCCCACATTAAATTTATACTGCATTTAGTATCGTTTATTTTCAACCCCCTTATTCATGCCTCTACGGCTACCCCGCGTAGCCCTCAGCCCATACCTTCTGGTAATCCCATCCATCCGGAAACCCCGTCCCACTCTGAATACATCCAGCGAACGCATGCGAGCGTGTTGTCCAGAACGACCTCGTCATCGGGGTGATGGAAAATGTCACCCCAAACGCTTGCCACGGTTGCGCCCACAAGTGGCAAGAAAAAGCCTCGAGAATATCGAGGCTTTCACATTTGTATTGCTTTGCACGAAGGACCGCGAACGGCGAAGCTACTCCCCCAGCACGGCCTTTTTGGCGGCTGCAGCCATGTTGTCCAGATCTTCCTTGGTGGGATGGTCCTTCGCGGCAACCCAGTTGTCGAGCAGCATCTTAAATCGGGCGTTTTCGGGATCCTGCTCAAGCATTGCCTCGTAGCGCTGCTTGACGGCGGGACCCATCTTGCCTTGGCACATCGCCCAGCCCGCAAGCTCGGCATCGTTGGCCAAATTGGAGGTCACGCGGTCGATAATCTGCTGGTAATAGCTCTGGTCGGCACCAAAACCGCAAGTACCAAACAGAAAGACGCGCTTGCCGTGCAAGGCGGAGAGCAACGCCGCGACCGAAGGCGTGCACGCACCCTTGTCGCACCAAAAGCCAACGAGCACCGTATCGGCAGCGCAGGCACCCTGCGCCTCGCGCGCAACTTGGTCTGCATCCACATCATCGCTCAGCGCGGCAGCGTGAATAAACTCGACGCCTGCAGCCTGTAGGGCACGCTTGATTGCGCCCGAAACCATCCTGGTATTACCGCTCTTGCTGTTGACCACCAAAGAGCATGTCATAGTCACGTTGCTCGTTTCCCCCAAAACTAAAGCCACTAATGCAATTTATTAGATGAATATCTTAGTACTAACGTGACAGATGTAAACCACCTTCTGCCGATTGGCGACATGGGCGACACCGATGGGGGCAAAACGTCCGCAGCGCAAGCCCCCAAATACTTAAGACGCGGGACGAACGAACCTGATTCATTTGCCCCACGCCTTGCTTACTGGGCGAACTGGCTGCGGTAGAGCTCGGCGTAAAAGCCGCCCGCCGCGAGCAGTTCATCGTGCGTGCCGCGCTCGATAATCTCGCCATCGCGCATTACCAGGATGCAATCGGCGTTGCGAATCGTCGACAGGCGGTGTGCCACGACAAAGCTCGTGCGACCAGCCATGAGCTCGTCGAATGCCGCCTGCACCTGCAGCTCGGTACGCGTATCGATGCTCGAGGTTGCCTCGTCCAGCAGCAAGATAGCCGGATCGGTGAGCATAACGCGCGCGATGCACAGCAGCTGCTTTTGGCCCTGGCTAAACGTGCCGCCGTCCTCGCCGATCACCGTATCGTAGCCGCCTGGCAGCTGCACGATAAACTTATGCGCATGAGCGCGCTTGGCGGCCTCGACAATCTGCTCGCGCGTGGCATCGGGGCAACCGTAGGCAATGTTCTGGGCCACCGTGCCCTCGAACAGCCAGGTGTCCTGCAGCACCATGCCAAAGGCGCGGCGCAGGCTCGCGCGCGTGTAGTCACGCGAAGACCGGCCATCGACCGCAATGCGACCGGCATCGATATCGTAAAAGCGCAGCAGCAGGTTGATGAGCGTCGTCTTGCCGCAGCCCGTGGGGCCGACGAGGGCAAAGCGCATACCGGGCTTGGCATCGATGCAGATATCCTGCAGCAGTTTGCGGTCGGGCACATAGCTAAAGTCCACGTGTTCAAACGAAACCTCGCCCTGCGGGGCGGCAAGCTCTACAGCGTCCGACGCGTCGGGCTCCTGCTCGCGCGCATCGAGCAGCGCGAACATGCGGCGCGCCGAGGCGTACGCGGTCTGGATCTGCGTGATGACGTTCGTGACCTCGTTGAACGGTTTAGTGTACTGGTTGGCGTAGGACAGGAAAATCTGCACGCCGCCCACCGTGAGCGCCGCAGGCACGCCCGTGATCACGCCCACGCAGCCGATCACGGCGACCACGGCATAGATGATGTTGTTGATAAAGCGCGTACCGGGGTTGGAGAGCGAACCCATAAACTGCGCGCGCTCGCCCGCCGTATAGAGCTCGGCGTTGAGGGCATCAAAGCCCGCTTGGGCGTGCGGGCCGTAGGCGAAGGCGTCCACGAGCTTTTGCTCACCCACATACTCCTCGATATGACCGCCGAGTTGGCCCTGGATGCGCTGTTGAGCAGTAAAGCTCTTATTGGAAAGCTTGGCGATGGCACCGGCCGCAAAGATGGAAAGCGGCGTGACGAGCACCACCACAAGCGTCATGGTCAGGTTGATGGAGAGCATAAACGCGAGCGTGCCCACGATGGTGATGACGCCGGTAAAGAGCTGCGTAAAGCCCTGCAGCAGGCCGTCACCCACCTGATCGACGTCGTTGACCACGCGGCTCATAAGGTCGCCGTGGGCATGACCGTCGATAAAGCTGAGCGGCATGCGGCTGAGCTTGTCGCTCGCCTCCACGCGCATGTCGCGCACCGTCTCGTAGGACAGGCGATTGACGCAGTAGCCCTGCAGCCACTGAAAGGCCGCCGCGCCCACCACGACAATCGCGAGCTTGGTAACGAGCGGCAGCAGCGCGTCAAAGTCCACCTGCCCGGCGGCAACGATGAGGTCGATGCCCTCGCCGATGAGGATGGGCGTATAGAGTTGCAAGATCACCGAGATGGCGGCGCTCACAAACGACGCCGTAAACGAAATGCGATGCGGACGGACGTAGCCCAGCAGGCGGCGAGTCACCGCGCCCACGGGGTAGCGCTCGTGGTCGCCGGGCTGACGCGGGCCGTCACCCAAGTCGTTGAGGTTATCGTTGCCGGACACGTTGGCCGTCATCGTGGCGACCGAACCGGAAGAAGTATACGGATTCATTTAGCAGCCCTCCTTTGCGCAAGTGGATGCCGGGACAGCCGGGACAGACGCGGGCGTCGCGCTCCCCTGCTGGTCCTCGAGCTCCTCGCGACGAAGCTGCGACTGGCAAATCTCGCGATAGAGTTGGCAGCTTGCGTACAGCTCGTCGTGCGTGCCCAGGCCCGCGACCGAGCCGTGGTCGAGCACGCAGATCATGTCGGCGTCGCGCACGGTCGAGACGCGCTGGCTCACGATCACCGTGGTCAGCGGGAGCCCGCCCGCGGCGGCACCGCGCACGCTGCGCTCGCGGATGGCGCGGCGAAGCGCCGCGTCGGTCTTAAAGTCGAGCGCCGAGGCGGAATCATCCATGATCAGGATCTGCGGCGAGCCCACCAGGGCACGCGCAATGGTCAGGCGCTGGCGCTGACCTCCGCTGAAGTTCTTGCCGCCCGCCTCGACCGGGGCGTCGAGCCCCTGCGGCTTGTTGCGCACGAACTCGCTGGCCTGTGCCATTTCGAGCGCCGCCCACAGTTCCTCATCGGTTGCCGACTCGTCGCGCCAGGTCAGGTTGCTGCGGATAGTGCCGCTCACCAGCGACGCACGCTGCGGAACAGTCGCAACCACATGGCGCAGCTGATCGAGCGGCCAGGCGCGCACGTCGGTACCCATTACGCTCACGCTGCCGACGCCCGTGTCGTACAGACGCGGGATGAACGAGACGAGCGTCGACTTACCGCTGCCCGTGCCGCCGATAATGCCGAGCGTTTTGCCCAGCGGCAGCTCCAGAGTCACGTCATTGACGGCGTTGGCAGCGCCGGCGCCAAAGGAGAAGCTTGCATGGCTCAAGCTCAGCGCGGGAGCCGGAACAGTGCCACCCGCCAGTTCGCTCGGCTCGGGCAGCTCAACCGGCTGGTTGCCCTCGTCGGTAATGCTCGGCACGCAATTGAGCACCTCGTTGAGACGCGACGCACTGGCGCTCGCCTTGGTAAAGACCACGACCAGGTTGGCGACATACACGATGGAGGTCAGGGTCTGCGTCATGTAGTTGACGAACGCCATGACCTGGCCCTGCGTGAGCTCGCCCACGTTGACTTGGATGCCGCCCACCCACAGGATGGCGCACACGCCCAGGTTCATCACCAAAAACGTGACGGGGTTGAGAATCGACGAGAGCTTGCCCACCGCGATTGCGACACGCGCCTGGTCATCGGCCGCCTGGGCAAAACGCTCACGTTCGTGACCCTCGCGCACAAACGCCCGGACCACGCGGGCGCCCGAAAGCCCCTCGCGGCAAATAAGCGCGATGCGGTCGAGCTTTGCCTGCAGCTGCTTGTAGTACGGGATGCAGCGCGCCATGACAAACCAAAACACCAAGCCGATAGCGGGCGTGCAGATCAAAAAGATGATGCCGAGCTTAAGGTCGATGGCAAGGGCCGCGCACATGGAGCCCACCGCCAGGAAGGGCCAGCGGATGAGCATGCGCACGCCCAGCGCCACGGCAAGCTGCACCTGGTTGACATCGTTGGTGATGCGCGTGATGAGCGACGGCGTGCCAAAGCGGTCGAGCTCGGCGTAGCTCAGTTTGTTGATGTGCTGGTAGAGCGCGCCTCGAATGTCGGTGCCCATGCCCTGCGAGGTGAGCGCCGCCATCTTTTGGCAGACGAGCGTAAACGAGATGCCGATCACGGCCATGGCGGCGAGCAGCATACCGTAGTGGATAACGGCGTTCACGTCGTGCGCCCCAATGCCCTTATCGATCATCTGAGCAATCACCAGCGGCGTCAGCAGGTCAAAGATCACTTCGATCAGCTTGCACGCAGGGCCGATCACCATATATCGGCGAAACTTACCACCAAAACGCCTGAGCAGCTCAATCATAAAAAGGCGCTCCCTATCATCATTCACACTCAATTCGAATCATGATAGTACGGTGAGCCCAAAAGAAGCGTAAACAACTCGTCATTTCTAATGGGGTTCGGTTTCCAAAGAAGCGGAGGGGCATGCGCACGCCCAGCCAGTGTCGGGTCGACTAGCTTGGTATACTTACCTTAGTGCTACCAAGTTAGTCGCCGACCCTTGAAATGAGGTGCCGAGATGAACGACATTCTCGCAAGAAGAGCAAGACGAGCAACTGTGGGCATCGCCCTTTCCGCGGCACTTGTCGCGGGAATCGCCCCCGTAGCGGCGATCGCGGCAGAAACCAGCTCCCCCACCGGTGCAGTTGCCTTGCAAACGGAAGACGCGGCCGCCGCAAAAGACAAAGCGTATGCAGCCATGCAGGAAGCGCTCAAAACCCTCGAGGCCGCAAAAGACGCCGCAAGTCCCGAGAAACTTGCGGAAATCGATGATGACATTGCCGCATTTCAAGAACTCTACGACATGGTGGTGGCGGAAGCCGCCAAACGGAGGGAACCCCTTCCCGCCATGCAAGCGAACGTCGATGCAGCCCAAGCCAAATACGATGAGGCCCACAACCGGACAAGCGGCCTTCAGGCAGAATTAGATAAGGCACTTGAAGCACTCGGCGGCGAGGAGCCCAGCACAGCTATTAAGGAGCATATTAAGCAGTTGCGCATGGAGATCATGACGGCACAAAGGCGAGAAGAATCTTGTGAAGATGATCTTCACCGCTACCAACGCCGGCTCGAAAGCCAGGAAAAACAGGTTCAGTATTTCGAAAGTGAGGCAGAGGAAGCTAAAGCCCACATCGATGAGGACAAAGCCAAGCAAAATGCGCTCCTCAGCGATTTGGAAAAGGCGCAAGCGGCCTATGACGACGCCTGCGAAGCATACGAAGAGGCAAAGGCTGCGGCAGATAAGACCACCTCGCCCGAAATAACGAAACCCGCCGAGACGACAAAACCCGCCAGCTCGCCCGCGACCGGCAAAGACGCTCCATCGAGCTCCACCAAGCAAGCAAATATGACCGCCGGCAAGCTCGCAAACACGGGCGACACAGCACCGAGCGCAATCGCACTCGCAGCAGTCGCCGCCGCAGGCCTCGGAATAACCGCCACAGCCACACGCCGCATCAAGAACTCAAAATAGCTGCCAGAGCATTCTGCCTTCACCAATCCACAAGCCCAGAGAC
>OCQC01002715.1_pt1 | contig 10391 bp, 10 predicted proteins | sample 1538401 | NCBI WGS metagenome assembly OCQC01 (sample SAMN04571689, study PRJEB22368) | human gut metagenome | biome: human gut; material: stool | host: Homo sapiens | place: Luxembourg | collected 2012-08-03 | reverse complement strand
ATTGCAAGGGTACGAGCTACACAGTTAAGAAGCTGCCTAATGCAACGAGAGAAAATTTTAAAGTAAGGGCATACAAGACTGTAAAGGGCAAGAAAGTTTACGGAGAATATTCCGCAAACTGGAACACGGCGACCAATCCGCAGGCTTGCAAGGGGCTAAAGGTAAGCAGTGTTGGCACTGACAGCGTTAAGCTTTCTTGGACGAAGATAGGCTGTACAAATTACCGCATTTATCAGAAAATAAAAGGCGAATGGAAAGAGATAGGCAAGACCACAGGGACAAGCTACACTGTGAAGAAGCTTGCGCCTGCGACAAAGTATCAGTTCAAGATAAGGGCTTGCAAGCAGGACGACAAAAAGACGAATAATAATCACTATGGCAAGTATTCGGGGGTCGTGACGGCGACAACTAAGAAGAGTGACAAAATCACACAGGCTGATATAGATGCAATGAAGGCAGAACTTACAGCATATTCAAGAGGAAAGGCGGAGTATATCAAGAAACATTATACGGAGTTTTGGAAGTACGGCATAGATTATAACACGTTAGAAGAATATTTTTCGATGCTTGAAAAAAAACTTATTCCAAATGAGTCAAGTTATGATACTGTTGATACCATACACTTTGGAGAGAGCGTATCTACCCTTAATGATTTCATGAAACTTTACAAAGATTATATTGACTATGAGTACAATAAGAGAGGCGATGTGTACTATGTTGTGTACATAGAGTCCTGCCCAAATGGTTTAGACGTAAACCCTAACCCTTGTTGGGCTGTGTATCTCCTTTATTAATAGTGGACACATATAGTACAGGCATAATGTGAAGGGAAGGTACAAATAATGAGGAATAAAACATATTACGAAATGTATGATTTGTTGACACAATCTAACCATAAAATGATTGACAAGATTGAAGAACTAAGATCTGAGAACGCAATTCTGTATAGGCAGATTGAGGAGTGCAGAGACACATTAAGAACGTTGATATCAAAAGATTTTGAAAGTTCAAATGATAATAAGAGACTTTTTTCATTCTGTTAGAAAGCAAAAACGCTATACAAAATCTGTGCTTGCTATGGAAAAGTCAAAGAGTTGAGAGGTGAATGTTTTGCAGGCGGTTTATGAATATCCTCCGAAGCTGTCAAGGGCGGAGAGGCAGGTCAAGGCGGCACATGATATCCAAGAACACAGGAAAATGCAGAGGAATATGTATAAGAATATCCTGCTTGGGGTCGTTATCATCATAATTGGTGCGGTGTTTGCAAGCGCGGTCTTTGCAAAGGTTCTGCTTATACTGCTGGGGGCTTGCAATTGTTCTGTGGGCGGGCTTATGTACTGGTATTACTCGCTTTCACGGGACGCTGATGTTTACACGAGGATATATGAGGATCACATTGAACACTCTCAGCGCATGGGACTTTCTAAAAGCTATCTGCACATTTGCCTTTACTATGAGGAGGTAGAGAAGTCTTATCAGACGAATAAGGGCAGACTCGTTTGCGTGCTGAAAAATGTGGAGAAGTCAAGCTTTGTGGTAAAGGACAAAGAGGGCAGGGAGAAAGCTTTTGTGCCTGAGGACGGTATGATAGCTCTGAGCTTTCAGGACACTAAGGGCAAGCTTGTGCTTATCAATGACTTTTATGAGAAGATAGGTTATCCACACAAGGAATACAACAAGATAGAGGACGAGGAGGACGATTATTACTCCGAGGAGGATATGAAGTGGGACAGGCTTCATAAGCATGGGCTGTAGTTGTAAACTTTTTGTTAAGCCCTTGAAATGTGGGGCAGAATGTGATAACATATTATTGTATCAATACACTTAAAACACTATGACCGAGAGAGTAGTTTTGCTAAGGGTCTTCAGAGAGAAGCTGCGGCGTGTGTGCGTTTTCTGAAAGCGGCTTTATATCCTGACAAAATGAAGTTCACTTGCGAGTGGTCATGCCGAATGAGAGATAGTCTTTAGTAAGCGTGAACGTCTGTCTGCGTTAAGGACGGGAGAGTGTTGGCTCTTTACTGATAGGTGGTATAAACAAGAATTTCAAAGTCTTGTCCTGTTTAGTCGGGGCAGGGCTTATTTTTATAGGAGGATAAGTAATGAAAGAACAGTTGAAAAGCATTGACGAGCGTGCGAAAGAAGAACTTTCACATATTGATGACGCCAAGCTGTTGGAAGATTTCAGAGTAAGATTTCTTGGCAAAAAGGGAGAGATAACTTCCATACTTAAGCAAATGGGCAAGCTTTCCGCAGAGGAAAGACCTGTTATCGGTCAGCTTGCAAACAAGGTAAGAGCTGATATCGAGAACGCTCTCAATAAGCGTAAGGAAGAGCTTAAGAGCAAAATGGAGCAGGTAAGGCTTACAGAGGAAGCCATAGACGTTACGCTTCCGGGCAAGAAAACAAGAATAGGCAGACCTCACCCTCTGAACGCTACTCTTGAAGAGGTAGAGGAAGTGTTCCTTGGCATGGGCTTTGACATCGTTGACGGTCCAGAGGTTGAAACAGACCATTATTGCTTCGAGGCACTGAATATGCCTAAATCTCACCCTGCAAGAGATACGCAGGATACATTCTACATCAATGAGAACGTTGTTCTTAGAACACAGACTTCTTCTGTTCAGATAAGAACAATGGAAAAGAGAAAGCCACCTATAAGAATCATTTCACCGGGCAGAGTTTACCGTTCTGACACAGTGGACGCTACACATTCACCGCTGTTCCACCAGATAGAGGGTCTTGTTATCGACAAGGGCATCACTATGGCTGACCTTAAGGGTACGCTGGAGCTTCTTATGAAGCGTCTTTACGGCGAGGACACTCAGATAAGACTTCGTCCGCACCATTTTCCATACACAGAGCCTTCTGCTGAAGTTGACCTTATGTGCTTCAACTGCCATGGCAAGGGCTGTTCAATGTGCAAGCAGGAGGGCTGGGTAGAGCTTCTCGGCGCAGGGCTGTGGCATTGACCCTGAGGTTTACAGCGGATTTGCATTTGGTATCGGTCTTGAAAGAATAACAATGGGCAGATACAACATCAATGATATGCGTCTGCTTTATGAGAACGATATGAGATTTTTAGAGCAGTTCTGATGAATGAAGTTATGAGCCAGAGCAGGCTTTACAGAAAGCTTGTGCCGTCAAAGGCTAAGCTTGTAACGTCGGCGGCTATCAGCACTTATGGCGCTGATAGTAGGTGTTGGCGGTGGGTTATCGGTCATGCTTGTAAAAGAACAGCAGAGTGCATGGGATATGCTCGTGCTATGTGGGTTTCTGGTGATTTTTCTGGGTATCCTGCTTTTTATCGGAATAAGAGGATTTAAAAGGCAGGTAAAACAATACAGAGGGAACCTTGCAAGGCTGGAGCAATTTGACGCTCAGGATATGCTGGCTTTGGAAAGCGAGATAGAGGGAAGCGAGTTCAAATACAAGACCTTTTATCTACTTGACAGATATATGTATGTGCCTAAGGCTAAACTGCTTATAAAATATACGGATATTAGAGAGTTCAAGACCATAGTTCACAGCACAAATGGTGTCAATGACAGCATGAAAGCTGAGATAACTGATAATTTCGGGATAAAGTATACTGTGAACATAAAGCGGTGGAAGGATTTCTATATTTATAGACCACTGTTTTTAAAGGACTTGGATGAGAAGATACAAAACTGCGGTAAATGATAAGATTACGGAGGAATAATAAATGGATTTGTCAATGAAATGGCTTGCAGACTATGTTGACTGCGATATGCCGATAAAGGATTTTGTTTCCGCTCTGACGCTTTCAGGCTCAAAGGTAGAGTGCTTTGAGCAGGAGGGCAAGGATATTTCTAACGTTGTTGTGGGCAAGGTAGTTTCTATGGAGCGTCACCCTGACTCTGACCATATGTTCATCACTCAGGTAGATGTTGGAGAGGACGAGCCTGTTCAGATAGTTACCGGTGCTCAGAACGTTCACGAGGGCGATTTTGTGCCAGTTGCAAAGCACAAGTCATCTGTTCTACATGAGGGCAAGCAGGTGAAGATAACAAAGGGCAAGCTGAGAGGCGTTGCTTCTAATGGTATGCTTTGCTCTCTGGGCGAGCTTGGACTTTCTGTTCACGATTTCCCATATGCTATAGAGGACGGAATTTTCATTCTTGGCGATGACTGCGACAAGACTGTAGGCAAGGATATACATGAGGCTATTGGATACAATGACACAACTGTTGAGTTCGAGATAACTTCAAACAGACCTGACTGCCTTTCTGTTATCGGTCTTGCAAGAGAAACTGCGGCTACTTTCGGCACAGAGCTGAAAGTCAAGAAACCTGAGTTCAAGGGCATTGATGGAGATATCAACGATATGCTCAAGGTAAAGATACACAACACTGATCTTTGCAAGAGATACATGGCCGGTATCGTAAAGAATGTAAAGATAGGTCCGTCACCTCGTTGGATGAGAGAAAGACTCAGAGGCTGCGGCGTTAGACCTATCAACAACTTTGTTGATATCACAAACTATGTTATGCTTGAATACGGCAGACCGATGCACGCTTTTGACCTGAGATATGTTAAGGACGCATCGATAAACATCAGAAACGCTAAGGCAGGAGAAACTATCACAACTCTTGACGGAGAAGTAAGAGAGCTTTCAGAAGAGATGCTCGTTATTGCTGACGCTGAAAAGCCGGTTGCTGTAGCAGGCGTTATGGGCGGCGAATACAGCGGTATCATGGACGATACAACTACTGTTGTATTTGAGTCTGCTTGCTTTGACGGTGCGAGCGTAAGAACTACAGCCAAGAAGCTTGGCATGAGAACTGACGCTTCTGCAAGATATGAAAAGGGTCTTGACCCACATGAGTGCTATGAGGCTCTTATGAGAGCTTTCCAGCTTGTTGAAGAGCTTGGTGCTGGTGAGGTCGTAAAGACTTACATTGATGAGAACTATGAGGACGAGACACCTAAGACGGTTGATTTTGACCCTGAGTGGATAAATAAGTTCCTTGGTACTGAGATACCTGAGAGCGACATGGTGGAATATCTCACAAGACTTGGCTTTGAGATAAAGGACGGAAAGGTAGTTTCACCTTGGTACAGAGTGGACATTGCCTGCAAGGCTGACGTGGCAGAGGAAGTTGCTAGACTTTACGGCTACAACAAGATTCCAAACACTATCGTTAGAGGCGTTGCACAGGCTAAGCTCACCGAGGCGCAGAAGTTTGACAGACATATACAGAGATCTATGCTCGCTATGGGTCTTAACGAGATATCTACATTCTCATTCATTTCCCCTAAGTATTTTGACAAGATAAATCTTCCTGCTGACTCAAAACTTAGAAAGACAGTTGTTATCACAAACCCTCTTGGCGAGGACACCAGCGTTATGAGAACGACTATCATTCCGTCTGTATGTGAAGTGCTTGCAAGAAACTACAGCTACCGCAACCCTGAGTGCTATATCTTCGAGAGAGGAAACGAGTATATACCTGTTGAGGGAGAGGTGCTTCCTAACGAGCCTGAAAGACTTGGTTTTGGTTTCTATGACACTGAGACGAAGGCTGATTTCTATGACATAAAGGGTTTTGTCGAGGGTCTGCTCTCTAAGCTTGGCGCACAGAAAGTTGAATTTGAAAAGGCTACTGCTGAATGTAGCTTTGACGAGTTCTATGCTTTCCACCCGGGAAGAGTTGCTGTTGTTAAAGTAAATGGTGAGGAGATCGGCATTTTTGGCGAGCTTCACCCAAGAGTTCTGGAGAACTACGGCATTGACGCAAGAGCTTATGTGGGCAAGATAAATGTTCCTGAGCTTATGGCAAGCTGTGTTGCTCAGAAGACATATAAGCCACTGCCTAAGTATCCTGCTACAACAAGAGATCTGTCTATCGTTTGTGATGACGATATCCCTGCGGCTCTTCTTGAAAAGACTATAAGCAAGGCTGTTGGCTCGATACTTGAAAAGGTAACGCTTTTTGACGTTTACAAGGGCGAGCAGATCGAAAAGGGCAAGAAGTCTGTTTCATACTCCATTTCAATGCGTTCACATGACGGCACGCTTACTGACGAGCAGGCTGACAAGGCTATGAAGAAAGTTCTTGAAGCTCTCAAGGCTATCGGTGCTGAACTCAGAATGTAAAAAATATAGTGCTTGATTTGTATAATGTGCATAAATTTTGCTTTTGGACTTGTTATTTTGAAACAAATGGAGTATAATAATATCAGGCGTATTGCTGATATTAATACATTGCAGAGGGGCTGAGCATAATGCACGAACAAACTATGGAGTTTTCAGTACAGCACGACAAGGAGGCTGAGCTGAAAAAGACACTTACAATTATATATGACGCTCTGAAAGAGAAGGGCTATAATCCTATTAATCAGATCGTAGGTTATATTCTTTCTGAGGACCCGACCTACATAACAACATACAATAATGCCAGAAGTCTTATTCGTCATATTGACAGAGATGAACTTTTGCAGGCATTGGTGAAGTCCTATCTTGAGTCATAACTGATATTTAAAGGCGGTAGTTTTTACCGCCTTTTTTGTTTTACGTCAGAATTTACCTGAAACGTATTTTTGTATAAAGCCGTTTTCTGAACATAATAGTATAAGATGATAAGAAAACGGAGGGCTTCATATGAAGATAAGAAATTGCATGGCACTTATTTGTGCAGTTGTAGCGCTCAGTGCTTGTGGCAGGACAGTGATAATGCGTGAGGGAAATTCATCAGAGGGAACAAGCTCGGCGGTCATCGAGCCTGTGGCTGTGGGAAAGAAAACCGCAAAGGAAAAGATAGATCTTTCGGGGCTTTCACATGACAAAGTCGGATATGGTCAAGGCGTTCTTGTGGACGAAAAGAACAGGACGACTGGTGCGCTTGATTTTAATGCACAATACGGCAAGCTTAACGCAAAGGCTATAAATAATGATGACAAGATATATCTGACCTTTGATCAGGGTTATGAGAATGGATACACTGAAAAGATCCTCGATGTGCTGAAAGAGAAAAAGGTCAAGGCGACGTTTTTTCTTTTGCAGGATTATGCAGAGAAAAATCCTGAGCTTGTGAAGCGTATGATAGACGAGGGGCATATTGTGGGAAATCATTCGGTACACCATTATTCTATGCCGACGCTTGGACAGGCGGAATGTGAGTCGGAGATAAAGGATTTCCATAAGTATATGGAGGATAACTATGATTATACCATGACAGTGTTCAGACCGCCTATGGGTGAGTTTTCGGAGTTCTCTCTTGGAGTGACGGCAAACTGCGGTTATAAGACTGAGCTTTGGAGCTTTGCTTACGCTGATTGGGACGTGAACAATCAGCGTGATGAGGGGCAGGCACTTGAAAAGCTTGTGAATGCGGCTCACCCTGGGGCTATTTATTTGCTTCACTCAGTATCGAAAACCAATACTGATATTCTCGGGGACTTTATCGACAGAGTGAGGGCTGGCGGATTTGAATTTGGCTGATAAGAGAATATGATGAAGAGAGGCCTTGTGCCTCTCTTTTTGTTATTTTAGGGACATTTGTAGCTGATTTGTAATATGTTAGTCTATTGACAAATTGTTAAAAGCATGTTATATTTTAAATACGAACAGAAACATGAGTTTCTTTAAGGAGGAAATAAAATGGTAAAAAATAAGGTGCTTACACCTGTATTGGCAGGCGTTTTGGGTCTTAGCATAGTTGGTTCAGGTCTTGGCTATTATTTTGTAAATAAAGACAGTAATGATGGTAAAACTGAGGGCGGCAAGGCTAAGCTTACTCAGGTGGCAGATAATATAAACAACACTCTTGGCACGGCTGAAAAGGCTATCAAGGGCGAACTTGATTTTGCTTACAACGCAACGGCTACTGTTTCATTCGGCGAGGGCTTCACAGAGGAGGCAGGTGTCAGCTTACAGCCAATTTCTGTGACAACTGTTACAAAGCAGAAGGGAAACAACACTGCAGCAGATGTTTCGCTGACATATGGCGGAAATAATCTTGTGTCTGCTAATGCTGTATATTCTAGAGATAACAAGTCGGCTTATGTTCAGATACCTGAGCTTTCTGACGCTTATCTTATGGTTAACGTTGACAGCCTTAAAGACAAGGTAGGTAGTGAGCTTTCTTCACAGGGCATTGACCTTGACTCTCTCTTTGATTCTGCTGAGGGCGCTGATGTTGATTTTGATACTGACGCACTTGAAAAGGATCTGGAGGAATACAAGAAGGTTATGGAGGACTCTTTCCCTAAGCCTGTTGACGGCGAGAAAAAGACTGGTGACATTGACGGAAACGAGTACAGCTATACAACTAAGGAATACACTATCTCAGGCAATGATGTAAAGGCTGCTTTTAAGGCTGTTCTTGACAAGGCTAAGGACGATGCTACGCTTAAAGATATGTTCAGCAAGGCAGGCGTTGCTGACAAGCTTGGTATGTCATATGATGAGATAATCTCACAGTATGCTGATTCTATGGATTCACTTTTTGCAAGCGATAATCTTGACGAAACTGCAACATTTAACGCTTACTACAGCGGTGATGATTTTGCGGGCTTTAGCTTTGAAAAAGACGGCGAGGGTGCAACTCTTTACACCATTCTTAAGGACGACGTTGTGGCTGTTGATTTTAGCCTTAACATGGGCAGTGAGGGCAGTGCATCATTCAAGGGTTCTACAAATACTGTTGACGGTGTTACAAATGGCAAGTTCACAATGAAAATGGAAACTGCGGCTGATTCAGATATAGACGCTGACATGACTTCTGCTGACGGTGGACTTTCCCTTGAGCCTACCATGGCAGTTTCACCGAGCATAAACTTTGACACAATGGAGGCTGAGGTTACTCTCAAAGACCTTAAAGAAGAGGGTGACGCATTTTCAGGTACTATTAGATTTGATGTGAATGGTACATCTGATTCTCAGGCTGTATCAGGCTGGGTAGAGCTTGCTTCTGCTTCAACTGCTGACAAGCTTGACCTTTCTGTTGAGTTTGGCATGAACGGCAAGCAGTTTGTTACAATGGCGGTTACAGGAAATAAGACAGAGGCTTCTGATATCACTGTTCCGTCAGGCGACAAGATCTATGACATGACAAATGACGATCAGATGAATACATACCTTGCAGGCTGTGACAGTGATGGATTTGTTGCCAATGTAAAGAAAGTTCTTGGTGACGAGGTCTACAATATGCTTGTAAATGCAGAGGGTGATCTTGAATCAGATTATGATGACTATGGTGATTATGATGATTATGATGACTACGATCTCTCTGATATTGATATGTCAGATTATGATCTGAGTGCAAATGCATAATAGATAAAAAATTAAGAGGATCGCATTGAGCGGTCCTCTTTTTTTTAGCTGATAACACGATAATTCTCGGCTGCTTCTTCTTTTTTTACATACTCGGTGACATTGAGAACTTCCACCTTGACAGGCTTCTGACCCATATTTATGGTGATAATGTCGCCAACTTTCACGTCATATGAAGCTCTTGCAATCTTATCGTTCACAAGCACCTTGCCTGCATCGCAAGCTTCGTTTGCAATGGTACGTCGTTTAATAAGTCTTGTGACTTTCAGGTATTTATCAAGCCGCATATTTTCCTCCTTTGTAGTAAAAAAGACCTAACCCGCAGGCTAGGTCTGAGTGGCATAAGCTTTAGATTACTTGTTTACAGCGTCCTTAAGAGCCTTGCCTGCCTTGAATGCAGGAACTTTCTTAGCTGCAACAGTGATCTGCTCCTTTGTACGAGGATTGATAGCTGTCTTTTCAGCTCTCTCTCTAACCTCGAATGTACCGAAACCTACCAGTGAGATCTTCTCGCCGTTAGCAAGTGTCTCTGATACAGAATCAATAACAGTTGTAAGTGCCTTCTCAGCGTCCTTCTTTGAATAATCGCCCTTTTCTGCGATAAGATTGATCAGTTCTGCCTTTGTCATTGTTTTTACCTCCAAATTATTTTTAACGAATAAAGTTATTCATTCATTTTGCTCTCGCCAATAAGCGTCAAGCTCATTTATGCTCAGGGCGGTCATATCCTGCCCGTTTTGCCTTACAGCATTTTCTGTTTTCTCAAACTTTTCGATATAATTATTATTTGTATCCGTCAGCACTTCTTCAGCGTCAAGGTCAAGCTTTCTTGCAAGTGAAGCACAAGTGAACATTATCTCACCAAGCTGTTTTGCAACTACGGCTTTATCACTGTCAGCACTGTTTTCAAGAGCCTTAACAGCATTTTCAAGTGCGCTGATATCATGAGCATTGTCATACTCGATACCTGCTCTTGCGGCACGTTTGCTTAACTTCTGAGCTCTCATAAGTGCAGGAAAGTTCTTTGGAACGCTTTTAAGGGTATCGGAATAAGTTTCCTGTCCCTTGGTTTCTTTCTTGATAGTGTCCCAAT
>OCQC01002691.1_pt1 | contig 10467 bp, 10 predicted proteins | sample 1538401 | NCBI WGS metagenome assembly OCQC01 (sample SAMN04571689, study PRJEB22368) | human gut metagenome | biome: human gut; material: stool | host: Homo sapiens | place: Luxembourg | collected 2012-08-03 | reverse complement strand
CTCAGCATCATATTTTATGTTATTATATTCACAGTCATGTTCTTTAAGAATGATATAGTCTGGTTTAGTTCTATAGCTTATTTTGTCTATTTTCTCGTCTGCAAAGATATTAATAATTTCAGGAGTTAACTCAAAGTCTTTTACATAAAGTACCTTCTTATCTTTATAAAAATATAATGATTTAAAAGTTTCTTTTATAATTGCACTTTCATCTTCAATCTTTTCTTTTTCGATATAATAAATAAATTTATCATTAATCTTTGAAATCTCGTCTTTTAAAGTATTTTTGTCTAACTCTACTAATGTAAATAAATCTTCAATCTTAGCTTCTTTCTTGGGTGTACCAAGTCCATTCAAATCAAATCTTTCTATAAATCGATTAAATTGAAGCTCTTTAAATTTATTTGTTACTGCTTCTTTATCCCACTCCTTAGTCCTTAAATCTTCTATATTAACTCCGAGTGGTGCATCTCTTAGAATAGTTCCAAGAGTCCTAGATAGCATTGCTAAATCCTTGTTATTTTCAAGTTTAGTTTTTAATGCACCTTTGATATCATCTGCTTGTCCAGCCTCCAATTTTTCATACAAATTATCTATATTTTCATATTCTTTAATTAATTTTAGAGCAGTCTTTTCTCCTACTCCTGGAACTCCTGGAATATTATCAGATGTATCTCCCATCAAGCCTTTTACTTGAATTAGCTGAACTGGTTTAACACCATATTCTTCGATTATCTTAGAATCATCATAATCCTCTGTCTCGGTCTTGCCCATTTTAGTACGAGGAATACGAATTGTAACTTTATCACTTGCAAGTTGAAAGTTATCTCTATCTCCAGAAAGAATAGTAACATAATGTCCAGCATCAGATGCTTGCTTAGAAATAGTTCCTATAACGTCATCTGCCTCATAGCCCTCTTTTTCGATTATTGCTATATTCATTGCTTTTAAAACTTCTTTAATAACAGGCATTTGCTCAGCAAGTTCTTGTGGCATCGCATGGCGAGTACCTTTGTATTCTTTATACATCTTGTGTCTGTGAGTTGGAGCCTTCAAATCAAAGGCAACTGCAATATAATCTGGTTTTAAATCCTCTAAATCTTTAAATAAAATTGATAAAAATCCATATACCGCATTCGTATATTTACCATCAGCAGACATCAAAGATTTAGAGCTCATTATTCCATAAAAAGCCCTATTCATAATGCTGTTTCCATCTATTATTAATAATCTATTACTATCCAAAAATTATACCTCCAAAACTATTCGTATATTCCTATACTTCTCATATAATTTATATATCCTTTATCTATATTGTTCCACTTATCAATTTTATCATTTAAAATCTCCATGTTTACTGGTGCTTTTGAGTATGACTCATAACTCTTTACAATGCCATTTTTAAACTTTTCTGGGCATCTTCCAATTATTCTAGAAATATCATCATATTTATCTCCAAAACCACCAAATCCGAAATCTATAATAGCCGCAACATTATTATTATCATCTAACAATACATTGCTTGGGTTCAAATCACCATGAACCAAGTTATTGCAACTATCATCTATTTTACTCTCTTTCCAGAATTTTATATCATCTTCACTCAAATGCAAATTTAAAAGTTCGTCTAGGAAATCTGGTAGTTTCAAGCCAATATTTCTTGTATTAAATACTTCGTCTTTATTAAAATCTAAGTTATGCAATTCATACATAAATTTTGCAATTTCATTTCCAACATTCTCAACTTCTTTATCACTAAGTGAATCCATCTTCTTAGCAAGTGGAGTGCCTTTTATTTTTTTATGTACACTAAATGGTTTACCATTATAATATTTTAGTTCTAGCTTACTAGTATTAAAATCTGTTTTATTATATATGTAACCTGCAAATTCACAGTCCTTTACAATAGTTCTAGACCAGAATTCATCACGTGGAAATCTAAAGAAATAGTTCCCTTCATCAGTTTCAACCTCATATACTATGTTAGTCCAGCCAGTTGTAATCTGGTTTGCTTTTACTATTTTTTTCCCTTTTAGGGTATCTGCAATTATTTTTTCAAAATTTTCATCACTTTTAAAAAATATATCCATATTAATCCTTTCAATACTCAATTTAAAGAAAATAAAACACTCATATTCTGCATTTAAATATGACTCATTTATTTCCATTTTATTGTTCCTTTGTCAACAATTATTAAAGTAAAACATTTGTATTCATTCTGTTAACCTAGCTTGTTAACATACTCTGTTACTAGCTCAACTACTCATTATTTTGCATTTTATCCTTAATCAATTTAATAAGTTCATCTTTTGATTTTTCGTCATAATTATTATATATTATGTAATCAAACATATCTTGTAATTTCTTATCACTCATAAAATTTTTATATTGTTCTTCTGTCTCTTTAATTCTCTCGTTTTCTTTCTCTGGTGTTAAATTTCTTTTCTTTACTTGTTCTAATGCCACATTTATATCATTTGGCAATATATAAATAGTGACAATATCTGGTCTTATTCTTTTCCAGTCTTGAATAGTAGTATAATACATTTCAAACACATAATTTTCATTAGATAAAATTTCATCTTTTTTATATGCATATGTACCACCAAACACATCAAAATCGTAAGCAATTTTCCCATCATCTTTGAGTTTTTGTAACTCTTCATGAGTCATAAAAAGTCCAGTTTTTCCGTTTTGTTCACCTATTCTCATAGTTCTTGTTCTTATAGTATGTACCTTTTTGAAATCAAGCTTTTTTGCAATTTCTTCTGCATAAAAACTTTTTCCCACTCCAGTAATACCAGAAAGTGCTAATAACATTATGTTCTCCTTTTGTTCTTATATTTTGTTGTTATTTTTCATTGCAAACTATATCATATTTTAGGAGATTTATCAATGAAAAATATATAAAATAATTGTAAGTGCTAAATAAAACAGCGTAAAATAACCCCAGATTTTTAAGTTTTGCTTAAATTTCTGGGGGTATTATTTTTATTCCAAATTTAGTTCTGTATATTCTTCTTCATAATTTCTTATTTCGTCTGGCAATTCTTCTGACCATGGCAAATATTTTTCTATATCTGTGTCTTTTTGTTCTCCTTCTAATTGTAGCAGTATTTCCAATAAATAATTTTTCTCTTTTCTCAATTCACATTTTTGCTTTATCCATTCATCTGATGCTGTATTTGGAACAACTTGCTCTTCAATTATACCGTAAGCACTCAATAAAATTTAATTAAAATAATTGGTAAAGATAGAATTAATAAGTTTAAATAAAAAAATAAAACAATATGTTTTAATACAAAATAAGGAATTATTATCTCATGAGTGATATAAAGATACTATAAAAATTATGTAGGAAAAGGATGGAACAAAAAATGTTGTTATTAACAAAACAATTAAAAGGAGTAAGAGAGATTATAGTATCAAGAAAGAGAAGAAAAAATTTTAGAGTGGTTACAGAGGAATGGCTTAAATATAAGAAAAATACCGTAAAGAAATCTACGTATTACAATTATTCATATAGTGTTGAGAAATATCTATATCCTAAATTTGCAGACCAAGATATTACCAAAATAAAAGACTATAATGATTTTATAGAAAAACTTACAGATACACTGGCACCTAAAACTGTAAGAGATATTATTACGAAATTAAAGGAGATAATAAATTTTTACGAGGAAGAACATAATACAAAGTTAAACATAAAAAAGATGAGTTTGCCTAAAATGAACAAAAAAGAGATACAAATTTTATCAAATAAAGAGAAACAAAAATTAGAAAAATATTGTATTGAACAAAATAGTTTAAAATCGTTGGGAATACTAATATGTTTAAACACTGGTTTAAGAATTGGGGAAGTTTGTGCTTTGAGATGGGAAAACATTGATTTTGAATCAAAGAAAATACACATAGAAAAAACTATAGAAAGAATATATTCTAAAGAAGAAAACAAAACAATAGTTATTATAGATACACCAAAATCAATAACATCAGTAAGGACTATTCCTATAAATAGTAAATTATATAATATTTTAAAACAGATAAGAGGAAAGAGTAAAAAAACTGATTTTGTATTAACAGGCTCGAGTGAACACTATGTAGAACCAAGAAATTATCAATATCATTTTAAAGAAATTTTAAAAAGAAACAAAGTAAAAAAATATAAATTTCATACTTTAAGACATACATTCGCAACAAATTGTATAGAGGCGGGAATGGATATAAAATCTTTAAGTGAAATATTAGGACATGCAGATGTAAGTATAACACTAAATATATATGTGCATTCATCAGATAAGGCAAAAAGAAAATATCTTGAAAAAATATAAAAATTATGTTAAAACTAGGATAAATTTAATTATGGTATGAGATTAGAAAAGAGACGAATAATAATGGGAAACATTGTATTATTAGATGATTTAACGATTAACCAAATAGCTGCGGGCGAAGTAATTGAACGCCCTATGAACGTTGTAAAAGAGCTAGTGGAAAACTCTATTGATGCTGGTGCCACGAAGGTGGTTGTAACAATAAAAGATGGTGGTAAAACGCTTATACAAGTTACAGACAATGGTTCTGGCATAGACATAAATAATATGGGTATAGCACTAGAGAGGCATGCAACCAGTAAAATTTCTAAAATAGAAGACTTAGAAAATACATACAGTTTTGGGTTTAGAGGAGAGGCTCTAGCGAGTATATCATCAATTTCAGAACTTACTATGATATCTAAAACAGCCGATGAAATGGTGGGCTACAAGTTATTTTCAAGAGGTGGAAATATACTAGAAAAGGACGAAATTGGAGCATCAACAGGAACTACTATTAAAGTTGAAAAATTATTTTATAATACTCCAGTTAGATACAAATTTTTAAAAAATGATGCCACAGAGTTTAGATATATAAAGGAATTCTTGCAAAAAGTTGCATTAGCCGAACCAGATAAATCGATAGAGCTAATAAACAATGGCAAACAAATACTTAAAACATCTGGTAATGGTGAAATTAAAGATGTTGTATATTTACTGTATGGAAAAGAAATAAAAGACAACCTTGTAGATGTAAACTATCAAGATGGAGACATAAAAATAACTGGAGTAGTCGGAAACACCTTTATAGCTGAAGAGAACAGAAAAAATCAAATTTTATTTTTAAATAATAGAAATATACAAGACAAGATACTTACAAACAGTGCTGACCAAGCCTTTAAAGGTTCTACTGGAATTGGAAAATATGGGTTCTTTATACTAAATTTACAAATGCCAGCCGATTACTATGATGTAAATGTGCATCCAACCAAAAAAGAAGTAAGGTTTAGAGATGAAGATAAAATATACAAGGCGATGTATCATGCTATAAAAAATGCAATTCTTAGCAAAGATTTTTTAGGAAACACCGAAACAGAAAACAATAAAGAAGACTATATAGAAAATGAACTAGAATTTGTAACAAATCACTTTGATATGAAAGAAAATAGCTTCTTGAGTGGATTGGAAAAGGCACAAGCAAAGAACAAAACTGCAATTGAAATGAACTCACTAGACGATGTACAACAAGAAGAAAAAGTAGATGAGAAGCAAGAAAGTAAATCAGATGTAGAGACAGAAATAGAGGCTAAAGAAGAACTGGATGCTCCAAAAGAAAGTTTAATAACACGTGAAGAGAAAAGAAAAATAAATTATAAATACATTGGGATAGCATTCAAAACCTACATAATAGTAGAAATAGAAAATGAAATATATCTAATAGACCAACATGCTGCACACGAAAGAGTGCTATATGAACAAATTAAAGAAAACTACAAGAATCATATACAAAACAATGTACAAATGATGTTAATACCAGAGGTATTTACGCTTTCATATAAAGAAGCAAGATTTGTAAAAGAGAATATGGAATTATTCAAGAATACAGGGTTTGATATAGAATTTTTTGGAGATAATACAATAAAAATAAATGGAATACCAGACCTAGAATACAAAGTGGACAGAGGACACATATTCTTAGATGTATTAGATGAAATGCTAACAAATGAGAGAAGTTCTCTAAAAGACATAGAGGAAAGGTTTGTAGCAACAGTTGCATGTAAAGCTGCTGTAAAAGCTGGAATGGATTTAAGCAGACAAGAAGTAGAAAACTTAATAAGCAGTTTGCTGGGATTAAAAAATCCATATACATGCCCACACGGTAGACCAACAACAATAAAAATTGATATACATTGAAAATTAAATAAAATTATTAAATTTCAATTTGTTCGCTTGTTTTTTTACTAAAAATACTATATAGTATTTAATGTAGAAAATGAGATAGCGGATATGTTGTGTTTGCCACTCTTCAAATACTCGATATACTCGAGAGCAAGGAGGTGGTTGTTTATGGTAAATTTTTTACTTGTCCTAATATTAGGATTAATGATTTCAATAACTGTAAACGTAGCCTTATTGTGTATAATATACATAATGTGGACTAATAAACAATAAAAACAACACATTCTGCTTTTGTCGGTTGGAATGTGTTGTTAAAACTTTATAAGTGGAATCACACGTTCTGTGACTCTCATTTTCTATTTATATTATACACATAATTTTTTAGAATGTCAATTTTTATTGATTTTTTGAAAAGTATTAACATTTCAATATTAATCCATAATAATTGTAAAAATCGAGTTGAAAATTTTCAACCTTTTTGATACTATATACTTGAAAAAAGGTTTTAAAATATTTATAAACAAATATAATTTCAAAAGAGAATAATGTAACATTAATTACCGAAAAAGAGATGGAGATAATACAGGATAAGCGTAGCAAAGAGAAAAAATAGTTGAAAAATATATAACGTAGGAGAAATAAATGGGGAGAGAACAGGATTGGAAAGAGATTGAGAAAACACAGTTAAATTATGAACAAGGATTAAAAGACCAATATAAAGGAATAGACATTATAAAAATTAGCAAAGAGAATAGAAAAACAATTCATAAGATAAAGAAAATAAATGCTAAGGCAGATAAATTGGTAAGAGCGTTGCTTATTTGGTATGTTATATTTTTAATACTATTAATAATATTTGGAACACACATATATATAATGTATTTAAATAATATCCAAAATCGAGTAAACATAGATTTTATAGCAGATTTAAAAGATTGTTATGGAATTAATGCAAAAGTAATAGAAAAAGATATAGATAAATCTGGAAATGGAAAATATGTGCTTAAGTCAAAAGAAAAAAAGCCTATTGAATTTATTGTAATAAAAAAATTTGGAAGCTATACGTTTGACTATTTTGACCGTATTTTAAAGTGTGAGTATGAAAATTCTAGTAATGATATTAAACAAACTTTTGAAACACACGAAGAATACAATGTAAATGGAGAGTTTGAGTATAATTTAAATGCTAATGCATCAAGCTTATCTGACATAGATAATATAGTACATAAATATGTTCAAATGAGAGATAATGCAGGAAAACATTTTGGATATAACTGGAATGTAAATATAAATTTTGACGGAATGACTGAAAAAATATGGTCTATGGGTTCAAACGAAGATGAAGAATCTATAGCTAGAAGAGTAAAATGCGAATATGTGGTAGCAAAGGTAAATGGAGGAGATAACACCAAATTTACAGCTGAAGAAATAACAAGGTATTACAAGCCATATTCATTAAAAGTATTTATTAATGGCAAGGAAGTTTATACTACAATAATGAATCAGCAGGTGCAACAGACTGCATTATATAGCTATTCAGAAGAAGATTATACTATGCCGATATCTGCACTTGGAGAAATTGAAGTAGTTCAAATAACGTATAACAAATATAGCATGCCACTTGAACTTACATTTAAAGATAAAACATATAAAATAGGTGGTTCAACCGTGGATTTGGAAAATAGTACTATTCCGACTTATGTAGAAGTACAAACTTTAAAACAAATAATAGGGGCAAAGTTGGAATTTAACTATAAAGAGCAAAAATTGAATATTGTAGTTAAATAAATGTATTACAAGGGCAAGTAATTATTGTAAATTACTTGCTCTTATGCTATAATCCATTTGCAAATAGCATAAGATTAAGAAGAAATTAAATAGTTTCTTTTAAGGAGGAAAATTTGAAACGCATTTATATAATTTTAACATACAGTGGTACAGTACTTTCAAGAATTGTAAAAGCATACACAGGAGCCGAATATTCGCATGTGTCTATTGGATTAGACGAGAACTTAACGAAAATGTATAGCTTTGGAAGACTGAATCCATATAATCCATTTATAGGTGGATTCGTGCATGAAGGCATAAATATTGGAACATTTAAAAGATTTAAAAATACTCAGACAGCAGTTTATTCTATAATGATTTCGGATGAGCAGTATAATAGATTAAATCAGATAATACATAAGGTTGAGGCAACTTCTCAAGAATATAAATTTAATTTTGTTGGACTAGTAGCAGTTGCTTTACATATGAAAATTCAGAGAAGAAGGGCTTTTTACTGTGCAGAATTTGTGAAGTATGCTATGAAAAAGGCTCAAATTAGGAATAATTTGCCAGATATAGTAAAACCAGAGGATTTCTTAAACTTAGAGAATATAAGATTAGAATATAAGGGAGCACTGAAACAATATAAAGTTGAAGAACTGCCAACTTTGAATGTGGCAAATTTATGAGATAAACATATGCCAAATATGTAATTATAAATTTGAAATAGCTGTAATAATGCATGACAAAAGGAATGTGATAAAATAATGAGTAAAACAAAAATATTAAAGTTAGTGATGTTTGTAGTAGCACTTGTAATATGTATTGGAGCAACAATATATTTGTTTCCAGTAATGAGAAACTTATCAACTGTGGAAGGACAAGTTGCATTTAAGCAAAAAGTGGAAAACTCTGGTGTGCTAGGGCTAATTTCACTGTTTGCTCTTGAGGTTGCACAAATATTTTTATTTATAATACCAGGCGAACCGATTGAAATTCTAGCAGGAATGTGCTACGGAGCCTTATGGGGTACATTCTTTATTATGGTTTCTGCAGGACTTATTTCTACAGTGATTTTCTTCTTGGTTAGAAAATTAGGAAAGAAATTTGTATATGAATTTTGTGATGAAAATAAAGTAAAGAAAATAGAAAACAGTAAACTTTTTCAAAATCCTAAAAAAATAGAAATGATAATGCTAATACTATTTTTATTGCCTGGAACGCCGAAAGATTTATTAGTATACATTGCAGGACTGTTACCAATAAAGCCAACAAGGTTTATAGTAATATCCACACTTGCAAGGTTTCCATCAGTAATATCATCAACATTAGCTGGTGCGAATATTGCAGTGGGTGACTGGAAATTGGGAATTTTATTATATGGAGTAATTGTAGTAGCGGTGGCAATTTTAATATTTATATATCAGAAATTTGATAAAGAAAAAATAACGAGTGAGGCGTTGAAAACGATAAAATAGTTGACTTTTACAATTTTAATAAGTATAATCTAAGTGAAAATCGTATGATTTAAGCATATATTTTTAATTATGATAAAAACTATATATATGGAGGTAATACAAATGAATGAAAAAATGTATGAAATTATGAGAGATGGAAGAGGATTTATTGCTGCTCTTGACCAAAGTGGAGGAAGCAGTGCAAAGACTCTAAAAAATTATGGAATAGATGAAAGTGAATATAGCTCAGAAGAGGAAATGTTTAATCTAATCCATGAAATGAGAAAAAGAGTTATGACAAGCAAAGTGTTCACAAATGAGCACATTTTAGGAACAATTCTTTTCGAAAAAACAATGATGTCAGAAGTAAATGGAAAATTTACAGCAGATTATTTATGGGACGAAAAGGGAATAGTTTCTTTCTTAAAAGTTGATTAGCCGAAGAAAAGAATGGCGTAAAATTAATGAAAGAAATTCCAAATTTAAAGGAAGAAATAGAAGAAGCAAGCCAAAAGCATGTATTCGGAACAAAGATGAGATCTGTAATATATGAAGCAAATGAAGAAGGAATAAGAGATATTGTAAATCAACAATTCGAATTTGCAAAAACAATATGTGACGGTGGATTAGTTCCAATAATTGAGCCAGAAGTAGACATACATTCAGAGCAAAAAGAACTTTGCGAAAAAATATTAAAAGACGAAATAATAAGAAAATTAAAAGAATGGAATCCAGCAGACAAAATAATGTTCAAATTTACAATACCAACAGTTGCAAACCATTACTTAGATTTATATGATTACGACTGTGTTGTAAGAATTGTTGCTTTATCTGGCGGATACGAGATAGATGAAGCATGTGAATTACTTGCTAAAAATAACAGAATGATAGCAAGCTTCTCAAGAGCATTATTACAAGACTTAAATGCACATCAAACACAAGAAGAATTTGATACAGCATTAAACAATGCAATAGTAAAAATATACAATGCATCAATAGACTAAAATGGATACAAGCTGAAGAAAAAGAAAGTT
>OCQC01002690.1_pt1 | contig 10472 bp, 7 predicted proteins | sample 1538401 | NCBI WGS metagenome assembly OCQC01 (sample SAMN04571689, study PRJEB22368) | human gut metagenome | biome: human gut; material: stool | host: Homo sapiens | place: Luxembourg | collected 2012-08-03 | reverse complement strand
CCGTCGGGCTGTCCTCCTTTATCGTGTCAGCTACCGCAATCAGACCACACAATTTATTGTCCTGAGCAAAAAGAAGCGGTGTCTTTCCCTCTTTTGCAAGTTCTTCTGCTTTCTGTCTTATCTCGTCTGATACATTTATCTGTTTGCTTATAAATTTAAAACTTCCTCCGGTTATCGTACCGCCGTTATACTGTGCCGTAAGACCGTTTCCCGGAAGTATCTTAAATCCGTCAACTTCATCTGCCTTTATATTTCTGCTCTCCGCTTCATTTACAACAGCTTTTGCAAGCGGATGTTCACTTTTTGTCTCAAGCGAATAGGCAAGTTTTAACAGCGACTTATCATCATATCCTGTCGTTGGTATCATATCTGTCACCTTGGGCTCGCCCATAGTTATCGTACCTGTTTTATCAAGTGCAACTATGTTTACACGACCTGTCTCCTCAAGCGAAACCGCCGTTTTAAACAAAATACCGTTTTTGGCACCAACACCGTTACCTACCATTATGGCAACAGGTGTCGCAAGACCTAATGCACAAGGACAGCTTATTACGAGTACAGAAATTCCTCTTGCAAGTGCATAACCGGCTTCTTTTCCTGCAATCAGCCATACTATCGTTGTTATTATCGCAAGCACGATAACAACCGGCACAAACACTCCCGACACTTTATCAGCTATCTTTGCGATAGGTGCTTTTGTCGCAGCTGCATCACTCACCATTTTTATAATTTGTGATAATGTAGTATCCTCGCCTACTCTTGTGGCTTCGCACTTGATATATCCTGACTGGTTAATCGTCGCAGCCGATACCATGTCTCCTACTTCCTTATCGACAGGTATGCTCTCTCCTGTAAGTGCCGACTCATTTACGGCACTGTTTCCTTCGATTATACAGCCGTCAACCGGAATATTTTCTCCAGGTCTTACAACAAAAATATCACCTTTTTTCACACGCCTTACCGCAACTGTCTTTTCCTCACCGTCAATCAGTACAACTGCCGTCTTAGGTGCAAGGTTCATAAGACCTTTAAGTGCATCCGTAGTCTTTCCTTTAGAGCGGGCTTCAAGCATCTTACCAACCGTGATAAGCGTAAGTATCATAGCCGCAGATTCAAAATAAAAATCCATCATATAATTCATAACGGCTTTCTCATCACCTGCAGCCTGTGCACCTGTCATTGCAAACAGCACATACACACTCCAAACGAATGATGCCATCGAACCGAGTGCCACAAGCGTATCCATATTAGGCGAACGGTTTATAAGTCCTTTAAATCCGTTTATAAAAAAATGCTGGTTTATTATCATGATTATCGCCGCAAGAATCATCTGCAAAAGTCCCATTGCGACATGATTTCCCTCAAACCATTTAGGAAGCGGCCAGCCCCACATCATATGCCCCATTGAAAAATACATAAGTGCTGCCAAAAAAAATATTGATGCTATAAGTCTCTTTTTCAATACAGGTGTGTCCGTATCCTCAAGTCCGGTATCTGCACCTTGCGACTCGTCACCATTAACAGACGCACCATACCCGCCTGCTTAACAGCCGAAATAATAGTCTGTGCATCAGCATCACCCTCGACTCCCATCGAATTAGTCAGCAGACTGACCGCACATGAAGTAACACCGGGCACTTTCAAAACTGCTTTTTCAACTCTTGCACTGCACGCCGCACAATGCATACCCGTAACTTTAAACTGTTCCATTTTGTCCTCTCTTTCTTACTTTATAAGCTTTTGCAATGTCACCATCAACTCATCCACAACCTCATCTTTTCCCTCCCTTATGTCTCTGACAACACAGGAATGGATATGATTTGACAAAAGCTCTCTGTTGAAAGCATTTATCGCCGCACCAACCGCCGCTGACTGGATAAGAACATCATTGCAATAAGCATCGCTTTCTATCATCTTTTTTATTCCTCGTATCTGTCCCTCGATACGGCTCAGACGATTTACAAGCTTCTTTTTGTCTTTCTCTGCACGCTCTGTCTTTTTTGCATCACCACCACAACAGCAGCATTTTACCTCAGTATTATTATCACCATTTATCTTATTTTGTTCCATATATACTAATCTCCATTTCTGCATATGCTTTCTCATATTAATCCTAATTCCTGCATTGCTTTTTGTGTATATCAAATTTATACAAAGCCCAAATCTTAAGCATGAAAATTTTTAATTTTCAAACTGATTTCTCCGTCTGCACACAATTTTCAAACCATAAATACCCCTACAGGGTATATATCATGTTTTTCACAATATATACCCTGTAGGGGTATCTTGTCAAGCGTTATTATTGATATTTTTTATCACTTGTCTTTCAATTATTATATTTTATCATACACAAAGTCTGATTATCAGGTCATTGTCCTATCAAGCATTTTCTAAACATCTTATCTTTACTTTCTCTATCAAAAAAACTCTGCCTGCTTACATTCCAGCCGGTTTTTACCCGGAATTTACTCGTTTTTCATCCTCCAGTCAATGCACCTTTGCAAATAATCAACATATTCAGGATTTTGGCACATTTCCTTTCCGTGTGTATCAGAAATCTTTGCAACATCGGTCGCATTGCACTTTGTCACTTTCATAACAATATTAAGTGCTTCCTCGTCTGTGTCATTTGAGATAAATGTTCCAATACCAAATGCTACATTTATCTTTCCGTCAAAATATCTTTTTATCCTGTCGGCACGCTCAAAATCAAGACTATCACTAAAAAGCAGAGTTTTCATTTTCGGATTAATGCCAAGTTTCTTATAATGGGCTATCATCTTATCCCCCCACACTATAGGGTCACCGCTGTCATGACGCACACCGCTGAAAAGTGTCGCATATGTCAACTGGAAATCTCTTAAAAAGCAATCGGTCGTGATAGTATCAGTAAGTGCAGTTCCATTGAGCACCCCGTACTCTTTTACCCACGCATCGAGTGCATACCAGTTTGAATATGCGGGATTGTGTTTTTTATTGCCCTGTCCGGAACACATTATCCACTCATGAGCCATAGTTCCGACCGGAGTAAGTTTGTGCTTTTTTGCAAGATATACATTTGATGTTCCCACAAATGCTGAATTTTCCGACTTGACGCTGCTTAATTCCTCAATGGCATATTCCTGTGCCTGTGCAGATAATCTTCTGCGAAGCCCAAATTCCGAATAATTTCCAAGTCGATATTCTCCACTTTCTATCTTCTGTTTCTTTTCTGCAAGCCTTTTTCTGAAGCTGTCAAAAAGACTTTCATAATCATATGCCATTCTAAAATATACTTCATTTACTATTGCAAGTGTAGGGATTTCATACATGGAAGTGTTGAGCCATGTTCCAGCCGTTTCTATTGAAAGACCACACTCCCCGTCTGTAGTAATCTCAAAATCCTCATATCTCGGCTGCCATAATCTTAAGAAATCAACATACGAGCCCTTTATCCATTTGATATTGTCAAGGTAAGTAAGTTCCTCCTCCGTAAATCTAAGATTACAGAAACCTTTAATCTGCTCTCTGATTTCCTCAATCATCTCCGTACTAAAAAACACATCTTTATTTCTGCACTTAAAAGTCCAGGTTGTCTTATAGTCTGAAAACTGGTGATAAATCGCCTGTCCCATTGAAAATTTATACATATCCTGCTCAAGCAGTGATGTTATTATTTGATGTAATCTCATTTCTTTCCTCATTTCTTAGCAATTTGCAGCAAAGCACAAATATTTAAAAACTTTTCATTTATCAAGTTCTTTTAAAACTTCATTTTCCAAATTTCTATTTACTAAACATCTTAAAATATTCCTGTGCTTTCTGCAATGATACATCCAGCTTCTTTTGAAGTCTTGTCAGAATTTCCTCTTCTGAAAGCCCAAATTCATGACCTGTTTCAATAATTTCCTCTGCCCTTCCCTCAGTTCTTGTTTCTTCAAATACTGTACACATATCAACACTTCCTTATTACATTTTATAAAAAATGTTTTATCTACATAAAAATTATCATTTTCTATAACTGATTCAAAACTCTGTTTTCCTATTGCTACAACTTTTTTTGCCATATGCACCCTCCTTAATATTTTTCAATACGGATATTCGCAAATATTCAAATTTATACACCGTCCCCACAGTTTTTTAATAGCTACATTTTAACATTAAAACAATGGTATGTAAACGATGTTTGCCCCCCAAACCCTGTCAAATAATTTTTCTAAAAATTTTATTATATCATTTTACACACACCAATTATGTAACAGTTCAGCCCAATTATTGCTGCTATTTTCCATAGCACTTGACTAATAACGATTTATTGCCTAAAATAAAGACTTGTTGTATATTGTTTTTGTAAATAGCATTTATAATTATTAATTATAAGTTTATAAATATTCTTTTACAATTAAAAAATATGCTTTCACAAAGAGAAAATTTATGTTTCTACTAACAAACTCATAACACTATGAGAAAAAAATACGCCATTATAATGGCAGAATGGAGGAAAACAATGGGCGTTACCTATGTTAAAGAAGTTATTTCACCAGAGGAGCTTTTTGAAAGATATCCTCTCCCTGAAGCTCACAAGAAATTAAAAGCAGAAAAAGATAAGGAGATTGCCAAAGTCTTTACAGGAGAGTCTGATAAGTTTCTGGTTATCGTTGGTCCTTGTTCTGCCGACAATGAAGATGCTGTATGTGATTACACATCAAGACTTGCCAAAGTTCAGGAAAAAGTTAATGATAAGATTATAATCATACCTCGCATATATACAAATAAACCAAGAACTACCGGTGAGGGCTATAAGGGAATAGTTCATCAGCCTGACCCTGAAAAAGCACCTGACCTTCACGAGGGACTTATCGCCATGAGAAAAATGCACCTTCGCTCTATCGCTGAGACTCATCTTTTTTCAGCAGACGAGATGCTCTATCCTGAAAACTGGCCATATCTTTCTGATATATTATCATATGTTGCAGTCGGTGCACGTTCTGTTGAGGATCAGCAGCACAGACTTACAATAAGTGGAATCGATATTCCTTGTGGTATGAAAAATCCTACAAGCGGAACTTTAAGTATCATGCTTAACTCCTGCATAGCCGCACAGGGAAGTCATACATTTATGTACCGTGGATGGGAAGTTAAATCTGACGGAAATCCTCTCGCACATACTATTTTAAGAGGTGCAGTAAACAAGCATGACCAGTCGCTTCCTAACTACCACTATGAGGATCTTGTTTTATTAAACGAGATGTACCATAAATTAGACCTTAAAAACCCTGCCTGCATAATTGATGCTAACCATGCAAATTCAAACAAATGCTACTATGAGCAGCCTCGTATCGTATCAGAGGTACTCCACAGCCGCAGTGTTTCTAAGGATATTGAAAAGCTTGTAAAGGGTGTTATGATTGAAAGTTACATTGAACCCGGAAATCAGAAGATTGGTGAAGGAGTTTATGGAAAATCCATTACCGACCCTTGTCTCGGATGGGATGAGACAGAACGACTCATCTATGAGATTGCTGACAGAATTTAATTCCTAACACTATCAAAGAAGAATATAAACTTCTTCTGATATGTTGCGATAGCAACTGATATTATGAGCAGGCAGCTAAGCAGATTACAAATATCCGCCTGGCTAAAATAATTTTTCCTTTAAACAAAAAGAACGAACTATATTAAAAATACAGTTCGTTCTTTTTTATTGTATAGAAAAATGCCCGTAATGTAGTGCCACCGAGAATTGCGATGCAATTCCTAGTGAGCAAAACGCTGGTTTTGCTCTTTTTTATTTTTCATCACATACCTGAAAAATATAAAACTTCAGATAATACGACTCATTTGCTGCCCAGAGTATTGGATGATCTGGAGCCTGTGTCCTAAACTCAACCTGACGAAGTCTCTTATGCACATTTGAAGCTGCCTGTGCTATGGTCTTTGTAAACAGGTCATAGTCCATAAAATGTGAACATGAACAAGTTGCCAGAAAACCACCGTCTTTTACAAGTTTCATTCCTCTCAGATTTATCTCCCGGTATCCTTTTACCGCATTTTTAATGGAATTTCTTGATTTTGTAAATGCCGGAGGGTCAAGTATTACTACATCGAACTTTTCCCCTGCTTTTTCAAGTTCAGGAAGTTTATCAAATACATCGGCACATTCAAACTTAACCGTATCTGAAAGACCGTTAAGTTCTGCATTTTTTCTCGCCTGCTCCACCCCAAGCTCTGATGCGTCAAGACCGAGTACGCTCTTTGCACCAGCCTGTCCGGCATTGAGTGCAAATGAACCCGTGTGCGTAAAACAATCAAGAACTTTTGCGTCCCTGCATAATTTTCTGATAGACTGTCTGTTATATTTCTGGTCGAGGAAAAATCCCGTTTTCTGACCTTCCTTTACATCGACATAATATTTGACACCATTTTCAACTATCTGCACATTTGTATCAAATTCATCACCTATAAAACCTTTTATGCGTGGAAGTCCTTCATTTTTCCTGACTTTCGCATCACTTCTCTCATACACACCTCTTATGTTTATTCCGTCTTTTTCTAGAATAGCCTTTAATATATCGACTATCCTTTCTTTAAACCGGTCAATTCCAAGTGCAAGTGACTGCACTACAAGCACATCTGAAAACTTATCAATAACAAGCCCCGGCAAAAAATCTGCCTCACCAAATACAACGCGGCAGCTCGATGTATCAACGGTTTTCTTGCGGTACTCCCATGCATTTTCAAGTCTCTCTCTCAAAAATGCATCGTCTATCTCCTGCTCCGTGTTCCTTGTCATAAGTCTCACTCTTATTTTGGAATTTCTGTTTATAAATCCCTTTCCCATAGGGTAACCGTCGAAATCGTGTACGATAACTATGTCTCCGTCCTCAAACGAACCCATTATAGATGCTATCTCATTATCAAATATCCACATTCCACCGCTTTTTATCGTGCGTCCTTCACCCTTTTTTAATGTTACTACTGCCACATTCCTGTCCTCTCTTTACCCTGACATCAAGGCAACTTATATTTATTGCGATATTCTTTATACATATTTTTGAACTTAGGATCATCTGTTTCTTTTAAGTTGTCAAGATATTCATGTGTATCGAAACCATCTTCATTTGTCTGGATGATACAGACTGCTATATTTGAACAATGATCTGCAATTCTCTCAAAATTCGTCGTAATGTCAGAGAGAACAAAGCCAAGTTCGATAGTACATTTTCCTTTACGAAGTCGTTTTACATGTTTCTTCTTAACTTCATCGTTCAATGTGTCGATAACTTCCTCTAAAGGCTCTACTTTTGTAGCCATCGTAACATCCTGTTTCTCAAAAACATCAAATGTCATTGATACTATATCCCTAATGGCTTTTTCATATATCTTAAGTTCAGCTTTCGCCTTATCAGAAAAATGTTCGTCTTTTGTATATACCTCATTTGCCGTATTCATAAGGTTTACCGCATGATCTGAAATTCTCTCCAAATCTCCGATACAATGAAGTATAGTAGATACTATTTTTGAATCAGCATCCGACAGATCTGCGTTATTGAGTTTCATAAGGTAAGTACCAAGCTCATCCTCATAATGATCTACCATATCCTCAAGATTCGATACTTCCTCAGCAATGTTTTTATCATAATGATGGAAAAGATCTATCGCCTTAAATAATGCATCCTCCGATGCTTTCGCCATGAGTATGGCTGTTTTCTGTGCCTGATTTACAGCAAATGCAGGTTTCTCAAGGAAACGCTCATCAAGAAGAGACTTAACCGTATGCTCATCTGCCTCGTTGTCCTTGATAGTGAGTTTTGCAAGTGTAACAAGGAAGTTTTTAAGAGGAAGCAGACATACTGTTGCGATTATATTAAATGCCGTATGGATAACAGCTATACCTGCAACTGATGCCGAATGGCTCAGGAAATTAAAATGCACAAACGCATTTATTCCATAAAATCCAATCATAAATACAACTGTTCCTATAAGGTTAAAATAAAAATGTACAAATGCAGCCCTCTTTGCATTTTTTCTCGCGCCTACCGCAGACAAAAGTGCAGTCACACAAGTACCGATATTTTGTCCCATGATAATAGGAAGTGCCGATGCATAGCTTACTGTACCCGTAAGACAAAATGCCTGTAATATACCGACTGATGCAGATGAAGACTGAATAATCGCCGTAAGCACCGTTCCTACAATAACTCCGATTATAGGGTTGTCACTGAACATCAAAAAAATCTTTGTAAATGCAGGCATCTTTGTGAGTGGTTCAACCGCATCACTCATCGTGCTCATACCTGTCATAAGAATGGCAAAACCTGCCAGTATCGTACCTACATCCTTCTTTGTGTTGCTCTTTGCAAACAATATCATTCCAACACCTATTATAGCAAGAACAGGTGAAAATGATGTCGGCTTCAACAGATTGATGATAAGACTGTCTCCCTGAATACCGGTGAGTGATAATATCCAGGATGTTATCGTTGTACCTATATTAGCTCCCATGATAATTCCAACAGCCTGCTCAAGTTTCATAATACCTGAATTAACAAAACCTACGACCATGACTGTTGTCGCAGATGACGACTGGATTACAGCAGTCACTCCGGCACCCAGCAATACGGCAAATAAAGTCTTAGATGTAAACTTTTCAAGTATTGCCTCTAATTTACCACCGGATGTTTTGGCAAGACCATCTCCCATAACATGCATTCCGTAAAGGAATAAGGCAAGTCCGCCAATCATTGTCAATACATTAAAAATATCCATTGTATTCTTCCTTTCAAAATTGATAGTTTCTTCTTTTACGGATACATGAATATAAATCCATGTACTTCTCCTTTTGTAAAAATGTCCACTATCTAATAATTATACCTAAAAAAAATTTACTTGCAATATACAATGTAAAATTTATGTATATTTTATACAAAATTAGATGTTTCTAACCAGAAAAAGACCAGACATAATTTATTCTGCATTATTGTATGTCAATAAAATGCTAAATTATGTATCCGGTCTCTTTTATTTTAAATTATCCGATTTTAATCTTCAAACCTTTTTAACCACCTAAACCTCATCTTTTCCAGCTGCTTCCTCCTCTAAAACATATACATTATCATTTGATGCTGTTTCTGATTCCTCATTATTCCCATCAAATATTGTCTTAACATTAAATCTGTTGCAATTATCTTCAAGTACACCTACAAGCTCCATACTGACATCCATCTCACTTCTTATCTTTTGCACCTCTCCTGCAAGTGATGTAGTTCCCTGAGCAGCATTTCCAATACCTCTCGCACTATCTTCTATAACAGTTGTAATATTTGATACTGACTCTACAAGCTTGTTGATAACCTTATGCAGCTTTCTTGTCCTTTCAGTAAAATCATTCATCTCATCATTTATATAAATCGAATCGTCACTGTATTTTCTTCCCGAAGCAACAAAATTGTTATAATCAGGTAAAATATTACTGTCAATATATTCTACTATCCGGTTAGAATTTTTGCTAAGCTCATTAACTGCAGAAATAACAGTTTCATTTATATTCTGTATATTATTTGCTGTCTCCCTGCTGCTGTCGGCAAGCTTTCTTATCTCATCCGCAACAACCGCAAAACCTTTTCCGGCTTCCCCTGCTCTTGCTGCTTCAATCGAAGCATTAAGTGCAAGAAGATTTGTCTGGCTTGATATTGATAATATCTCATTAGTAAGACCTTCAACCTGCTCAACACTCTTGCTGTTATCTATAGCTTTCTTAAGATTTTCGATGATTTCTCCGATCATTTCGCCCGTTGTCTGTCGGCTCTCAACTGCATTCTTTTCAAGTTCTGATGCCCTATGCTGCATATCATCCGAATAAGCTAAGATATTCTCACTTGACTTTGCAAACTCTGCAACGCTGTCATCTACATCTTTAACATTTTTATCTATGGTAACAAGTGTTGCCGATACTTCCTGCATAGATGCCGATAACTCCTGCATAACCGCTGAAACATCACATGACCTGTCATTTACAAGGCCTATGCTTTTCTCAACAACGGCAAAGTTTTCCCTAAGTCCGTTTGATGACTCTACGACATCACCTATAACCCTTTGCAAAACATCCATAAATTTATTTATTCCGTTTACAAGACGACCTATCTCATCCTTTGTCCTTACGGTTATCCTCTCGCTAAGATCTCCGCAATTATTTTCAAGCTTGTCTACAACGCTGTCAAGATCTCTTGCAGTTTCCGTAGCCGGCTTTGTTATCGTTATAATACAGGCAAGAATCGCTATAACACTTATGATAACTGATACAACTATCTGAATAACAGACATTCTTATAGTCATATCAAATGTCTGTGCCTGACTCTTATTTGATGCTGCTATCTCATTTTGTATAGCTTCCGTAAGTGCATTAATGGATGATTCTGTCTTGTCCACAAGCGGAGCCAGTTCATCATTTGCCATCTGTATCGCACCACCTATATCGTCCTCACATAGTTTCA
>OCQC01002680.1_pt1 | contig 10513 bp, 11 predicted proteins | sample 1538401 | NCBI WGS metagenome assembly OCQC01 (sample SAMN04571689, study PRJEB22368) | human gut metagenome | biome: human gut; material: stool | host: Homo sapiens | place: Luxembourg | collected 2012-08-03 | reverse complement strand
CGCAGGGTTCCCCCCAAGTCTTTGGCGGGCCGTGAGGAAGTATCTTTAAGCCCCCATGCAGTCATCGCGCCGAATCTGCCACCATCCGTTTTGTGGAATCGTAGATCGCTCCAAAGCAGCTTTGTTCATCACCTCCCTGACTGCTCTATCTTCGCGGCGTTCCACACTCGCTCGTACACGGGTTATGTACCTGTTATGCTGTCTATGAAATTGTCAAAGTGCTGTTGAAGGGGGAAAACTTGTCCTTCTTATTAACTCTGACAAAAAGAGCAAAAAACGAGCGCACCAAACGAAATTTTATCAAAAATATTTTGCCAGCTGTTTCAGCCCTCGCCGAATGCTGTCACGGACACGGCTTGGGTCTACACCCTCTGCTGCGGCTATCTCTCCTACTCTCATGCCCAGATAATACCTGGCATAGATCCGCTTGGCTTGTTTCTCCGGCAGAGCCATTACTGCGGCATAGAGTTTCTCCCGCAGCTGCTTTTCCTCCAGGAGCATTTCCGGCGTCTGGGGCTTCATCAGGATCGCATTTTCAATGCCATTGTCGCAGTCCAGAGAGTAATGCGCCTTATAACGATACATCCTCCGGTCATAGGCAGCTTCTGCACGCTCAGAGTCTCTGATCGTCTCCAGCACATCTTCGGTTACTTCTACAAAGTGATCGCTTTTGTAAACATCGGGATATAAGTCCCTAAGATTGACTTTCTTCATTATGTACCTCCATTTCGATTCACGGGTTTGTCAACGGGTGAACCGAGTGGAGGCGGTGATCGGCAGTGACATACTTCGGGAGCTTTCCCGAAAAATCGACAATAAAAAGCGCCAGCTCCCTGTAATGGGAAACTGGCGCGACAAAAACAATCACTATTATACTGAATTACATGGAACAATAATGCCGATGCAATGTTATACTTGCCCGGAGGAGGAGCAATGCTTTTTTTTAACTGATGTAGATCATGCGAACTTTGAAAACACAAACAGGACACGGTAACTTAACCTCCAAATGGCTACCGTGTCCCTGTCAGTCGTCATTGGTTTGTGTAAACGCAAAGAAACGGCGGCTCTGATTTCTCAAAACCGCCGTTAGGGTAATAACTTAAAATAGGCGTGCAAAATCACCTGCCCCATGTGAACGATGAAATAACAAAGTGGACACGGTAAACTAATCTCCAATCGGCTACCGTGTCCTGCAAGTCGTCATCGATTGTTCAAGCGCAAAGAAACGGCGGCGCTCAAAGCCGCTGTTTCCAATAGGCATGTTGATATAGCTGCTGTACGACGGCTTTTTTTCTTTTGCCGTCGTGCGGCAGATATTTCTGTTATACTAAGCTACTGTTTTCCACATTTCAGATTCACTTTAATGATTCATCTGAAACTCTTCAATCGATCCATAGTCAATTAGTTTGCTCTCGTCAAATGACTCTTGAAGTTTCTCTCCTTCTGCAAACAGGACATTTCCGCTTGAAGTCAGCGGCAACATACAGCTACTCGCTTTAAGACTTTGTGCCGGTTTATCCACAAGGATAATCAATGGATTTTTTGCTTCTATCGGCTCTGCTGCGCCCAACGCCACATGCACCGGAAATGCCAATAATGTCTCTCCGTCATATTGATATAGTCCCACTCCATCAGGCAATACATTTCCATCAGCAGTCAATATAGGTATTTGAACATCTAAAAATTCCTGCATGCTATTTGCCAAACTGCCATATTCCACAGGTTTTAACTTGCTGGGATCACCAAAGCGATCTATCCATTGAGGGTTTGTCAGGATCAAATGGTCCCACCCCCCATCCTTTAGCTCTTTTGTAATTTCAATATTGCTGTCAACTACATATGAAAGCAGAAGATAATCTTCCTCAGAATGTAAAATGCTGGAGACATCTGCGGTTAATTCATTGCTCTCACAAACTGTATCAATGTCTGTATATGCTATATACCAAATTTCACTCGTATTGTATTGATTAAGAGTGAGTGTATCTCCACACCCAGATAGACCCAATACAAGGATGCACACGAGTGTCATCACTATTTTTCTGCTCATTTACAAATCCCCTCAGTTTTCCTTACGTTCGAGAACATGATTTTCTTTTTTGAATACCCATCATGCCTAAAATTAGAATTGCACATACGACAATACTGCCGACAATGTACTGCCATCCAAAAAATGATAGATTAAGAATATAGCGTGCTGCCGGATTAGAAAAAATGTGTGTGAACGGCTCATTCTCTGCAATTCTGCTCATAACTCCGCTGACATCTGCCAGAGGTATTCCGTAAAGGGACGCACCCAAAAAATAAAGAACGAGTTTTTCTACAATGGACGGCAGTAAAATTCCTAACACACAACCTCCCACCCGATGTGCCGCTGGTGTCTTAAAAAGATAAAACGCTCCCGCAATGTAAGGTAGAATAGCTAAACATCCACCTAAAACAACTGGTGCCAAATGAAATCCGAAGATAACAAAGACAAGGCGCAAAAGTAAATATACGCCCAAGATAATCAGCCAACTTATAATCAGAGAAGCCGCAGGCTTATTTTTCTTTGGTGTTTGCGTACGAATCTGCTGTTGCATCATCAAACCTCCTGACTGGATATTGCACCTTGGGGAACATCAGAATAATGGTTGTTCCGCATGACAACTGTGATGTGATTTGTAAATCTATCGCTAAATCTTTTGCCATTTTCTGCACTAAATATAATCCCATACCTGTGGAGCGGCTCAAATAGCTGCCTACGTCCCCGGTAAAGCCCTTGTCAAAGACGAACGGGAGATCAGACGCGGGAATACCTGTGCCGTTATCGCAGATGGATAGAACAATCTGCCCAATTTCTTTATTGTCGCTTACCGAGAAATGAATAGCAGGAGTGGCATCATGCGCGGCATACTTTACGCTGTTACTGATAATCTGACCCAAGATAAACATGAAGCCTTTTTTATCAGAAATTGCGGTGCAGTTGTTTCCAGAATATGTGACTGAAAAATGGGCTTCTTCGAGCAAAGATAAATTGTCCTTGACTGCTTCCTTGCAAGTTTCCAAGATAGGAAGCGGTTCAAAATAATAGTCTTTGTGAACTGCCCCCAGCCGCGAAAAGTACAAAATCTGTTCTACATTCTGCCGTGTATGGTCGCGCACATATAGCATACGGGTATGCACCAGCGGTGACATTTCATCCTTTCGGTTATCCAAAAGAAGCGTCATAAGAGATAGAGGTTTCTTGATTTCATGCACCCAATTTTCAATGTAACTCTCGTAGTCGGTAATCTTTAATTGCTGTTCGTTCACATATTCCAGTTGCGTTCTCAAATGATGGGCTAACTCATGGATATATGTGTGCATTGATGCGGGGGTGCTTTCGCACAGCAGATACTCATTTGTGTCGTCTGGCTCTAACAGGAAGCGGCGAAAAGCGGTATCTATTTTACTGCGTCTATGGATTGCACAGGCAAAAGGAATGACAAGCGCGACAAATGATACAAATATCATTAGTCCCACAAGATTCAAGAAATCCCCAGGATAAGCCACCCATGCCAGAAATACAAAGAACAGATCCAAGCAGACGAGAGTAATCAGCCAAACACGATTAGATGATATATAAGTCAAGAGCGTATGCAATTTTTTCATATTTCCACCCGCTCTTTCAGGCGGTAGCCTTGTCCGCGCACAGTTTCAATGCGATCACCAAGCCCAACTTCACGCAGCGTTTTCCGCAGTCGTGTAAAATTGACTTGCAGCGCATTTTCGTCTATAAACTCCGCTGTTCCCCAAAGCACATGAAACAGGTCGCTCTTTGATACAAGGTTCGGGCTGCTTTTCAAAAGGGTGAGAAGTATTTTCCCCTCATTCTGCGGAAGAACATAAGATTTCTTTCCTGCATAGAGCGTAAAAGTGTTTGGATCAAGCAGGAAGCCGCCCCCGTTAAGCAATCCCTGCTGCACCTGTTCTTCTTTGCGGCGCAAGAGGTTTTTAATGCGGGCAAGAAGCCGTTCCGTGTTGCATGGCTTTGTTAGGTAATCGTCCGCCCCTAATCCTAAGGCATGAAGCTCGTCCTGTAATTTATCTCTTGCAGTTAATATCAGCACAGTCCCAAGTCGTTTGGCCTTTATCTCTTTGCAGACTTCAAAGCCAGAGTGAAAAGGAAGATTGATGTCGAGCAATATCAAATCCGGGGAAAGAGCCATTATTTGTGATACGTCATTTTCAAAGTTAAGCAAAGGGACAGCGTCATATCCCGCTTTTTTCAAGACATCAATCAATTCTTCGCGCATATATACATCATCTTCAACCACAACTATTTGCGCCAATATGAACACCTCCTTTCCTGAGTACGCTCATTAAGAATTTGGCTTCCAATTTAATTTGCTGATTTCACGGTTTGCTGTCCGCGCAATAGCCACACCGTACAATGCAAGCATACAAACAACGACAAGCGCCATAACGAGTAGCATAGGATAAGACTGTTGCAGTTTTGCCATATTAGAGTATAGGTAATGCTGCATTGCGCAAATTCCAACCGTGCCGCTGATACACGCAGGAAGCAACGGGAGCAGAAAATACCATAGCACCTGCTGATTTATGGAACGCTTCATTTGTTCGCGCCGTGCTCCCAAAATAGAAAGTGTCGCATACCTTGCCTTTGTTTCTCGCATTTGGGTTAGGAATTGCAGGGCAAGTAGGGCGCAAGCGATAATTAGAAGCATAAAACCCATGTATAAGGTCGTGTAGCTGCCGGAAATGACATAAAATAGTTGCCGTCCGAAATTGTCCAAATAGCTTTCGCAGTACAGGCCAGAGGGCTTTAACAGGTCACGGGCTTCCATAATCGACACCATCAGGCCATCAGCTTCCACAGTTTCGCTCGGAATACAGAAATTGTGATAAACGGTAACGGTGTCTGGATTTACATATTCAGAATATACTTCATCGGAAACAATCAATGCGGTTATGATTTTTACGTTTTCATCCGCAGTCAAGCCTTTCATCGGCACAAACGGGACAAGCGTAATTGGCTGTCCGTCAATAGAAAGCAGGGCTTTACCGTTTGCCTGTGCGTCCTCCGCAATCTGATCCAACATGGAGGTAGTTTCTTCTTGCGCACTTCCCGAAAAATCAGGGTTAAGATAAAATGCAGCCTCGTTGCTACCAAGAGTGATAGCTTTTTCGCCGGCTGTTTCCAGCAGTTTGTTATATGAAGATACAGGAATTAAAAACGGCGAAGCTCCCGTAGTGTCAATGTATCCCAAAAGGTTAAGCGCGGCCGGTTGATGTGTGCCAAACTCATAGCTTGTAGCTCCTTGTGTGACGTGATCCTCTACTTCTGGCGGCAGATTCAAAACAACCTGTTCACGCAGCCCGGACCAATCTATAAAAGAGTTCGCTTTCACGGAAGCTGGGCGTTTCATTGTTCCTGTTTCCATGCGGCTCAAATCAGCCACATAGGGCTGCATTTGCTTACCCGAAAGGTATTTTTCAACAGTCGCTTCATTGCCCGTGACGGTAAAATCGTAAACAGAAGATCCCCGCGTCATTTGGTTCCCATACGACATAATGCGGGTTGATCCGTCTGCAATGAGCATGATAGTAAGCATAATCAAAATAGACGCAACGCCGATTGAAATATACTTGTGGACTATATTTTCGTGTAACTGCCGCAGAGTGAAAATATATAGACCGTGTGTTGTGTTGCGTTTCACGGAAGCCGCCGCTGCGCTCAGCAAGCCTGCAAGCCCACGGATAAAAAGCATTGTTCCCACAATACCTAATATCACGGCAACAATTATCATCATACCGCCAGCAACCATGAAATACTTTAGAATTACCCAATATGCAAGCGTCAAAACTACCGCTCCGAGAATGAGGGAAAATAAGTTCCCACTCATTTTTCCAACTTGCTGTTTCTTCGCCATTTCTCCATAAAGGAGTTGGTGGATTTCTTTGTTGAATAGTTTTCCGCAAAGGATGAACAACGCGACAACTTGAATCATTAGAAATCCAAGCGTTGTCAAGAGAACAGCGCTCACAGAAAAACTTGACTGATGTGCAATTATGCCGCGACCTACAAGCCGTGCCGTAGCAAGGCTGATTACCTCTGATAAAAAGCCGCCGCAGATCAGTCCGCCCAAAAGAGCCAGCAGTGATGTGATTAGCCCCTCTGCCATGATTTGAATAAACAAGTGTCGCTTTGTCATTCCAAACATCAGGTAAAGCCCTAATTCCCGGCTCCTACATTCAAGCTGATATTTGTTCGCAAAAATGACAAGGAAAAATACAAACAGCAGCGAAAAAAGATAAACCGTCGGCATTAGCATTGTCAGAAGTCGATTAACAGCGTCACTTTCGATTTCCTCCAAGAAGCGCATCACGTCCTGGCTTCCAAGGGAGAGGACGATATAAAATGTGGCTACAGCTGTAACCATAGTAAGAAAATAAATCAGGTTCTCACTACGGTTTCGTTTGGAGTTTCGCCACGCAAGGTTAAAGAACATTTGCACTCCCTCCTCCCATCTGTGCCATTACCTGTAAGATACGCGCATAAAATTCCTCCCGTGTTTCAGTCGGAATTTTCCGGCGCAGCTCATGGAAAATCACACCGTCCTGTATAAATAGGATTCTGGAACAAAAACTTGCAGCGTTCGGGTCGTGTGTTACCATCAAAATCGTGCGTCCGCGACCGTGATTGATCTCGTACAGTTTTTCCATAAGCAACCGCGCTGCCTTTGTATCCAATGCCCCAGTTGGCTCATCTGCCAAAATAATATCGGGGTCGGAAATCAAACTGCGGGCGGCAGCGACGCGCTGTTTTTGACCACCTGACATCTGCGCCGGAAATTTGGAGAGCACATCCGTGATTCCAAGAAGTCCTGCAATGTCATTCAACTTCTTCTCCGCAGCAGATATATCTACATTATGGATAGAAAGCGGCAGCAGGATATTTTCTCTGCCAGTCAAGTTGTCAAGCAAAGCAAAATCCTGAAACAGATAGCCTATTTTATTGCCCCGATACTCAGCCAGTTTTTCGCTATCAAAGGAACTCACATTTGCGCCGGAAAGCAGGACTTGTCCGGAGGTCGGTTTAATAACCGTAGCAATGCAATTTAGCAGGGTCGTTTTTCCTGATCCGCTTGCGCCCATGATCCCCAAAAATTCGCCATCAAGAACATCAAAGGTAATGCCATTGAGAGCTTTTGTAGGAACACCCTCTTTCGTATATACCTTGTGTATATCTCGGACTTCCAAAAGTTTTTCTTTGCAATTCATATTATCACCTTTTGCCTTTTCGCTTTTTGATTAGTTGTTGATTATATTTTACTGCATGGCAGGAAGATAAACCACTTACAGTTGATGTAAGGTTTCTATGCTAAATGCTAAAGGGCGGCGATGTGACGTTTGTGCCAGATCGCCGCTGCTTTTCTTTATATTTATTCTATCCGATGTGCTTGCCCGCTTCAAGGTAATAGTTATGAATTATTTTGGCTATCAAGTGGAACTATATAAACATATCCGAAAGAAAAGGCAAGCAATGCCTGTGTTAATACACACAGGCCCGCAGAGAAGAAAATCCCTCCGTGATTTTCCTCTCCGCTTGCTTGTTGAGGGCAGCGCCCCCAAGCCCCTTTGAACACAGAATTTCATTCTGTGGCTGCGCGTTCTGCGAACGCTTTTGACCAGGACCAGCTTACCGCTGGCCGTGGTCTTTTTCTTTTTCAACATCCTGTTCTACCTCCATTTTCAGCACTCGATCTACATTTGCCTTTGCCGTTAAAAGCTCCCGCATTTCCTCACGGGAACGCCGGTACTCGGCATAGGTCTTTTTCTTTTCTTCCAGCAATTTCGCGTACTCCGTCTGCAACTCTTTGACCTTGGGCAGCTTCTTGACGCCCATCTCATCAAAGGCATTCTTAGCAGCCTGGTGGAGCAGAATTTCTTCCTCATGTTCCTCCCGGAATTTCTTAGAGTAACCCGCCTTGCGGTATGCCACATAGACCTCACGGGTCTTGGCATAATTTACGATGTGAGTACGCAGAACAGCGATCTCTGCCATGCGCTTTTCAGCCGCTTTGATCTGCGCCGAAAGTTCATTGTGATGTGCCGTGGCAGCCGCAGCCTTTTCTTCCAAAACCGCATACTCCAGCAGATTGTTCTCTGACAGGTAATTCATGGTCTGCGCCATTTGTTTCAGATTAAAAACTTTAGCCCATCGAGCATAGCCAGCACCTTTTCCAGCCTGCAATTTTGCCTGAATGTCCACCAGCAGATTGACCTTCGGCGGCTCTGCCTGTGTGACTGTTTTCTTTCGCGGGGTATGTGCTTTCTTCCCTAAGAGAACTGCCCGCAAATCTTCCAATCCATATCCTTCGCCCAGACTGTCCATGCGGGCGGCTTTCTCCCAACCAGAGAGCTTCAGTCGATACGATTTTCCGCGCTTTGAGACTTCACAACCATACTCTTGCAACAGCTTCAGCAGTTCTTCAAAGTCAGCAGGACTTTGTGATAATGCGTTGTCAATTGCCACACGAAGCAGCTCTCGGTGAGAGGGCTTTGCCTGATCTCCCAGCCACTTGTTATAGCTTTTTCCGTGAAGTTTCGGATTCTCTACAATGGACAGTCCGTTCTCGATACAGATGGTATCGCTCAAGCGCCGGACGGCTCTGGTGCTGCCCCAAAAGTTGCGGAACTTTCGATCATATTCTAAGCTGACCGATGACCAGATGATGTGATTATGAACGTGCGATTTGTCTATGTGAGTGCAGACCACAAAGGCATGATTGCCCTTGGTAAACCGCTTGGCAAATTCGACACCCAGACGGTTGGCTTCTTCCGGTGTGATCTCTCCGGGTTTGAATGACTGGCGCACATGGTAAGCGATCACATCGTCCGCCCCGCGCACCCGCCCGGTGGCGGCGATATACTGCCGCTTCGCCAGCAGAAACTCTGCATCGGCGGTCCGGCTGTCACAGCCATAGCCGGTAATTAGTTTTCCGTTGTCAGTCTTTTGCGGATTTGCCACATAATCAATAATATCGCTGATTGCTCGGCTCTCCGTGCGTCCCTTGCCGATATGCAGGGGCATGATGCGTGTGGTTGCCATAGAAGGGCCTCCTTTCCAAAAAAGAAACGGCCTGCATGGTGCAGACCGCTTTCGTTATTCTATAAAATCATTCTCATCAAGAAAATCAAAATCGTCATCGGTGTCCTCTAACTGTTTTGGAGGAAACCTCATCTCGTATTGTTCTTTCGCCAGCGCACGGACTTCCGGGTGCTTATCTTCCATTCGGTTTTTCAGCCAGGAAATTTGTTCCTTTGATAATCGCCAGGGGAGATTTAGCAAGCGATTTATTGTCATTTGCTCCGCTTGTTTTTCCGGCGGCAAAGAAGCACAGGATTTACAGATATGAGCCGCATGGCCTTTGCCGGAAAATTTTTCGTTGGCTTTGTATTCTCCGCAGACTTTGCAATAATGACCGTGTTTTTTCATAGGCTCGATCCCTTTTCACATAGAGCGTATAAACTGCGAACCGCCCCCATGATGATGCTCCACTCCAGATCTGCCGCATAGGAAAACTTCCTGCGGTAAGATTCCCAAAGTTTCTGCATAACCGAGCTGTTCTCCACTTCCTCAAAAACTTCGGCAGCTTCTGCAAGATGTTGTTCTGTCCCGCGTTTGTGAGCAGTGGCCCGCAGCGCATCATGGAGCGTCTGCCGGTTCAATGTGTTCCCGTGGAGCTGATCCAGAATATAAATGTCATAGAAATCTCTCATGCGGGTGTTGGTGGTGGTTCTGGTGATGATTGTTTCCAGCTTTTCAGCCAGAACGGTTTCCAGATTGTATGCCCAAATGTCAATGGAGCGATCTTCCAGCATCAGCTTGAAAGAGTAGCGTACCTCCCTGGGGGTAATGGCATCCCCTGTGGAAATGTCAATCTTCAAAGGTGTCACCACACCGTCAAAGGTTGTAGTCATGCTGACCCGAATCCCAGGATACTCCGCTTCATCCATAATCTCTGAAATGCTTTTCAGCTGAAATTTGACGCCATCATCAATCGGTACACTCACAATAGCAGAAATCAGGTTCTCGATCTCCTCTACATTAACATTGGCTCCTTTTACAGTAGCGTCCAAGTCCATCGTGGAACGGGCATCCAGTCCAACCATTGCCGCTACCAGCATCCCGCCTTTCAGAATAAATTTATCACGATATTCAGAAAGGGAAATACGCTCCAGAAAACGCTCCATCATATAGTTTCGCATTAAAAGCTGTGCATCCGCAGATTTTTCTCTGGAAAGATTGCGAATCAAATCTTTTAGCTGCCTTGCTGTCTTTATCATAAAAGCACCTCCAAATACTGCCGTAAAATTTTTTCAACCCGGAACATACCGGCATACCGCATCAAAGTCCGCAGATCCTTGTCTTTTCTTCTGGCATACATCTTCAGCGCACCTTGAAAAGTCTGTATTTCCATGCTGCTTCGGCTGCGGAGCAGATCGCAGATGGTGCGCTCCATATCAT
>OCQC01002675.1_pt1 | contig 10531 bp, 7 predicted proteins | sample 1538401 | NCBI WGS metagenome assembly OCQC01 (sample SAMN04571689, study PRJEB22368) | human gut metagenome | biome: human gut; material: stool | host: Homo sapiens | place: Luxembourg | collected 2012-08-03 | reverse complement strand
TAAAACGTCCCTTTTTAGCACCTTTCATCATACCAGGCATCTGTTTCATCATCTTTTTCATCTGTTCAAACTGCTTGATGAGCCTGTTTACTTCACTGATATTAACACCAGCACCTCTTGCAATCCTGTTTTTTCTTGATGGATTGATAATATCAGGATTTTTTCTTTCCTTAGCTGTCATTGACTGTATGATAGCTTCTGTTCTTTTAAGATTAGCTTCTGCTTCATCTTCATCAGGCATCTGAAGATTCTTCATGTTGCCACCAAGTCCCATGCCTGGAAGCATACTCATAATAGAACCTATACCGCCCATATTTCTTATCTGCCCCATATACTCAAGGAAATCATCAAAATCAAACTCTGCTTTCTTAAGCTTAGCTTCCATCTCCTTAGCTTTGTCAGCATCAATCTGTGCTTCTGCCTTTTCAATAAGTGTAAGGACATCTCCCATTCCAAGAATCCTTGATGCCATACGATCCGGGTAAAACTGCTCAAGATCTGATAACTTTTCACCCATACCTACATAGAGGATAGGCTTTCCTGTAACAGCCTTGATTGAAAGTGCAGCACCACCTCTTGTATCGCCATCTAACTTAGTAAGAATAACTCCATCAATCCCAACCTTTTCGTTAAATGAAGCAGCAACATTGACTGCATCCTGACCTGTCATAGAGTCAACTACCAGTATAGTCTGGTCAACTTCAACTTCATTCTTTATATTGATAAGCTCTTCCATCATATTCTCATCAACATGAAGACGACCAGCAGTATCAAGAATAACGATATTAAAATTATTATCCTTAGCATGTGCTATAGATGCCTTGGCAATATCAACCGGATTATGACCTGTTCCCATAGAGAACACTTCAACTCCCTGTTTATTGCCGTTTATAGTTAACTGCTCAATAGCAGCTGGCCTGTAAACATCACATGCAACAAGTAAAGGCTTTTTACCTTTTTCCTTAAATTTACCAGCAAGCTTTGCAGTTGTTGTTGTCTTACCTGCACCCTGAAGACCTACCATCATAATAATAGTTATCTCGTTGCCAGATTTCAACTTAATCTCAGTAGTTTCAGAACCCATAAGAGATATCATCTCTTCGTTAACAATCTTTATAACCATCTGACCAGGTGTAAGACTTGACATAACATCCTGTCCAATAGCACGCTCCTCTACTGACTTGATAAAGTTCTTAACGACTTTAAAGTTAACATCAGCTTCAAGTAATGCCATCTTGACTTCCTTGAGTGCTGCCTTGACATCAGCTTCAGAAAGGCGGCCTTTACCTCGAAGATTCTTAAATATATTCTGAAGTTTATCTGAAAGACTGTCAAATGCCATATATGACCTCCAATGTATGATTAATAATCTTCGATAATTTCTTTAGAGAGCTTCTTAATCTCATGGATGTAACTCATATCCTCATCCTTGATATATGCATCAACAAGCTCGTCTATTCTTGTAATCTTTGCTTTAGTATCCATAAACTTTTCAACCAGATGAAGCTTTGCCTCATATCCATCAAGTGTGTTAGATACTCTTTTTATAAGATCATGAACACCCTGTCTTGATATTCCATATTCATCTGCAATCTCACTTAAGGATAAATCATTGAACACGGCATCCTCATAAACACCCCGCTGATGTTCATTAAGTAACTCGCCATAAAAATCATATAACAATGTCTGTTCTACAATACGTTCCACAATGCACCTTAACTTTCCAGCTCATAAATATTCTTAAGCCTTGAGTATAATATCATGGTACTAAAAAAGTGTCAAGTACTTTTACTTGACACTTTTAAAAAATTTAAATAATGATGTCAGGAGCAGACACTATTAGATGTTTACCTTTACTAATCTAGGTCTTAATCCATTCTTTTCAAGCTCTGACACTATCTGTTCTTTATGCTCATGTCCAAATGCTTCGATTGTAATTCTTAACTCAACTGTTGCCTTTCTGTTGATACTTACAAACTGGTTGTGATCAAGCTTGATTACGTTACCATTAGCATCAGCAATTATTTTGGCAACCTTAACAAGTTCACCTGGCTTATCTGGAAGAAGAACTGATACTGTAAAGATTCTGCTTCTTTGAACAAGTCCCTGCTGGACTACTGATGACATAGTAATGACATCCATATTACCACCTGAAAGGATAGAAACAATTTTCTTATCTTTATCCTTAATCTGCTTTAATGCTGCAACTGTAAGAAGACCAGAATTTTCAACTATCATCTTATGATTCTCAACCATATCAAGGAAAGATACGATTAAATCCTCATCCGGAACTGTGATTATATCATCAAGATTCTTCTGAAGGTATGGGAACAGCTTGCTTCCAGGAGTCTTAACAGCTGTACCATCAGCAATAGTGCTTACAGTTGGAAGTGTTGTTACCTTTCCAGCCTTTATAGAAGCCTGAAGACAGTTAGCACCTGCTGGCTCAACACCAATAACCTTTATATTAGGATTAAGAAGCTTGGCAAGTGTAGAAACACCTGTGGCAAGTCCGCCGCCACCTACTGGTACAAGTATGTAATCTACTGTTGGAAGCTCTTTTATAATCTCCATAGCGATAGAACCCTGACCTGTTGCAACATCAAGGTCATCAAAAGGATGAACAAAAGTAAGTCCTTTTTCTTCAGCTAACTTAAGAGCATACTCGCACGCTTCATCATAAACATCACCATATAACACAACTTCTGCACCATAACTTTTTGTTCTGTTTACCTTTATAAGAGGTGTTGTTGTTGGCATAACAACAGTTGCCTTAACACCATACTTCTTAGCTGCAAATGCAACACCCTGTGCATGATTACCTGCTGAAGCTGTTATAAGACCTTTTTTACGAGCTTCTTCTGACATAGTGCTTATCTTATAATAAGCTCCTCGAACCTTATAAGCACCTGTGTACTGCATATTTTCAGGCTTTAAATATACTTTATTGCCTGTCTGGTTACTAAAATATTCGCTGTATACAAGATTAGTTGGAAGTGTGGCTTCCTTTACCTTTTCAGCAGCTTCTTCGAATTTCTTAAGTGTTAATTCTTCCATTATTACTTATATAGTGCTATCGCAATAAACGTATATCATGCAAATGCATAAAACAACGCATTATTCTATATATACTAAAAATCCCATTATACCACGACAGTACTTTCCTTTCCTGAATTTTATAAAATGATATAAATGTCAAAATAAAATTCTGACATTTTATATATTATTCCTATTACCGTAATCATTCAAGTTTTTTATACAATATTTAATAAATAATTTGATGATATTATTCCTGCTCTTCATCTTCATCATCTGTCGCAACATCAAATAATGCATTAACAAATGTATCAGAATCAAACTTCTGGAGATCTTCAACCCTTTCACCAACACCAACATACTTAACTGGTATCCCAAATTCAGCCTGGATAGCAACTGCAATGCCACCTTTAGCTGTACCATCCATCTTAGTAAGGATGATACCTGTTATGTTTGTTACATCATTGAATTCTCTTAGCTGTGAAAGAGCATTCTGTCCTGTTGTTGCATCAAGCACAATAAGATTTTCCCTGTAAGCATCTGAATATTCTCTTTCTATAACACGGTCTATCTTTCTTAACTCTTCCATAAGATTCTTTTTGTTCTGAAGTCTTCCTGCTGTATCACACAACAGAACATCTGCATGTCTTGCCTTTGCAGCTGCTATTGAATCATATATAACGGCGGCAGGGTCAGAGCCTTCACTTTGAGCAATAATATCTACTCCGACTCTGTTAGACCATTCTGTAAGCTGTTCTATAGCTGCTGCTCTAAAGGTATCAGCTGCAGCCATGATAACCTTTTTATTCTGCGCCTTTAAATGTCCCGCAAGCTTACCTACTGATGTTGTTTTACCAACGCCATTAACACCTATAAGCATGACTATTGACTTCTGATTCTCAAAGTCATATGCATTAGGACCAAGATTCATCTTTTCACGGATTGTGTCAATAAGTAACTGCTTGCAATCCTTAGGATCCTTAATCTTGTTTTCTTTAACCTTAGATTTTAATTCTTCTATAATTTCGTCTGTTGCTCTTACACCGATATCTCCCATAATAAGTGTTTCTTCAAGTTCTTCATAAAAATCATCATCTATTGAAGAAAAACCACTAAATATATTATCAATACCTGACACTATATTATTACGTGTCTTTGTAAGACCCTCTTTTAATTTACTAAAAAGTCCCATATACATCCTCTCTTTCTTAATCAATATATTTTCTACGATTCTTTTTTCCTGTCATTAAGATCATTTTCTATAAGATCAACCGATACAAGAGTAGATACACCCTTTTCCTGCATGGTTATACCATACAATCTGTCAGCTGCTGACATTGTACCACGTCTGTGAGTGATAACAATGAACTGTGTATGTTTTGTCAGCTTATGAAGATAATTAGCATATCTTCCAACATTTGAATCATCAAGTGCCGCTTCTATTTCATCAAGAAGACAGAATGGAGAAGGTTTTAGATTCTGTATTGCAAAAAGAAGTGCAATAGCGGTAAGCGCTTTTTCTCCACCCGATAACTGCATCATATTCTGAAGCTTCTTTCCAGGTGGCTGGGATATTATAAGAATACCAGCTTCAAGAATATCTTCTCCTTCTACAAGCTCTATTGTTCCTCTGCCTCCACCAAAAAGTTCCTTGAACACTTTATCAAATTCAACCTTTATTTCTTCAAACTTAGCAGTAAACTGCGCTCTCATGCCTTCATCAAGTTCTTCAATAACCTTCATAAGTGATTCTTCTGCTTCAATCATATCATCATGCTGTGTCTTCATGAATTCATATCTTTCACTTACTGACTTATATTCTTCGATAGCATTTACATTGACATCTCCAAGTTTCTTTATTGCAGCTTTTAATATGTTAATCTGCTTTCTTATATCGTTAATATTATTAAGCTCATCGCTCTTTAACTCAAGAGCATAACTATATGTAAGCTCATATTCATTCCACATATAATCTACAAGTGAGTCATAAGATTCTTCAAGTCTGTCATACTGGTTATGAAGTCTCATACTATCTTTTTCAAGAAGAATTATTTTTTCATTTAATTCTTCACGTTTCTTAAAGAACTCTTTATGACTTGCATTAACCTTTTCTTTGGCTGCTCTTAAATCTTCAAGTTTTTCACCTATAGCTGTTATTTTTCTTTCGGACTCTTCTATAGAATTCTTAACAAGCTCAATATCAGCCTGCTTAGCTGATACAAGTTCTTTTGTTTCACCTATCTTTTCCTGTATAGAAGTTTTTTCTTCTTCAAGATTATCCAGCTCTTGACATAATCTTTCTATATTCTCATTGATAAATGAGGCTTTCTGCTCTATAGATGAATGTGATATTTTCAGATTCTCTATTTTCAGTGCAACAGCTGCTTCCTCTGATTTTTTTGCTTCAAGAGTTTTGCCAAGATTCTCTATCTCTTTTCTGGCTGCCTCGTTCTGATTGTCAAGCAGATTAAGATTACCACTGACCTGATTCCTGCTTTCACTTATCTTTAAGATTTCAGAATCAATAGATGCCTGTTCTTTTATATCATCACCATATGAAGCAATAATTTCTGACAGCTTAAGATCTGCCTGCTTAAGATTAACGTCTATAGTATTCTTTCTGATATGAGTTTCTCTTAACAGCTTATTATAAGAATCAAGTGCCTCGCGGTACTTTGCAACCTGATTCCTTAAATCAGCAACAGCTGCCTTCTCTTGTGTTATCTGTTTATTAGTATTAGATACAGACTGTTTTAATTCTTCTATTTCTCTTCTACGACCAAGAAGATTGCTGGAATTTCTAAATGCACCACCAGTCATTGAACCACCTGGGTTTAGCTGTTCACCTTCAAGTGTTACGATTCTGAGCGTGTATTTATATTTTTTAGCGATCAGAAGTGCATTATCAATATTATCAACAACAAGAATACGTCCAAGAAGATACTTAGCAAGTCCTTCATACTCGAAAGAAACACGTACAAGGTTACTTGCCACACCTATAACACCTTTTTCATTTATACACGCTTCATTTTCTAACGTATTTCTGGCATGTATGGCGTTCAAAGGTAAAAATGTAGCACGTCCAAGCTTATTCTGTTTTAGATAACCTATAAGTTCTTTTGCTGTAGATTCCTTATCTGTAACTATATTCTGGATTGTTCCTCCAAGTGCAGTTTCTATAGCTGTTTCATACTGCTTCTCAACCTTTACTATATCAGCAATAACACCAAGAATACCAGGATTGCTATCCTTTAATTCCATGATTTTTTTTATGCTGTTACCATAACCATCATATCTTTCTGTAATATTTATTAAAGATTCAAGACGTGACTTTTCTCTATGATAGTTTTGTGTCAGCTTATCAAGTTCACTATTCTTTTCAGCGATTTCAGCTTTCAGCTGTGTTACTGACGTGTTACTTTCTTCGATCGAATTATTAATATCTTCAAGCTTTCCAACAGCATTATCAAGCTCTGCTGTAAGAGACTTAATAACCTGTTTCTGTGCACTTTCATCACTCTTGCCTTTGATAATATGACTTGTAAGCTCAGATTTTTTAATTTCCAGCTGTTCAAGCATAGTAACAAACTTCTGATTTTCAGCCTTGATAGTAGACTGCTCTGTCAGGTTATCATAGATGCTGTTCTGACGATTATCAATCTGTCCAGATATTCCTTCAATCTCAGCGTTAAGAGCCTTAGCTGTATCATTAATAGCCGCTAACTTATCATTATACTCTGAAAGTTCTGTGTTAAGGTCATTATACTGTTCCCTCAGCTCTTTAACTGAGTTACTCTTATTCTGCTTGTCCTTTTCAATATCCAGTAATCTTTCAGAATGAAGCTGTTTATTAGCGTTAAATGTCTTTATCTGTTCTGTAAATACATTTATTTCTCCCTGAAGCTTCTGGTTTTCAAGTTCCAGAGCTGATACAGTCTGACTGTTTTCGTCTATCTGAGCATTAATATCATTAAGCTGATTTTCTGCTGCTTCATATTCAGATTTTGTATTATCATATTCAGATTTAGAATCTTCTAAATCATCATCTACTATTTTCAGTCTGCCATTAAGCTCTGCCGTTTCCTTCCTTATTCTGTCAGTTTCAAGTAAAAATGCATTAACATCATATTTTTTCAGATCTGTTTTATAGTTAAGATATTCCTTTGCTTTTTCTGACTGTTGCTTTAATGGACCAACCTGTTTCTCAAGTTCGGACAAAATATCGTTAACTCTGACAAGATTACTTCTTTCATTTTCAAGCTTCTTTATCGCAGCTGACTTTCGTCTCTTAAACTTAACAATACCAGCCGCCTCATCAAAAAGCTCTCTTCTCTCATCTGGTTTTCCGCTAAGAATCTTATCTATCTGACCCTGTCCTATAATAGAATAACCTTCTTTACCAATACCTGTATCATAAAACATTTCTGTGACATCTCTAAGTCTGCAGGAATGTCCATTAATCTTATATTCACTTTCACCTGAGCGGTAAACTCTTCTTGACACAGTTACTTCATCGTATTCTACAGGCAATGCATGATCACTGTTGTCAAGAGTTATAGCAACATATGCAAAACCAACCGGCTTTCTGTTCTGAGTACCAGCAAATATAACATCTTCCATTTTAGCACCACGCAGCTGTTTGGCACTCTGTTCACCAAGAACCCATCTTACTGCATCGGCAACATTACTTTTACCAGAGCCATTCGGTCCTACAATACCTGTAATTCCGTTATGGAAATCAAACACTATCTTGTTAGCAAAGGACTTAAACCCCTGAACCTCTATACTCTTTAAATACATATTTTATTTATTATTCCTTTTCCATTAATTACATTATGCCTGTCCATGCTTCTTAAGATATACGAGTGCTTCATATGCAGCTCTCTGTTCGGCATGTTTTTTTGTATGTCCGTTTGCCGTTACTTCAAACATACCTTCAACATAAGCTTTTGCAATAAAGTTCTTATCATGTTCAGGACCAGTCTCATCAATTATCTCATATACCACTTCTTTATGAGCTGCCTGGACAACTTCCTGTAAAATAGTTTTGCTATCATAAAAGAGTTGCTTGTTTTCAAGATCATTAAGAATAAATGATGTTACGAATTCTTTTGCATTAGCAAAACCACCATCCAGGTATATTGCACCTATAACTGCCTCACATGCATCCGATATAATAGAATCTCTCTTTCTTCCACCAGTGAGTTCTTCACCCTTACCAAGCATGACAAACTTATCTAATCCTATAGCTCTTGCACATATGGCAAGTGTTGGTTCGCACACTATACTTGCACGTAATCTTGTCATCCTTCCTTCATCCATATCAGCATAATTCTTATATATATAATCACTTGATGTAAGTTCAAGAACGGCATCACCTAAAAACTCAAGACGTTCATTATCTTTATACTTTTTAATACATTTCTCATTAGCATATGAGCTATGTGTGAGTGCATTCTTAAGAAGATCTATATTCTCGAATTCATAATGTATTGTCTGCATTAATTCTGATAAATTCTTATTATGCATATATTTTTCCTTTCATCATATAGTTGACACATAAGTATAAAAATGCCGCCTCGCCTGCATGTTATGCAGTGATACTTGGCGGCACTCCATATCTGTTATTATCCTGATTATTTAGCAAGAGCTGCCTGAATCTGTGACACAGCATCACCAACTGTTGTTATATGTTCTGCTGCATCATCTGGAATCTGAATCTCAAACTGATCTTCTATCTCTGTGATAATCTGAAATACATCAAGTGAATCAGCCTTAAGATCATCAACAAAAGTAGATTCAGGTGTGATTTTATCCTCACTGATATTTAGAACATCTGCGATAATTCTCTGTAACTTCTGAAACTCCATATTATTCCTCCATTCCCGCCTGTTTATATCTTATTTTCAGGCTTATATTTAATCATTCATATATTTTATACATTTACTTTTCGGATTCTGTATCTGTGTGTGGCATATTAGCAAGTGATTCAACTATCTTTTCATTGATATTGCTTTTTGAAAATGTAACACACTGCAGAACGGAATTCTTAATCTCTTTAGCCTTAGAACTTCCATGTGTTTTAACAACCAGTCTGTTAAGTCCGATAAGAGGTGCTCCACCATATTCAGATGCATCCATAGTCTTTAATGTATCTTTAAGTGCTCCCTTTACAAGTAATGCTCCTATCTTAGATTTAAGCGTTGAATAAAAAGCACCTTTTATCTTAGAAATAAGAGTTCCAGCAAGTCCCTCATATAGCTTAAGTATTACATTTCCAACAAATGCATCACATACTATAACATCTGCACCACTTCGTGGAATCTCTCTTGCTTCAATACTTCCAATAAAATTAATATCGTCGCATGCCTTAAGCAGTGGATATGTTTCTTTTACCAGCTGATTACCTTTCTCTTCCTCGAGTCCGACATTAACAATAGCTATACGTGGGTTCTTTATACCTACGCAATTCTCCATATATATAGAGCCCATCTTAGCCCACTGTACTAAAAAATCAGGTCTTGCATCAACATTAGCTCCGCTGTCAACAATAAGTACACAGCTATTATCAGTTGGAACAATAGCTCCTATAGGAGGTCTCTCAACTCCTGGAAGGCGACCTACAATAACCTGACCTCCTACCAATACAGCTCCTGAGCTTCCTGCTGAAACGAAAGCATCTGCTTCTTTATTCTTAACCATATTAAGGCCCTTAACTATTGAAGAATCTTTCTTCCTTCTGATTGCCATGACCGGAGGCTCACCAGTTTCGATGACCTCAGAAGCATTGACAACTTCTATCTGTTTTTCATTGTATGTATACTTTGCAAGCTCAGCCCTGACTACATCTTCCTGGCCCACAAGATATACAAAGCATTCATTGCTTGCATTAACAGCAGCTATGGCACCTTTAACAATCTCAACTGGCGCATTATCGCCACCCATAGCATCAAGTGCAACTTTTATCATATATCTGTCCATTCCTTATATTCTATTATATGAGATAAATGCGCATCAATATATTATTTTAAAATCGTTACTTTAGTGATTCTATCCACACTGTAACTAAACAATATACACTTCCTGCACTTATATCATAATGTATGAAAATACTTAATAAATATACTACGAAAATAAGTTTTTATCAAGGATATATTACCAGAGTTTCCATTGTAAACATATTACTTTATTTTTTTGTAAAATAATATCCGAAACAAAAAGGGCAAATCAAAGTAAAAAAAAGGGATAAAGATTATTCTCTTTATCCCTTTGAAAATATATATCGCTCTGTCTTTAATTGGGGCTACTATTAGATCATTTTAATACCTAACCCTTTAATAACACCATAATTCCATGATTTTACCGGATTAGTCTACAGAAACGATTTCTTTCTTGTTGTATGAACCACAAGCCTTGCATACTCTATGAGGCATCATTAAAGCACCACACTTGCTGCACTTTACGAGATTAGGAGCGCTCATCTTCCAATTAGCTC
>OCQC01002627.1_pt1 | contig 10729 bp, 5 predicted proteins | sample 1538401 | NCBI WGS metagenome assembly OCQC01 (sample SAMN04571689, study PRJEB22368) | human gut metagenome | biome: human gut; material: stool | host: Homo sapiens | place: Luxembourg | collected 2012-08-03 | reverse complement strand
ACTTCGTACATACTTGTTATAGTCGGCATTATGCCATAGTAATCCATTAATGATTTCGCGGAAAAATCTAGTGAAGTCTTTCTAAATCTAACATTCGCCACGGCACCATCTTGTGTTGCAACAAATATTAATCCTATCAATTGGGCGTCTTTATCATAGAATATTTGAACATACTTTGCAGTTGCTTCATTTAATCCAAATGAATTACACGCTCCTTGACTTATACTTATTACGCCTCGGTTAGATATGCTTGCTTTGCTAACATATATGCCGCCAATATTTTCAAAACGCTCAAAAGCCATCTATTTCTCCACATTAATATTATGTCTGTATACTATTAATTTGCTTGTTCGGAGTCAAGTATTTTCTTTAAATACAATGTGTTGTTTTAACATTTTTTGCAAAAATTTGTTTGTAAATACGCAATATAAGTTTTTTATGCAAACAACGCGGTAATTTTTTTTGTTGCAAGATGTGTTTTTTTCATAAATTATTTGCGCGCATATGTTTAACTGTTTTTTAATTTATGTTTTATATTACTAGAGTTTTTACCTCTATAAGCGTTGTATAAAATAATATTTTATTTTGAAAAAATTCTTTAATTTATATCAAATCCGACTATAAATTATTTACAGATAGCAAAAACAAGTGAAACTATCGCAATTACAATAGAAATAAACGATAATCTATTGGCTATAATAGATTTACTCAAAGCACTTTTGCATATTTCATTATTCTCTTCTGCGATTTTTGTATTTTTCTCCGCCAATTGTGTATTCTTTTTTGCCTCTTCAAGGCTAGCTATGGCACATTGTTGTTGAAATAGCTTATCCAGCTCTTCTTTCTTTTGTTGTTGTGCATACCTTGAATACGTAGATGCGGAATTTGGATAATTGGTCATTTTATTCTCCAATCAATTGCTGTGAAATATCGCGGAAACGATTAAAGAATGCAATAATCTTTTGAATTACGGTTTCTCTCTTTTTTTGCCGTCTTTTTTGTGGGTCTATAATTGGGAGTGGAGGTAAAACCTTATTAATTTGTATTCCGTTTTCCTGAACATAACCATTTTTGAAGGCATTGTTGACATATTTGTAGGTTTCTTCCTTATTTAAATTTTCTTCTTCAATAATTTTATTCAGCTCTGTTATTTTCTGTTCATTAACATATTTTTTCCAATCCTCATCAACATTACTGGTTGGTGTGAGCGAATCAATAAAGTTTTCAATAAGGTCTTTTTTGCTGCGTAACTCAATACTGGCATCAACAGATTTCAAAATACTAACTTTGATTTCTTTATCTTCCATATGGCCTGCGTGATATTTTTTAATCAACATCAGGATATAATCAATATTAATTTCAACCTGTTTAATCAGTTCAATCTCAAAAACAAGGTCATCATTAACATTGTCCTTTTCTTTGCCTTGGGGACGCAGTTCATCATAAATCCTTAAATATTGGCTATGATAATCTTGTACATCCCGCTCGGTTAAAATTTCTTTTCCAGCAAATTCATCAAATGAAGATAAAATATTTTTCAATCGCAGGATTGCACCATAGAGTTTAACAAAATCCCGTTTTTCTTTTTCGCTGACAATTAGCTCTCCAGCGGGATATGTTTCTACCAACTCCTTAATCAGTTCTTTATAACCTTTAACAGATTTGCCTTTATCATCGGTATAACCATTATAATATTCGGCAAAAGTTTTGAGCAATACAATGCCGCCCGCTTCTTTATCGCCAAACAGAGCAAGGCTCTTATTGGTTGCCTCTTCTAAATTGCGGAAACACACAATATTGCCAAAGGCTTTAACAGCATTCAAAATACGGTTGGTGCGGGAAAATGCCTGCAACAATCCTTGCATTCTTAAATTTTTATCTACCCACAGGGTATTTAAGGTTGTGGCATCAAAACCTGTTAAGAACATATTGACCACAATCAGCAGGTCAATTTCTCGGTTTTTCATCCGCATAGATACATCTTTGTAATAATTTTGGAATTTGTCACTTGATGTATCGTAAGATGTCCCAAACATTTTATTATAATCGTCAATGGCACTTTCCAGAAAATCTCTGTCGCTTTTATCCAATCGGCTGGTATCTTCTGGATTTTCATCAAATACGCCGTCATCAGAATTGTCATCACCATTCATTCCAAAACTGAAAATGGTTGCAACTTTGAGTTTCTGTAAAGGTTTTTCAGCCATTTGCTTTCTAAATTCTTCATAATAGAGCTTGGCAAAAGGAATGGACGAAACGGCAAAAATGGAATTAAAACCTGTCAGCCGAACTTTTTGTTTAATTTCATCAATATCTTTGCGGTTTTTCGCTTGGGCAATATCAGCAATATTGGTCAAAATATTATAGCTGTAAGACCTGTCGTTTCGCATTGTTTTCTGGTTAAAATGTTCCAAGATATAAGAAACAATACGAGATATTCTTTCAGGAGCAGCTAGGGCTTTTTCGCGGTTAATATCCCAAACTTTGGAATCTTTAATATTTTCCTGTTCTTTCATCGTACTGATGTAATCAATACGAAACGGCAAAACATTTTTATCGGCAATTGCATCAACAATTGTATAAGTATGCAGCTGCTCACCAAATAACTGCGTTGTTGTTTTAAGGTCGGATTTGCAACCTGTATGAGCATTTTCAGCAAATATCGGCGTGCCTGTAAAGCCGAACAGATGATATTTCTTAAAGGCTTTGGTGATAGTCTGGTGCATCTCACCGAATTGGCTTCGGTGGCATTCATCAAAAATGATAACAATATGTTGGTTATAGACGGGATGTTCTTTATTTTGTTTGATGAAACAGGTTAGTTTTTGAATTGTGGTAATAATGATGCGGGCATTAGGGTTTTCAAGCTGCTTTTTCAAAACGGCCGTGCTGGTGTTGCTGTTAGCAGCTCCTTTTTGAAACTTGTCATATTCTTTCATTGTTTGGTAATCAAGGTCTTTCCTGTCTACCACAAACAAAACCTTGTCTATAATCGCCATATTTTGAGCAAGTTGTGCCGTTTTGAATGAGGACAGCGTTTTTCCCGAGCCTGTGGTGTGCCAAATATAGCCACCGCCATCTACTGTGCCATATTGTTTATAATTGCTTGCAATATTGATTTTATTGATAATGCTTTCGGTTGCCACAATCTGATAAGGACGCATTACCATCAGCATTTCATCAGATGTAAAAACGCAATATCTGGTCAAAATATTTAAAAGTGTGTGTTTGGCAAAAAAGGTTTTGGCAAAATCAATTAAATCAATAATCGGTTTGTTTTTTCTATCAGCCCACCAAGAGGTAAATTCAAAACTGTTGCTGGTCTTTTTGCCCTTTTTTGAAGATGTTCCAGCATTTTCGCTGATATGCGATTGGCGGGTGGTGTTACTGTAATACTTGGTATATGTGCCGTTTGAGATAACAAATATCTGCACAAATTCATATAAACCGCTTCCAGCCCAGAAACTATCGTTTTGATAACGGTTAATTTGGTTAAAAGCATCTTTAATATCAACACCGCGGCGTTTTAGCTCTATATGTACCAAAGGCAAGCCATTAACCAAAACGGTTGCATCATAACGATTAGCTCTTGCTCCGTCGTCCGTTTCATACTGATTGATAACCTGCAAAGTGTTGTTGTGGATGTTATCCTTATCTATCAGCAGGATATTGCGAAAAAGATAATTATCAACGGGCTTTTCATAGTAAAGGACTTTTTTATAATCTTCTTGGATTATTTTGGTTTTTTCTTTAATACCGAAATTAGGATTGGCAATTTCCTGTTTAAAAAAAGTATCCCATTCTTTGTCTGTGAAGTGGTAATCGTTTAATTTTTCCAGTTGGCAGCGTAAATTATCAATCAGGTCTTTTTCTGAATGAATTGGCAAATAATCGTATGCCTGATTTTGCAATTGTTTAATGAACGCTTTTTCAAGGTCTGCCTCGGATTGATATTCGGTTTGCTTGGTTTTTACCGCCTGATACTCGGCAACAACTGTGCTTTCTGGATTTTCCGCAACCACACTAATTTGTTTCATTCTTACAACTCCAATGAAATTTTTCAACAAACCCCTTAAATGTCGCCCTAAAAGCTTCTGTATCCTCACTTGTTAATTTACTTGTTTCTATCTCAGATAAACTACTATGACTATATAAATTTAATTGTTTTACAAATATTTTTTTATTTTCACTTTCATCTAACAAAGCACTCCAATAGTCTGAATATCCAAGAAAGTTAGCTGTTTTTTCTAAAAGGGCTCTAAATAAGTTAAAATGATATTTTTGTATATCATTTCTTTGAATAGCATTATATATTTCATTAAAAATTAAATTATGATATGCAAAAGGGGAATCTGATGTTTGTTCATCCAAACATAATCCATTAGCATTTGTTTTGGACAATACAAAACTCTTTTTTCGCCATAGAGGAGTCTTTTCACTATGCAGTACATTAAAAAATAAACTATAATGAGTTGTTATTAAGATTTTTAATTTGTTATCTAAAAAGCCCATCTGATTAATTAATTCAATGAGCTCCAAAGCAATTGTTATAATTCTTGTATCATCCATAGATGAAACAGGGTCATCAATTATAATATACTTTATATCGTTAAAAAAATCAGTTGACCTATCTTGGGGTTGTTCTTTTAATGTAGATATTGCAGAACTTAAAATAGTGTGAAAAATTGACCAAATAAACAGGCTTTCTTCTCCTCTGGATACTTTAATATTATCTGATGCTTCTTCATCACCTGTATGATTTCCAAATGTAATACTTTCATTTGCTATGTCAAAAATAGGTTCAATTTTTGAATTTGTCAGTTTTTTGAAGTTATCAATTATTTCTCCATCAAGACCTTCATCATTGATAAGTTTAGCTAACCAAGACATTTTGTTTATTTTGAGTATAAGATTTTCATTATCCCAATGAAAAAAGTCTTCCACAAAAGCATTATAACATAAAACATTATCAGGATATTTTTCACTAAATAGCTTTGAAAGTCTTGTTTTACCTGATGTATTACAAGCATATAAAAGAGTAACCTTAATTTTATCTGGCTGTTTGTTTGTATCTAATTCTGACTTAATCTTACTTAAAAGTTCATCAAAATTCATTTTATACAGCCTCTTCAAAAGTCAGTAGTTTATTTCTGTAATATTCATATTGCTGTCTGCGGGCAGTGAGTTCGGCAGGCAAGCCTTCTGAAATATCATTAACAAGGCTATCAAACTTATCTAAAATTGCAACAATTCTTTCCTGTTCTTCTATTGGAGGAAAACCGAATTTAAATTTACTCATTGCAACATCATTTATTCTCATTACTTTCACACCAGTTATACATTTTTTCTTTTGTTCAAAGAATGAATTTGTCTGAAATAGGTATGACATATATTTAGGATTTTGGTTATGATGATAGATAAAAGCATCGCCACTAATACAAATATTCTCATCACCTAACCAGGCAACCGCTTTGCCAACATCTTCAACATTTTCACTAGTTGTGGCAATAATTAAATCTCCTGTTTGTGCTTTCTTTAATTTTTCAGCTAACTCATTGGAAACATAGGATTTTGTTCGTTCTGCAAAAGTACCATAATAGGTATAAATTTGCCCATAATGAATACATCCAACACCTGTATCCGTAAAATCCTTCTTCTGCAAACCATTGCCTCTGATAAATGTTCCGACATCACCAAGTTGTATAAATTTAATTCTGCCCCCCCCCGTTGTATTTTCGTCAAAAGTTAGGAGTTTGTTGCGGTAGTATTCATATTGTTTTTTTCTCGCCTCCAACTCCGCCTCCAACTCCGCCTCCAGCGAGCTAAAAGCATCCAGAATCCGCACAATCTCCTCCTGCACAGGAAGAGGTGGAACAGCTACTTTAATTGTTGCCATAACATTACTCATTAGTTTAGGGTTTCCCATACCAGCATTAACATATTTTTTTGCTACTGTTCCCAAATAGTAATGTAAAAATTTTGTATTTACTTTATCACTAATTACTTTTAATAACCCACAAACATTGGTTATACTAAACTTACCTGTTCTATAAAATATTGAACCAGCATTTGCTCCATCAGTAGTCCAAGTTAAATACTCACCATCATAATCATAAGTATCTATTTTTCCAAGCATTCCCTCGTTAATAGTCTGACTTGAATAAACAGGATACTCTCCAATATTATCTCTTAAATATTCTTTGGACATTACCCTTCCTCTGCTTATCCTACAGATATTTTCTATAATGTCATACTCTACCCCATTCGGACAATATTGTTTAATCAAATCATCAATCTTACTCATCGGTTCTATCCTTACATTGCAGTTATTCGAAATTTTCGAATAACTGATTTTTTATTTGTCCGAAAATATCTTTTCATTATGCCACACCTTCAAAATCAATAAGTTTACTCACCAGTATTTGTCCCCTGTTGCAGTAATTTTTTTACTTCCTTGTCAAAGTCAGATTCTATTTGCTGGGTCTTGTTAAATACATCATATTCTTTTTCTGCTTTGGTTTTGGCTTGTTTTTGCGAAATCTTCCCCTTATTGCCATCGGGAAGAATGTCATACCTGCGGAATGATAAAAACTCATTAACACTTTTTGCAAACTCTTGCATTGTAAAAGTATTTTCACGTTCAATTAAATCCTCAATATAATCAAAGTATCCTGAAACTGTCCGTTCTAAACGTTTAATTTCTTTCTCAGGCAAATAGTTCTTAGCAACAGATACATCTGACTTCAAGATTCTGCCATTGGGTGAATGCTTCCAAGTTGTCAATCCCATATGTTCTTTAGTGTGGTCTGCCTTTGTGTAAATGATTTCTGCCGCTGTTTGTCCCGTAATAGCATAATGGAACTTGTTTTGCACAGTAGCATAAAAATCTTGTGTTATTTGCGAATCCTTATCGTAATCAATAGAACATTCGGCAAAAATATCTGTAATTTGTTGATAGATACGGCGTTCAGATGCTCTGATGGAACGAACTCTCTCCAATAATTCACGAAAATAGTCTTTTCCGAAAGCATCTTTTCCTTGTTTCAACCGTTCATCATCCAAAACAAAACCTTTTTGGATGTATTCTTTAAGAACTTTTGTCGCCCAGATTCTGAAATGTGTAGCTTGAATTGAATTAACCCGATAGCCTACGGAAATAATAGCATCAAGATTATAAAAATTTGTTGGATAATTTTTACCATCTGCGGCAGTTGCCGAGATTTTCTCGGTAACTGAATCTTTTTCTAATTCTCCTGCTTCAAATATATTTTTCAGGTGCAAAGAAATGTTATCAGATGAACATCCAAACAGTTCTGCCATAGATTTTTGTGTAAGCCATATTGTATCATCTTTGATAACAGCATTGACTTTCACATCCTTATCTGGAGTTTTATATATTAGAAAATTAAACCCGTTTGTCATTTTTATAAACCTTTATACAATTTTTTCTATAGTAATATAATCAATTTAAAATATGGTGAATCATTTGTAAAAATTTTGCTATACTTCTTGAAAAATTAGATTAACCACACTCCACGAGCAAGGAATGCCTATCGCACGCATTGCCAAGCAATTTAAAATAACTCGTCCAACGGTTTATAGTTATTTGAAAAATTAAAGGAGATGCTGACTTCCTTGTTAAATTGATAGCGTAAGAATAGATTGTGTGCATTTTTATGTTAGTTTAAATTTAGTATTAGTTATTCGAAATTTTCGAATAACTGAATTAATTTAATCTATTCTCAGCTTGAACTAGCTGAAAATATCTTTTAATTACCTTTCAATAGCCAATCCGTAAGACTTACAATTTTAATGCCGTCTTCGGTTGTTCCTGTTTGTAAAATATTTGTTGTCAGAATAACCTTCGGATAACTGTCGCCAATATCTCTCAATGCTTCCAATTCACGTTTTCGGGTATTTATCCAAATACTTCATCCAAATCTGTTTCTAATGTTCCAGCTTGAACAGAGGGCAACGTGTCAAATTGTCGTAAATTGTGTTTTTTTATAAGAATAGTATCATCAAATCCTAAGATAAAGGCTATTGCTATACGATAGATGATTTCGGTTGGGGCAAGACCATATACTTGTTTTTCAAATATATGTTTAAGCCTTTCTATTCTATCTGGATATAATTTTTTTAACTTTTCGCTTCTGTATAATCTTTTCACAATTTCAGTAATGTATAAGCCCGATTTCATATATAAATCAATAAAAGTTTTATTTTCATCATCAAAACAATTCGGGTTTTCTTGTTCCAACATATCAACCATTTCAATTACAACTTTTTTCGGTGTATAGATTTGGTTTGTTTTTTGAGGTGGGATATAATCAAAAATATCTTCTGTTTGTTTTTCATCAAAATAATTACCCAATTTTGTTTTCAAGCTTAGAAATTCTTTTACAGAATCGTTAAATACAACAGGGTCAAATAGTTGTCCTTCAAAATGTTTGGTTTCGCCAGCTTGCTCATCTACGTAATCACCGCCATCTCTCAAAAAGCGGAATTCTTCTAATGAAATACTGGTAACTTCCTTAAAGACCTCGTCAGGAATAATAGTGTCGAAATTTTCGAGTGTTGTATTTTCGTTTCCATAGGCCATTAAAAACGAAGGAATTGTTCTTGAAAAACCGCGTAAATGGTCTCTAACCCCATCCTCTATACTATTTTTTTCTCGTTGTTTAGAATCTGTTTCCACTGCTTTAACGACTGTTTCCCCGAAGGTTTTCGGCAATTCCTCTATGGCCGTTTTCATCTCTTCTAAAAATTTATCCTGACTAGCTAATTTTTCTTTATCAAATTTATGGTTTATTTGTTCCTTTTCAGTTGTTGAGCTTGCTTCTTCAAGTTCTTTTTTGCGATTTCGTTCAATTACATTTTGTTCAATTATATGCTTGGTACATTGCGTTGCTATGATAGCATTCGCTTTACGGTCAAGTTCTCTTTGTAAAGCTTTCTTTGTGGATTTGCTTAAATCCTTGCCATAGGAATCTTGAGCTGTATTTATTAGTGAAGTGGCAACCTCTCCAAATTTTTCTTTCATTTTTTCAATAATGGCATCAGGTTCTTTCTTATCCTGATTTTCTTTTGCGATTGTTTCCACTGCTTCAATTAATTCTTCTTTTGCTTCTTCATATATTTTAGGGCCGAATATATTATCAGCTTTTCCTATAATGATATTCTCTGATATTTCGATATTACCCTCGTCATTGATTGATAATTCATTTTTTGTTTCTGGAGTGATAGTAACAGGTTCCTTTTGAGGCTCAAAATTATGAATTATATCGATAACTTCTTGCGGAGCATTGAAAATATTACCGATGTTTTGGAATAAAAAGTTACACATAAACCCTTTACGAACCACTTCTTGGGCGTGAATTTTTCTGGGAATAGTGAGAACCTTTTCAGCATCAAGAGTTATCATCTCTCCATCATCGTCTTCGCCATAAACTGGGAAGAAGTTTATCAGCTCTCGAATATGCTGTTTGCGTTCGTCAATACTTCCTTTGCCTGCAGAGGTTGTTGAGCTTAAATCATTAGCAAATTGTTCAAAGATAACCAATGTGCGAGCAGGGTCAAAATCAAACACGTAGGCATTTTCTTTACGAAATTGTTGTTGTCCATAATGGAAAAGACACGGATTTTGGGCTCGGAAGGCTGCCTGCATATAAAGAGACGGACTATTTACATTGCTTAGCATTAAAACTGCCGTCCATTCTGGAATGGTAATGCCTGTTGTTAATTGACCAACTGATAATGTAATGGTTTTATCGCAAGATTTAATTGCCTCTAGAACTTTGTTGTATGATTTTTGTGTTTCTATAAATTCGTCTTCATTTATTTTACCATCACCAGCGGCCAAAACAACGTGATAATCTTTAAATATTGGATGAGTGTTTAATTTCTTTTTGAGAGCTTTGGCACTGTCAACACGATTAAGAAGCCAAAATGTATGTCTTAATTCATCCCGAAGCTCTGGTGTTGAAAATGGGAATTTTGTTTGCGAAACTAATGCATCTAAAAATTTATCAACATCATTGTCGTGCAAAAAATTACCGTCAGATTTAGTGGCAAAAAACTCATTTAAATCAAACGCGTAGTTTTCATTCTCTCCATCATCATTAAAATCAGCACCTTGTTTTAGTTTATCGGCAATGATGCTGGACATTTGATAAGTATATAAGTTTAATTTTGGCAAGGTAGCATACGGATTTTCTTCTTCATTCGAAGGATTCCATTCATTTTTAGCTTTTTGTTCATCGGCATAAGTCCAATTATAAATAGCTTCAGATTCAAATTTAGCGTTTGCCAATGCTTTGAATGGTGTGCCAGATAAATGAAGTGTGTATTTGCGATGAATATTATCCAAAGCGACATCTGCTCTATAAGTGTCAATTCCCTCGTGTGCTTCATCGATAATCAATAAATCCCACTTTAATTTGGATATATGGTTTAATTTATCATATTTACCGCCAAATTCTATCGCCCCTTTAAGGTCTTGCAGTGATACAAATTCTATATATTTTCTTGCTGACGCAGGCAAATTTTCCCTTTTAACAACAGATGGTTTGTCTTTTAAGGCATCTGCCTGACTAATAAAATAGTATCCTGATTGCGTTCCCAAGAACTTTTCATAATCACTATACCACGAAGTGGCAATAGCAGGACGATGGGTAACTATTAGGACTGTTTTAGCATCCAATTGTTTGCACAAATCATATGCGGATAG
>OCQC01002596.1_pt1 | contig 10852 bp, 10 predicted proteins | sample 1538401 | NCBI WGS metagenome assembly OCQC01 (sample SAMN04571689, study PRJEB22368) | human gut metagenome | biome: human gut; material: stool | host: Homo sapiens | place: Luxembourg | collected 2012-08-03 | reverse complement strand
TACCAAGAGGACATAGAGGAAATAAAGGGGGTGCTTGCGGAGATATGGCGGTTACAAAGATTAAGCCTATTAAAAGCACTCTAAGCAAAGCCCTTGACTATATCGAAAACCCGGACAAGACGGACGGAAAAATGCTTGTGTCCTCTTTCGGCTGCTCCTATGAAACGGCAGATATTGAATTTGAATATACCTTGTCCCAAGCACTCCAAAAGGGGAACAATTTAGCCTTTCATCTGATACAGTCCTTTGAGCCGGGGGAAGTCGATTATCAGAAAGCCCATGAAATCGGAAAGCAGCTTGCCGACGCGGTAACAAAGGGGCAGCATGAATATGTACTCACGACGCACATTGACAAAGGACACGTCCACAATCACATTATTTTCTGCGCCGTAAATTTCGTAGACCACCGCAAATATAATTCCAACAAAAGGAGCTATTACGGCATACGGAACATGAGCGACAAGCTGTGTCGGGAAAATGGCTTGTCCGTCGTCGTTCCCGGCAAGGGCAGCAAGGGAAAGAGCTATGCGGAGTACCAGGCAGAAAAGACGGGTACAAGTTGGAAAGGCAAGCTAAAGATTGCCGTTGACGCGCTTATCCCCCAAGTTTCCAGTTTTGAGGAATTGTTGCAGCGGTTACAGGCGGCGGGCTATGAGATAAAGCCGGGGAAATATGTGTCATGCCGCGCCCCCGGACAGGAACGCTTCACCCGCCTAAAAACCCTCGGCGCAGACTATACAGAGGAAGCCATAAGGGAACGGATAGCGGGCAGACGGGCAAAGGCGGCGAAAGCCCCCAGAGAGCAGCGCGGCGTTTCGCTGCTTATCGACATTGAGAACAGTATCAAGGCGGCGCAGAGCAAAGGCTATGAACAGTGGGCGAAAATCCACAATCTGAAACAGGCAGCAAAGACCATGAATTTCTTGACGGAACATAAGATTGAACAGTACGCGGATTTAGTCAGCCGGATTGAGGACATGGCAGCGGAAAGCGGACAGGCGGCAGACGCATTGAAGAACGCGGAAAAGCGGCTTGCGGACATGGCGGTGCTTATCAAGAATGTTTCCACCTATCAAAAGACAAAGCCCGTCTATGACGCATACCGCAAGGCAAGGAACAGGGAGAAGTACCGCGCCGGACAGGAACAGGCGATTATCCTCCATGAAGCCGCCGCAAGGTCGCTGAAAGCGGCGGGCATTGCAAAGCTCCCGAACCTCGCCGCGCTGCAATCGGAATATGAAGCCCTCCAAGCGCAGAAAGAAGCCCTTTACGCCGACTATGGGAAGCTGAAAAAGAAAGTCCGGGAATACGATATTATCAAGCAGAACATTGACAGCATTTTACAGGCAGACAGGCAGCCGGAACGGGAAAAGGGAACAGAGCGCGGATAAGGATAGCAAAATCCCCGCCGCTGTGCTATGATAGGGCTATCAAATACAGACAGGAGCGTTGAAGCATGGAAAACCAGAAAATGCCGGAATATGAAACCATACGCGCCGCCGTCGCCGGGGAAAAATGGGCGTTGGAGAAAGTCGTGGATTGCTACAAGGACGAAATCGACAGGCTATCGACGGTAGCGGTCAGACAGCCAGACGGAAGCACGAAACAGGAAATCAACGAAGATATGCGCCAGTCCATCACAAAGAAGCTGATAGAAGCCCTCCCGCAGTTCCCGCTTGAAGAAATGGAAAAGGGAAATGTCAGATAGGCAAAAAAAGAACAGGGCGCGGAAGCCAGTATATGACTTCCGCGCCCTGTCTTTTTATGGGTGCTGTTTTCGTGAATGTTACGCAGTAGAACGCCATTTTCGGGGATAAAGGTATAAAGTATCGCCTGTCCGATATTCACGCCCGGAAAGCCCTGTAAATCAAGGGGTTTTCCGCGCCTACTGCGTAACAGGGGCGCGTCTTTTCCTCATGCGCTCGGCGGCCTGCCTGCGAGTGATACGTTTCCGGCAGACGGGGCAGTATTTGACACTGTTAGAGGTTGACGCAAAGAACGCGCCGCACTCGGTACATTTCTTCTTATCCCCTGTCTGGTAAAGCTCCGCATAGAGCAGCCTGTCGGCGGGAAGCACCGCAACCCGGAACCACTTGCAGAGAAGCGAATAGGAAATGAGCTGCGGACATACGCACTCGTCCCCGTCGTCCAGTAAGATACAGTTCCCGTTATCATAGTTGCAGCACGTCCGGCGCACAAGGGCGTTGACTTTCCGGCTCTGGGGCGGCGTCAGCCGCTTAACCCCGTTCATACTTCATCAGCGGCGTAAATGGGAAACTCCGCAAATTCCGCTTCGGTCAAAGCGTCCACTTTGGAAAGGGTGCGCTTTGCAAGCTCCCGCATATCCGCGTCCATGTAGGGCAGCGCGGCGTTGACATTCTCAATCAAAGCCCGCTTGCCGCCCTCGTTGTAAATGCTCAAAAGGTTTGTTTCTTCAACAGTCAGTCTAATCATGCTCATACCTCCATATCGTGATTTTTTGTTTTTGCCGCCGCCTTTTTCGGGGCGGTCTTTGCCTTGTCTGCTTTAAGCTGCGCCCGGATAGAGGGGCGGGGCTTCCTTATCTCCCTGTCCCGGTTCTCCCCTTTGTCAATCAGCGCATACGTCCCATGTCTGCCCTCGATTTTGGAAAAGGAAAGGGTCTTGTAGGGCAGCATGGAGAAAAGGCGGTCAGTGTCCTTTGTGGCTGCAAGCCGCATGAACGCCGGGGAAAGCTCTACCATGAAATGGGTCTTGTTTGGGCTGTTCGGCTCATAGTGCCGCTTCATTTCCCGCACAATGCGCCGCGCTTCCGTTTCAATCAGCCCGTCCCGCAAGGCTGTGATATGCGCCTTGAAGTCCCCCGGTGAAAGCTGCTCCCGGCTGCGCCGTTCTTCCTGTAAGAGCGATTGCAGCGCGTCCGGGTCGTTGGGTAGGGCTTCAAAGCGTTCAAACTTCCCAAGCTGCGGGTCTGGGTTGCCGTTGAAGAACCGTCCGGCGGGTATCTCCCTTTCTCCTCGCTCATAAATCAGCTTCACCGTATCGGCGGGCAGCTCCTTTTCCTTGACGCACTCATAATGTTTAGCGTAGTCCAGTTCGTACAGATTGCCCTTGATTTTCCCGCGCTCCTTTCCCGTCAGCTCGATTGCATAGGCAAGAACGCGGTCGCTTGTCTGCTCCATGTAGAAACGCCATGTATTGTGGGGCGCGGTGTCTTTGAGGAAAACGTCGCGCTCCCGGAAACAGTGCGTCCCGGACGGGCGGCAGAACCACAAAAGGGTCTTGTCCTCCCTGTGGGGGCTTGCCGCCGCCTTTGCGATAATCTCTTTGTCAATGTCTAAGTCGCTCTGGTAAAAGCCTGTGTTCTGCTTCATAATCGCTTCAAGGGAAGCGAACAAATCCACGTTTTCAAATTTACTCTGTTCCGGCATGGGTCAGCTCCTTTCCAAGTCCTGTGACTTCTGCTTTGCGTTTTTCTTCTGCGCCTTTTCCTTGTCGGCTCTAAGCTGCGCCCGGATAGAGGGCTTCTTTTCCGGCTTCGCCCCTTTGCCGCGCTCCTTGTCGGCTTTGACAGCGTTAGCCAGGTCAACAAGGGAAATCTGCTCGCCCGCCTTTACCTTTGCTTCCAGTTCGTCAACGGTGGGGGTGTTGTTGATGATACCGTCAATCATGTTCCCGTTCTGCTCTGTGGTCTGCTCGGCGGTTTTCAAGGGATTGTCCCGCTGCGCCTGTTCTGCGGCAACGGCAAACGCCCGCGTCCCATTCCCCATAATCAGATACTTTCCGTCGTCCGACTGGTGGTGAAAGCCATATCCGGCGGCTTCTATCTGCTCCCGGCTCATGGCGGTTACATGGAAAGTCCCTCTCGGTGTTTTGACAGTTTCGCCCGTTTCCAAGTCGTCCGGGGTAAGCTGCTTTTGCTCCTGTAAAAACTCCGGCACTTCCCGGAAACCTACACTGTCAACGAAATGCGCCGCGTCCTGTCCGTCCTGATGAAGCACTACCACGTCCGAAACGGAAAGGCTGTGTCCCTTAAAATCTTTGGGGTGGTCGATATTGAAACGGGTGTAAATATCTTCAAGGGAAGTTTCCGGCGCAAGGGGCGCGGAATAGACAAGCTCATAGTTCGCCCTGTCAACCACATTCCCCGCCGCCTGCAGGCGGTCGTAAGGCTCAAAGCGGAAATCCCTTGTTTCGTCCCCGCCTTTTATCTGGTAAATGGAAAAGGTGTCTTTGTCCTGTCCGGCGGTCTGCGCCGTTTCCTGTGCCTTTGCGTAAAGCTGTTTCACGTCGCCCTCGGTCAGCTCGCCGCTTTTGAGCTGCCCCATAAGCTCGCGGCATTTCTCCGGCGTTCCCGTATAAAGCACGTCGCCCATTTTCGCCCGCCCGTTCTCCTGTGTCACATAGGCTTGCAAGAGGTGGCTGTTTTCCCGGCTGTCGCTGTAAGGGTTCCGGCGCACTCTGTAAATCGTTTCCGGGGTAAAGGCTTCTTTCGGGGCTGCGCCCGCCTTTTCCTGTGCGCCGGATTTTCCCGGTGCGGCTGCTTCCGGCTTCTCTTTCCCGGCTGTATCTGCCTTTGCCGGGGCTTCCGGCTGCGGCTGTTCTTTCGGGGCTGCCTTTTCCTCTCTGGTGGGCTGCTCCTGTCCGGCGGTCTGCTCCTTGTCCTGTGCCTTTTGCAGCTCCGCAAGATTTTCGTCTATGGAATTGATAATCTCGGCGGCTGCGCTGCGTATCGTTTCAAGGGAGCTTTTCAGCTCGGACAGCTCCCGCCCGCTGCTCCACCCGGCGACGTAGCCGAAAGAGTAGTCCGACGTATCAAGCCCGTAATGTTGGCAGACAGTATAGGCGACGCTTTCCGCTTCGACTTCGCGGGTGCGGCGGTCAATGTGGGGTTGCTGCTCGTCCTTTGGCGCGTTGAGGTCAATGTCGTGCAGCTTCGCATGGGCGATTTCGTGAATGGCGGTCTTTAAGGTCTGTAATTCGCTCATGCCCTCGTTGATAGCAATGCGCTTGTCCTCCAAGTGGTAGTAGCCATGAGAGCCGCCCTCGATATTCTCAAAGGCGATAGGAACGGGGGAAGTCTTTTCAAGGGCTGCGAAAAAATCCTTGTAGCGGTCAACGTCGCCTGTCAGCTCGTCAACGGCAATGTCCGGCAGCTCCTTTCCCTCGGTCTGGGAAACGTCAAAGACTGATACCACCTTGTAGGCGGGTATGGTGACTTCCTTTTCCTCGGTGACGGGCTTCCCGTCCTTGCCGATTATGGGCTTCTGTGTGTGCGGGTCGATTTTCTGCATTTCCTGTTTGATTTTATAGGGCGACGGGGCAATGATTTTAATTCCCTTTTGCCCTTTCATCACGTTTCGCTCAAAGTTGTTCTTCCAAGCGGAAAAGCCCGCCACAAGGGAAGCGTCCGGCTTCTGCATGGCGATAAGGACGGTGTTTCGGAAGCTGTAATTATGGAATTTTGACATGACTTTCAGATATTCCTTGTAACGTTCGCTGTCAAAGAGTTCCGCAATACCCTGTTCCAGACGGTCGGTAATCTCTTTTAATTTCTCGGCGGGCTTCTCGCTCGTCAGCACGATAGGGATAACCGGGCGCGGCTCCTGTGGCTGCTCTGCGGTCTGTGCGGTTCTCTGTCCCGGCGCGGCTGCGTCAAAATCTGCTTTTTCCGGGTCGGGGCGTGACCGCTGCGGGGGCTGCGGCGTTACCCGGTATTCCTGTGGAACGTCGCGCCCGTCGTACCATTCTGTAAAGGTGTTGCGGTTGTTGTAGATATAGCCCTTTTCGGTAAACATACCGTCGTCGTTAATGGAAGCGTCCCGCCCGTATTCCTCATACATGAAATACTTTTTCGCTTCTTCGGGAAGCTCCGGTTCTTCCAGTTCGTCAACCAGATAACGCCCGTATTCTTCTTCACTGTGGACGGACGGATAAAGCCAGTAGCAGTCAAGGTTCTGTGCAAGGTTGATGATGTCCTGTAAGCTGTCGGCATGGTCGCCGTATTCAATGGCTGCAATGAATTTCTCCCGGTCGTCATCAAACTGCATTTCCAAGAGCTTCCCTAAATAGTTCAGCTCGTCGGGGTGGGAATACTCGCTTAAATGTTCCGTCAAGCCGGGGATAGGGGATTGAAATTCTGTGAAATGCCATTCCTCGTAATGCTTGAAGTCAATCCCGATACGGTCAAAGACTTCTTTCAGATGTTCGGCAGTCGTGGGGAACGTCACCCATTCGCCCGCGGGTCTGCCCTCGGTGTACTTCCCAAGATTGGAAAGATAGCCGCTTAAAATCGGTTCTGCCATTTGTCTGCTCCTTTCTTCGTTCATCATGCGGTGCATAAGCTCGTAATCTTCGTAGCTCTGTCTACCGTCAAATACATAGGGGTCAAAATCCTCTCCGTCCCGGTAGGGCTTTTCGGAAAAGGGAAGCCCCGCTTCATGGGCGGTTGCCCTCGCTTCCTCGATAACCTCCGGGGGAAGCCTGTCGTCATGCGCCCCGATAAAACCGTCAATGTCGTTCATGCTGTTTTCGTAGTGGTAGCGCACTCCGGCGGTCAGCTCGTCAAGGCTCATGTCCTCGCCTAAATGCCCGCAGTAATAGCCGTTTAGGATAACGGCGGCGGGGTCGGTGCTTTTGATTTCCTCTAACCGGCTCCTGTCCTCCGGGTAGAGCGTACCGTCCATATCAAGATGAAAATATTCCGCGTTCCATGAACGCCCCTGTTTCCAGAACGCTACCCACGCGATACCGTCCCTAAGCTCGTCTTGATAGTCCTTTACGGTGTCCCGTAAACTTGCCATAAATGAAAACCTCCTTTCTCTGCGTCAGCGTCATAAGCTGTATTTTTTGGCTGCATAGCCTACTACGGTACACCCGCATTTCTGCCAAAGATTTATGAAAATTTTCAGAGGGTGAAGCCCTCCGCAAAAAGAGGGTTTGGGAAACTTCCCAACAAGCAAAATCCCCGTCCGGCGCGTCAGCGACAGGACAGGGATTTACGGAAGTGGGTACCCGCTTCCTATGCTTGCTATTCAAGTTTTTAGTTCTTCTGCACTTCGATACGGTAGTTGACGTATTTCCCGCCAGTATCGGCTAAAACGATAGTTCCGTCGTAGGTCTTGCCTGTTTTCGGGGAGTAGAGCTTCTTCACATTCGCCTTGCCGGATTTAAGGAGCGCGGCGGCAATCTTCGGGGTAAAGGCGGTCTTGCGTTCCTCGAAAAAGCGGTCATTCTTCCACATGGTAAAGATACATTCCTTATTGCTGCAATAATAGTTTTTCTTCCCCTCATAGACAGGGGAACCGCACCGGGGACATTTGCCGACAGAGGGCTTTTCCTCCCGGAACAAGCCCTTTTTCCCGTCCAGTGCTGCGGCGTGTGTCTGCACAAGCTCCCGCGTCATAGCTTCAATGCCGGACAAAAATTCGCCGGGGTCTGCGGCTCCCTTTGCTATCTGCGTCAGATTGTTTTCCCATTCTGCGGTAAGCTGCGGGGAAGTGAGCATATCCGGCAAGACTGATATAAGGGCGGCTCCGTTCTGCGTGGGGATAAGCTGCTTGCCCTTGCGCTCCGCAAAGCCGCCCTTTACCAGTTTTTCAATGACGGCGGCGCGGGTGGCGGGAGTGCCAAGCCCCCGGCGTTCCGCGTCCGGGTCGGTGTCCCCGTTCCCGGCTCGCTCCATAGCAGAGAGAAGCGACGCTTCACTGTGGGGCTTCGGCGGCGTTGTGGTATGCTCCGTTACCTTTGCGGCGGGGTTTTCAAAGCCCTGTCCCTCGGAAAGCTCCGGCAGCGTCATGCCCTCATTTTCTCCGTCCTCCGGGTCGGGTTTATCTTTCAGCGTCGCCCGGTATCTGTGTTCAATCTCTTTCCACCCGTCAGAAAGCACCGTCTTTCCCCGCGCCGTAAACTCCGTATCAGCGCATGAGAAAACCGCCGTAACCGCTTCAAAGATATGCGGCTCGGCGGTGGCAAAGAGCAGACGCGCCCCGGCAAGGGTGAGGATATTTCTCTCGCTTTCCGGCAGCGCGTCCGGGTCAGCTTTTGCAAGCTCCATAGTGGGAATGATTGCATGGTGGTCTGATACTTTTTTACTGTCTGATACCTTTGCAATATCCGGCGTGAAGCCCAAGCCCTCCATAAAGGAAAATTTCTCACAAAGCAGCTTGATAATGCCCGCTGCGGTGTCGCCCATGTCGTCGGTCAGAAATGCGCTGTCCGTTCTCGGATAAGTCAAGAGCCGCTTTTCATAAAGGGCTTGTGCAAGGTCAAGGGTCTGCTTCGCGGTGTAGCCGAAAATGCGGTTCGCTTCCCGCTGCAAAGAGGTAAGGTCAAAGAGCTTCGGCGGGGCTGCGCTCTTTCTCTCTCTGGTGACGGAAACGCATACCGCCTTTCCCGCTTCGCAAGCCCCTTTCAGCGCGTCGGCTTCTGCCTTGTCTGAAATCCTCCCGCTTGCCGCTTCCGCGCCGGACAAATCAAGGCGCACATGGTAGTATTTTTCTTTCTGGAAATGGGAGATAGCCGCGTCCCGGTCGGTGAGCATTTTCAAGGTCGGTGTCTGGACGCGCCCCACGTTCAAGGTCTTTCCATACAGGCATGAGAAAAGCCGGGTGGCGTTAATGCCGATAAGCCAGTCAGCCTTTGCGCGGCAGAGCGCGGACGCAAAGAGCGCGTCATATTCCCGCCCGTCTTTGAGGGAAGCAAAGCCCGCCTTGATAGCTTCGTCCTCCATTGAGGAAATCCACAAGCGGCGCATGGGCTTCTTGCAGCCCGCCACTTCGTAGACAAAGCGGAAAATCAGTTCCCCCTCGCGCCCCGCGTCGCAAGCGTTCACCACTTCAGAAACGTCGGCGCGGTGCATAAGCTCCTTTAAGGTCGCAAACTGCTTTCCCTTGTCCGGGTCAACGGCGTACTGCCATTCCTCCGGCAGAATGGGTAGGCTGTCAAGCTGCCATTTCCTGTACTGCTCCCCGTAGGCGGCAGCTTCCGCAAGCTGTACCAAATGCCCGACGCACCATGAAATGAGGTAGCCGCCGCCCTCGATATACCCGTCCTGTTTCCCTTTAACGCCAAGCGCGGCGGCGATAGTCTGCGCCACGCTCGGCTTTTCTGCAATCACAAGTCTAAGTGCCATGAAAAAATCCTCCTTTCAGCGTTCCGGCTCGCTTGCCTTTTTCTTCTGTACCTGTTTCAGATAGTAGCCCACACAAGGGAGCTGCCCTTTGTACGGGCAGGAAGCGCAAGCCGGGGAATGGGGAACGGGCGGCGCATTGTCACGCCGCCCGCCCGGTCTTTGTATCATCATCTTTTCAAAGGGATTGTCGGTAAACAGGGTCATGCTTCCTCGTCCTCCTGTTCTTCATCAGAAAGCCCGTCCCCCTCGTCCGGCTCCGGCTCGTCCTCGTCGTAGTCGTCAAAATCGAAATCTTCAAGGTCGGTGTCGCCCTTGACGTTCTGCTTGCGTCTAATAAACTTAAAATAATAGAACGCGCCCCCACCGCCAAGAAGTGCCACGACAAGGAAAAGCACAAGCCCGCCCGCATTGCCTTTTTCTTTGGGCTGCTCCGGCGGTTCTTCGGTTTCCGGCTCCACTTCCTTGCCGCTGCAAGCGGTCATGTTGTCCTTGCAGACGGGGCAGCTCACATTTACTTTCCCGGCTTTGCATTTATCGGTACAACTGCAAACGGTGGGCGGGGCTGCTTCGGTGCTTCCGTCCTCCATAAGTGCTAAGAGGTCGGCTTCGTCTACTTGATTAAGGAAATGTACAGTATTCTCGCCCTCGTCGTCCCGGTCAATGAGGATATAAAAGTAATTGCCGTTTTTGGTCGTCACTGTGATAAGCTGCTTGTTGCCGCCGAAATCGTCTACAAGGGTCGCGTTCCCGTCCGGGGTAAGGGGTTCTTCCTTTTGGGGTTCCTCGTAGACAACGCCGCTGTCGTCAGTAGCGTCCTCGCCCTCCGGGGTCTGTGCAAAGGCGGTGACGGAAAAGCCGCCCGTCAGCATAAGGGCGGCGCAAAGTGCGGTCAAGGTTCTAAGGATTTTCTTATTCATTCTCGGTGTCCTCCATTTCTTCGTTGTCATGGTCTGCGGGTTCTGCGGGGTAGCCCGGCGCGGCTTCCATGCCCGGAATACCGCCCCCGGAAAGCATAGCGGAAAGCTCATGCGGGGAAAGGCGCATGGAGCGCACAAGATGTACGATTTGCAGGTTTTCCGCTTCGGTTTTCTGCGCTTCAAGCCCCCTTAATTTATTCTGGTACTCGGTGATTTTCTCGCGGGTCTTTGCAATCTCCTTGTCGATACGTTCAATTTTGTTCATAGCCATAAATCAATTTCTCCTTTCAGATTTTCAGTGTTATGTTTGTTTTTAGTTCCAGTTCATCAGCCCGTAGCCCTTGATACAGCCATAATTGACGGGGTAGCTCTTTATCTTGCAGGCGTCGCCGGAATTGCCCTCGACGGTATAGACGCGCTCCCCGTCCGTCCCGATAACAAGCCCTACATGGTCTGCGCTCCCGTCCCCGTCCCAGTCGAAAAAGATAGCGTCGCCGGGGGCGATATTCTCATAGCCCCTCGCGCCCCATTGCCCGCGTGACTGGAACCAGGGTACGCCCTGTGACTGGCACCCGGCAAAGCGCGGCTCGCTTTTCCCGGCTTGATTGTAGCACCATGAAACAAAACAGGCGCACCATTCCACGCGGCTGTTAAATCCGTACCAGCTCCAAAAGGGTCGCCCGCCCACGTTGCCGACTTGCCGCTTCGCAAGGTCTACAACGGCGGTGTTGCCGGGGCGTGTGCCGTTTACAAGCTGTACGCCGCTTAAATCCTCGGACGCGCCCATATCGGGGGAGCCGCCGCCGAAAATCAGCGGTTTGTT
>OCQC01002582.1_pt1 | contig 10878 bp, 10 predicted proteins | sample 1538401 | NCBI WGS metagenome assembly OCQC01 (sample SAMN04571689, study PRJEB22368) | human gut metagenome | biome: human gut; material: stool | host: Homo sapiens | place: Luxembourg | collected 2012-08-03 | reverse complement strand
TTTTTTGTCTTCTTCCAGTTTTGCATCGATCTCTTCGTCAGACATGCAGCTGCAGAGAGATACCGCATAACGGGTTTTGCTTACAAATGTTTTCTCATGACGATAGAGGACCGTCTCTCCGCCAAGAGTGTACTCACTGTCGCCGGTTCCGACTTTGATCGTCTTCATTGGCGGTGCGGTAGCTTCGGAAAGCTGTGCCATAGCGTCGTCAGACATATATGGGCACGCTGAAATATCCATAGCGCCCTGTGCAACCTTCATGGAGAATGCCATACAGGTCGGACATCCGCACTCCTTACAGTTTTTCTTTGGGGTCATTTTAAAAATCTGAATACCTGATAATGCCATAATTCTTTATCCTCCTAATCTCTTCCTTACGTACTGATTACATCAGTTCCTGAATCATTTTGGAAATGGTTGCAACAGACTGTGGATGTTTGAGGATAACTGCATCAGAACCAGAAGCCAGAGATGCGGCTGCTGTCTGAATCTCCATAGAGACTCCTCGTACTTCCTGATTTCCCCATTCCGGAGATTCCTCTTCTGTTGCCATTGCCTCTTTTACATTCCATGTCTCAGAAGCGATTGGAGTAATAATTGGCATCTGCAGCATTTTATCGTCCTGGGATAATGCTGCTGCTTTGATACGGTCCAGTGTAGATACTACGTACTCATATCCGTATCCGACTGCTGCAGAACCTACGTTCATAACAATGCTGTCTGCGCTGACACCGAGCTGGGTCATAACAACATTCAGCTGTTTTGCAAGGTTGATATCTACAGCGGACTCAGCGCCGACTTTCTGGTTGTATGCCAGACCTGCGGCTGCACCAACTGCCTTGTAATCTTCTTCTCTTGCGGACATAACAAGAACGTTTCTTCCCTGAAGGACCTCTGCTACTTTTGTGAGCAGTTCGGAATCCTTCTCAACGTTTTTACATCCTTCTACAACAAGCGGCACGTCAACGGCATCAGCAACCTCTTTGACTGTCTCAATGAGTTCTTCTACCGATTTGTTCAGACCGTTCGGGTCTCCGCCTGCCAGACGAAGGCAGAGGAAATCTGCACCTTCCATAGCTGCTGCTTTTTTTGCAATCTCGCCCATGGTAGCTGCACCTTCATAGTATGCTTTTACGCTTTCCGGTTCTCCTTCCATACCAAGGTCTGTGATTTCAACGCCGACCTTCGGTCCGTTTTTGATTTCACCGTCGAAAGCATAGAATGGTAATACGTTTTCTCCGCCAAGAGTTACGGTTTTGTCTCCGCTGCCGATTACAACGGATTTAATTGCTGCATTAAACTTTTGTGGTTTGCGATTAAACGGCATAAAAAAAGCCTCCTTAAAAATAAAATTCCATACAGGCATATCTCCATGATTCCGCTTCATGGACACACCTGTTATTATTTTAACGTTTTTTCCCGGAGAATGCAAGATTTACCAGGATATTTTCCAAGATTTTCTGACAAAAAGTATCCGTTTTCTTTTCGTCAGCCGTTTTTTCCCAGAAAATCACTTTACAGCTGCCGGCATGTGCCGGAAAGGGCTTCCTCCTCCGCTTTGGAATCCCCTCCCAAGCCATGCCGGTCTGCTTATTCTTTCACAGGATAAGCCTGTAAAATACGAATTACATCATTGGATCCATGCCAAGTGCCGGATGACCTTTCTCGGTCAGGAATGCAACCAGTGTCTCCGGATCTTCTGCGATGGTCTCATCACCGATCATATCGGTAAAGTTGTCGATACCGTACAGCTCTTTTGCTGTTTCATTCAGTTTCTCTGCAACCTGCTCTTTCAGCTCTTTCGGCATCCATACGATACGGGCAACACCGCCTTCTGCTTTCATAAACTTCTTGGAAGCGATAAAGTGTTTGCCGTGTCCCATGAATCCAGGAGTCTGAACACCGCCGCCTGTCATGGAAGCCAGCTCGGAGAAGGTCATTCCCAGAGGAGTCATGCCTGCGTACTCACGGTTTGCGATGCAGACACCGTTGGAGAACGGCTCGATACCACAGATACACTCGAAGCATCCGCAGGATGTCATTGGTTTTTCCATGATGGAGTACAGAGATACATCATCAAGAGCACCCTGGGAAAGTTTACGAACAGCCTCGTTAACATCCTCGTACTCACCGATTCTCTCATCGATTACTTTTTCTTTTGTGATAACCTGGCAAGGTCCGTTCGGATCCAGCTCGTTGGTAGCTTTTGCATCCAGCCATGAAACGGCACCGCAAAGTCCAAGTCTCTCAGGTGTAACAACACATACGTGAGACGGGGAGAATGCCTGGCAGAGGATACAGCTGTAATATACCGGTACGGATTCATCTGTCATGGTAGACAGACGCTCGTCACGTTTGTCGAATACCGGGATTGCAATTTCGTGGCGGATCTTGGTACAGTCTTCCGGATTGGTGTAGATCTTAACCTGGCATTTGTCAACAACAGCCTCGAACTCGTTCTTCACCTGTGCGTACAGAACTTCTCCGAAGTGTTTTGCACGGAAGCCTGCGTTGAAAGCTTCTTTGCTGACACGGATACGGATCATATCACGCTGGCCGGTGTGCATGACGCCCTCCATGTAGTTGAACCAGGCGTGGACCTTCGATGCAGTTCAGGTAGCTGTGGAATTTACGCTCAAATACAGGCTCGAAATCCGGCTGCATGCTCTTTCCGGCAACCTCAACAACGTATGCAATGCTGTGCTTGGAACCTACTTCGAACTCGTCGATGTCCGGTCCGATCAGCTCGATCTTGTGATCTTCTACTTCGGAAGCATCTTTTGTCTGAACCAGCTCGCAGCAGTCTACGCGGGAACCGTCAAACTCAACCTGCATATCACCACGGCGGATGATTTCACCCTCGAATGCAGATGCGAATGCAACCGGGATATCAATGTTGGTGATTTTGATCTTGATATCGCGTGCTTCCAGAGAAGTTGCGTTGAATTTGGAAACGTCCTTCTGGATAATAAGGCTCTTCGGAATAGCCGGAACGTCTTTGTCATCGTTTGTGATAACCGGAAAGCCAAGTGCAATTGCACCAGCGCCGCATGCAACGATCACATCATCCAGAGGAGCAAAAGCATTTACGAATGCCGGTACACGGTCTTTGGTGTAGGTCATCAGTGCGCCTGCATCGCCTGCAGTTACGTTACCGAAGATCAGGGCTGCACGGATTGCTACGGATACAGCATGGATAACAGATGTTACGTCTTTTCCAAGCGGGATGACACGTACGTTTGCGCCGGTCTTGTATCCCAGTTCCTGACACTGATCAATGATTCCGCCAACCAGTGTTACAAGAATACCCTGTGCCTGATAGCTCTTAACCAGATCCACGCCTTCCTGTGCAGTCGGAGCGCTTCCAAGGATAACAGCTACGCCCGGGATATCGCCTGTTACAAGCGGCACACCAAGCTCACGGATGATGGCACCGCTTAAATGGCCGTAGCACGGCTCATCATATGGTTTTGCACCGTCGATGTATTTAATTGCCTCGATGAACTCTGCGCAGAGTGCAGTTGCAACACCGGACATAAATACATCATTCAGCTGATTTTCTCTTGTCATCAGAGATTTTACCACGCCAAGAGCCTCTTTCATCTCTTTTAAGTTGGTAACCTTTACTCCTGTTACAGCATAGTAACACGGAAGTGCGTAAGCAGTGTCCGGGAAGCTGACTGCTTTTTCCTCTCCGTTTGCTGCGATTGCGGCATCAACGGCAGCTTCGGTAAGACCGTATACTGCATCATTTCCGCCAAATACTCTCTCGAATAATGTCATGTGTTTTTCCTCCTATCACACTTTTTCCATGCCAGGCATGTTTGACTTATCGATTTTTGTTTTTATTTTCCGTATCTCTTCTACTGCAGCCGCGCTGTAATCATATGGAGACGAACCTTCCCTGTCCGCTTCCATAATTTCCGGGTTGTAGTGGACCATGCCCAGAAGATCCTCCGGGGGGATACGGTCCTGTATGAATGCCTCATCTTTTTCGTCGCGTACTTTGTTTGCCACGACATGAACCTGATGAACGCCAAGCTCTTCGGCCAGACGTTTGACATTCTTATAGGTCTGAATACTTCTTGCACCCGGCTCGATGACTACGATGAACATATCCATGCCCTCCGTCGTTCCTCTTCCCAGATGCTCAAGGCCTGCTTCCATGTCGAGGATGACAACATCCCCTCTGTGAAGGACCAGGCTGTTGATGATTCTCCGCAGCATCACATGCTCCGGGCAGACACAGCCGCTTCCGGCCGTCTCCACGGTGCCAAGCGTCAGGAGTTTGACTCCGTTGTACTCTTTGCTGTATTTATCGGGAATATCACTTACTCTCGGATTTATTTTGTAAAACCGGTTGTCTGCACTTGCCTCGGTGCGCTCTTCGATCAGTTTTCTCATTTTGGTAATCGGAACGATCGAATCGAGGATTTCTTCCGGAAATCCAAGCGCAAGGCCCAGATTGGCATCCGGATCGACATCTGCAGCCAGAACCGGATGGCCTTCTTCTGCATAAAGTCTTGCAAGGGTCGCTGCGATGGTTGTTTTTCCTACGCCACCCTTTCCAGTTACTGCTATTTTCATTTTACACCTTTTCACTTCAAAAAGGGCGGTCTCTTTTTACGTCAGGGACCGCCCTGTCCTTTTTATACGCCGAGCGCGGCACGTTTCTCTTCGATTCGTGCGAGCATTGCATCGCCCAGCTTGTCGATGTCTTTTTCTACTGTGTAAGCTGCCTCAACCCAGTCGCGGACACCGTTGGTCAGAAGTCCTGTTACCTCAGTGGATCCGGATACGTACGGCTCTACGCCAAGGTAAGTATCGATACCGGTTGCTACAACATAGTTTCCGATGGAAACTGCTTTCTCAGACATCCACTCCGGAGCACATCCGACAACCGGAAGCTGGGAAATATTGACATTACCGATTTTAGCAAGTTCTGCTACAAGAACCATCATACGGGAGATATCAACGCAGGATCCCATGTGGAGTACCGGCGGGATATCAGCCAGCTCGCAGACACGATTCAGACCTGCACCGCAGAGATCTTTAGCACGTTTGTCCATCAGACCTGCTCTTGCTGCTGCCTGTGCAGAGCATCCGGAAGCAACGATGATAACGTCGTGCGCGATCAGCTTCTTCATCAGCTCGATGTGAGCGGTGTCCGGACGGACTTTCGGGTTGTTGCATCCTACCATGGCAACTGCACCGCGGATAACGCCGGATGCCACACACTGCCACAGCGGCATCAGAGTTCCGGTCTGGTCAACCTGGGAATTGGTTACTTTATCCAGAGTCTTAATGATGGACTCAAAAGAGTATCCCACGGTTGCTTTCTGCTTCATATGCGGGATATGTACCAACTCCGGTTTCCGGTTTTTAAAGTTTTCAATTGCCATTTTTACGATGGCTTTTGCATTCTCACCTGCTGTTTTTGCGTTGAAACGAATGTATTCTGCATCCGGCATCTGCGCAATCGGGCTGGTGGTAACGAATTTAGTATGGAAACATTTGCTTAAAGGTCCAAGGGCCGGGAAAATACACTGTACGTCAACAACGATGGCCTCGCAGGCACCGGTCAGTACCACGTTTTCCTGCTGCAGGAAGTTACCTGCCATCGGCACGCCGCGGCGCATTGCTACTTCATTTGAAGTACAGCAGACACCTGCTACGTTGATCCCCTTTGCTCCCATTTCTTTTGCATATGCGATCATCTCCGGATCGTCTGCGTATTCGCAGATCATCTCGGAAAGTGACGGATCATGGCCATGAACGATGATATTTACTTCATCTTCTTTCATAACACCAAGGTTTGCCTCGGTTTCGATCGGCTTTGGAGTTCCGAACAGTACGTCAGAGAACTCGGTACCCATCATGGAGCCGCCCCATCCATCGGAAAGTCCGGAACGAAGGGACTGGCGAACGAGTGCTTCCGGAAGGGAAGAACATCCCATATGGGTCATATGAAGAGAACATGCAACCTCACGGTCAATCGCACGCGGTGCGATTTCTTCTCTCTCCCAGATTTCCTGTGTATGCTGCGGAGCACGTTTCAGGAATCTCTGTGTTCCGAACGGTTTACCATACTCTAAAAGAGCCAGCTCGGACATCTCATGTGCCAGATCATAGATATCTTTTCCTTCTGTCTCTACGCCCCACTCTTTTGCAATACGGATCAGTTTCTCCGGATCTTTTACTTTGTAGTTTCCGTTTGGATCAGCCTCATGCAGTGTGTGGCAGATCTCACGGCCATGATCGGAATGTGTTGCAGAACCGCCTGCTGTAAAGCGCAGGAAGTTACGTCCTACAATACCGTGTACATCGCATCCGCAGATTCCTCTCGGTGCCTTTGGTGTAATACGGCAAGGTCCCATCGTACAGATACGGCAGCAGGTTCCCTGCTCACCGAATTTACAGTGCGGGGTCTGGTTTTTTACACGAAACTGCCATGCGTCAGCGCCAACCTTTGCACCTGTTTCCAGGAGCTCATTCGTGGCCTGTTCGAATTCTTCTACGCTTGTTAATTTGAATTCGCTCATCTTGTCCTCCTCAAGATTGTATTTTAATATTTTTATGGTAAAAACATCCTCCCATGGGGGATATTTTACTTTTGAAATATCCCTCCGTCTGCAGCGTGTACAGAGCGGAGGGCAGATTCTCTGTTTTTATAAATCAAGGTTTTCTACGATTTTCTTTAATGCCGCGCGTACCGGAGAGTCTTCCGGCAGACGTACGGTTGGTTTTCCGTCACAGTCATATTCATAAACCTGATCATCGTGCGGAACAACGCCAAGGAGAGTTAATCCCTGTTTTTCAATTTCCTCACGGGTTCCCTCATTTAACACGCCATTCGGCGCGCGATTTACGATCAGTCCTACCTGCTTCGGCTTCATATCGCATTCTTTGATCAGCTCCGCGATTCTCGCAGCGGCCTGTACTCCTCTTCTTGAGCAGTCACTGACCAGAATAGCTGTATCCATTCCCGGAAGTATGCCACGGCTGATATGCTCCATGCCTGCCTCGTTATCCACAACCATGAAGGGGTAATTCGGATACAGCTTTGCAAGCTGATTCTGCAGAAGTCCATTGACGAAGCAGTAGCAGCCTTTTCCCTGTGTTCTTCCCATCACAAGCAGGTCAAAATCATCTTCCTCAGTCAGAGCGCCTGCAAATTTAAATTCCGCATAATCTGCCTTGCTCATGCCTGCCGGAATCGGGTTTTTGGATGCCATCTCTGCACGGGCAATCTCCTCCCGGATATCTCCAAGGGTAGCTTCTACTTCTACACCGAGTACCTCATTCAGGTTTGAGTTTGCGTCCGCATCAACCGCGAGAACAGGACCTTTTCCTGACTCGCAGAGATACTGGATCAGCAAGCCGCATAATGTTGTTTTTCCAACGCCGCCTTTTCCGGCGACAGCTATTACGTGTGCCATAAAAATCGGATGCCTCCCAAATTCAAGTAATTAATTCATTAAACCAGTGTGCAAAGGCCGGATCTGTCGATGATTTCAGATACGTCTTTCCATTTATTCAGCGCGTACAGATGAATTCCGTTGACACCGAGTGCACGGTATGCATCAATCTGTTTTACGGTATATTCGATACCCTCTTCTTTGAACTCTGCAACTTTCTTGTCGTAGAATACGTCGAACGGTTTGCCCTCTGCGTCTTTTGCTGCAAATGGGTTCGGGAACAGCCAGTGTCTGGAGATCATTCTGGAAAGCTCTCTGTCCATAACACAGCCGTTTCTGGAAAGTGCCATGTTGATGGTAGCTGCCTGATCCAGGATCGGCATAACTCCAACGTCTACCGGCATGGTGATTCCTGCTTTACGGATTGCATCGAGCCAGTATTTGAACTGCTCCATATCCCAGCAGAGCTGTGTCATGATGTAATCAGCTCCGTTGTCCTGTTTCTGTTTCAAAACTGCGATATCAGACTCCAGACTTCTGCAGGAGATGTGGCCTTCCGGTGAACCTGCAACAGCGATTTCAAATTTATCGCCGTAGGTATCACGTACGAATTTTACAAGATCCGTAGCGTAGTCAAAGTCGCCGCAGGTTGTGGTCTCGCCAAGCGGAATATCTCCGCGCAGTGCCAGCATGTGGTCTACGCCGTCAGCCAGATACTGATCCAGCTGCTCTTTGATTCCCTCTTTTGTGTTTTTGATAACGGTGAAATGAGTAACCGGTGTGGTTCCGGCATTTTTGATCATCTGACATACTTCACGGTTTGCTCCGACGTTTCCGCCGCCTGCTCCGTATGTACAGGAAATGTAAGACGGGTTATATTTCATCAGGTGGTCGATGGTACCCGGCAGATTCTGCAGTCCCTTCTCTGTCTTTGGCGGGAACAGCTCAAAAGACAGAAGAGTCTTGTTTTTCATCTCTTCTGAAAGTTTCATAATTCAATTTACCTCCGCTTTAATATGATATATTCCTATTCTAAGTCCCGGTTCGCTTGTTCTGTTTGTTCCGATTTGCAGAACCCGGGGGCCTAAAACCGCTTTTATAGAATAACTGGTTCCGTCAACCAATTATCATTCACAGTCCAGCTCTACAATGCTGTTTGCAAGATCTACCATTTTGATCTTACCCTGCAGTCTGATCTCCTCACCCATGATGTCACGGATCAAAACGTATTCTCCATCGACATCGATGCGGCTCACATTTTTACAGACAACTGTGTTTTCCGGATTTTTGTATACCGTTGCAAGGCACATAGCTTACGCCTCCTCTACTTAACTTCTTTCAAATGTTCTTTTACAAGCGTCAGTGCAAGGGACAGGCGCATATTGCCTTTCTGGAAATCGGATACTCCCTCCCTGATCTGTTTTGCGGCGTCCGCCATTCCGGCCTTTTCCAGTTTGTCAGCCATCTGATCAAGTTCTGCGGCATGGTGTTCATTGTGCTGCAGCATATAGGTTAAAAGGGCAAGATTCTCGTCCTTGCATTTTTCTTCGGAACCGCATGCATTGCAGGCATGTCCGCAGTCTTCTCCCTCGTGATGATGGTCATGGTGATGATGGTGCTCGTCGTGAGCTCCGTGCGGAATGGGATTTCCATTCTCGTCATATAATAAATGCATAATATAGCCTCCTCTGTCCCCGTTTTTCTGCTCTGCCGTCCGTTTCGTCCGCTTTTGTTTTCCTGAAACGTCCTGCAGATTGTACAGGGAATGATAAATAAATATCAATTCAAACTTATTATACTCTATTTCATGCACAAAATCAATACGGCCTCCACAAAATTTCTGTACAATTCGCCGTACAGGCCGTCCTGGCATCCTTCTTTTTTCTTGCATGGCTTGTTATTTTTTTTTCATTTCCCGATTGTGTTAAACTTTTTTAATATATTTGGTCTGATTTCTTTAAATTTTCATGTTATACTAAACATAATTATGAGAGAAATACGGCAGAATCTTTTTTTGATTCAAGATACGGAGGGTTTTTATGGCACTTTCTATTCCAACCATTACATTGAACGACGGCAGAGCGATGCCGCTTCTGGGGCTTGGCACTTACAAATCGACAGAAAAAGAGGCAGAAAAAGCAATTGTCACCGCGGCAAAATACGGCTACCGTCTGATTGATACCGCCTCCTCCTATAAAAATGAGGACAGCATCGGCCGCGGGATCCGCGCAAGCGGGATTCCGCGGGAAAACTTTTTTATTACCACAAAGGTATGGAATACCGCGCAGCGGGTCGGTGATATCGAAGGTGCCTTCAACCGCAGCCTCGACCGTCTCCGTCTCGACTACGTTGATCTTTACCTGATTCACTGGCCAGTGCCGGGCTGCTACCCGGAGACGTGGCGCGCACTCGAAAAAATCCGCGAATCCGGGCGTGCAAAATCGATCGGTGTCAGCAACTTCGAAGAGCCGCACCTTACCGCCCTCTTTGAATTTTCCGGCGTCATCCCGGCCGTCAACCAGATCGAATGTCATCCGCTCTGGAACCGGAAACCGCTCATCGCTTTCTGCCGTTCACATGGAATCGCCGTTCAAGCGTATGCGCCGCTCGCAAGAGGTCTTTATCTGAACCGTGAGATTATGCAGCAGCTGGCAGAAAAGTATGTACGCACTGAAGCGCAGATCGGTCTCCGCTACCTCGTCCAGCAGGGCATCAGTGTCATCCCGAAATCGACACATCCAGACCGCATCTTTACCAACGCGGATGTCTTCGACTTCGAACTTTCTGAAGCCGACATGGCGCTCATCGACACGATGGACGAACAGCTCCGCTCTGCTTCCATACCGGATGACCTGCTGTAACTGCGGATTCACAGAAAAAGCAGCACAGAAAATCTGTTTCTTTCCGTTTCAGATTTCTGTGCTGCTTTTTCTGTTTCTCTTTATTTCGAGGATACCATCCAGTCTGCTGCAGGTGCAGATCCAGTCCCCCATTGCTTCGGCTTCTTCTAAATCATGCGTGACCAGAAGCATCGTTTTTTCTTTTCCTTTTCTGCGGATATAGTTCATCGTTTTCTTTTTCGTCCCCGCATCCAGTCCCCGGAACGGCTCATCCAAAAGGAGGAAATCTGCGTCCATGCGCATGGCCCGCAGAACCGCCACCCGCTGGCGCATGCCGCCCGACAGTTCCGATACAGCCTGGTTTTCACAGCCCGAAAGGCCGAGTTCCTCCATCTCCTCCACAAGATGACGGAAGCTTCTTTTTTCTTTTCCAAACATGCGGTGCCTTACCGCGAGCTGGATATTGGCTGCAGCTGTCAGTTCTTCTGCCAGCCGCGGTTCCTGAAAAACCATACTTTTTCTTAAGGCTTCCAGTCCCCCGATTTTTCCGCCGTCCGCCTGCTCCAGACCTGCCAGAATCCGCAGCAGGGTTGTCTTTCCCACCCCGGAAGGAGCCATCA
>OCQC01002581.1_pt1 | contig 10878 bp, 9 predicted proteins | sample 1538401 | NCBI WGS metagenome assembly OCQC01 (sample SAMN04571689, study PRJEB22368) | human gut metagenome | biome: human gut; material: stool | host: Homo sapiens | place: Luxembourg | collected 2012-08-03 | reverse complement strand
TTCGCCAGGGGCTCCATGCTGCCCAAGGTCCAGGCTGCGGTGAAGTTCGCCGAGTCCAAGGCCGGCCGCACCGCCCTGATCACCCTGCTGGAGAAGGCCAAGGACGGCATCGAAGGCAAGACCGGTACCCGGGTCCATCAGTAAAAATCTCCCCCCATTGCCCGCAGAGCGTCCCCCGCCCTGCGGGCAATGCCCCATCCCCCGCCATAAGCACGGCCAAGGGCTGCTGCCGGAATTTTCTATCGCCGGGGCGGTAATTTCTGCGATTCCGCCGGTTCTTTCCCTGAGCCGTTCGGTGGAATTGTAGCTTTCGGTGAAATTTTTGGCATTTATTGCATTTTTAGTTGAAATCCTTCCGAGAATCCTGTATAATACTACATAACATGTGAATGCCGGGGTGACCCGTTATTCAGGCGTGCGGCACATTTCGCACTTCTTTCAGCCGGACGCTACATATTAAAAGGAGGAAAAACAAAACATGAAAAAAGTCCTTGCAATGATCCTGGCTCTGGTCATGGCTCTGTCCCTGGTGGCCTGCTCCAACGGCGGCACCGACAAGCCCGATGACAACACCGAGACCAAGAAGATCAAGGTGGGTTTCATCACCCTGCACGATGAGAACTCCACCTATGACCTCAACTTCATCAACGCCGCCAAGGAAGCCTGCCAGACCCTGGGCCTGGTGGAGAATGAAGACTACTTCATCAAGAAGAACGTTCCCGAAGGCCAGGAGTGCTACAACGCTGCCGCCGAGCTGGCTGAGCAGGGCTGCAACATCATCTTCGCCGACAGCTTTGGCCACGAGTCCTTCATGATCGAGGCCGCCAAGGAGTTCCCCAACGTCCAGTTCTGCCACTCCACCGGCGTCCGCGCTCACACCGAGGGCCTGTCCAACTATCACAACGCTTTCGCCTCCATCTATGAGGGCCGCTACCTGGCCGGTATTGCCGCCGGTATGAAGCTCAACCAGATGATCGCGGAAGGCAAGATCACCGCTGACAAGGCCAAGATGGGCTACGTTGGCGCCTTCACCTATGCCGAGGTTATCTCCGGCTACACCTCCTTCTTCCTGGGCGCTCGCTCCGTCTGCCCCACTGCCACGATGGAAGTCACCTTCACCGGCAGCTGGTATGACGAGACCGCCGAGAAGGAAGGCGCGCAGAAGCTCATCAAGAACGGCTGCAAGCTCATCAGCCAGCACGCCGACTCCATGGGCGCTCCCACCGCTTGCGAGACCGCCGGTGTTCCCGACGTTTCCTACAACGGTTCCACCGAGGCCGCCTGCCCCAACACCTATCTGATCTCCTCCCGCATCGACTGGGCTCCCTACTATGAGTATGCCATCAAGGCTGCCATGAACGGCGAGACCATCGACGCCGACTGGACCGGCACCCTTGCTACCGGCTCCGTCGTGCTGACCGACCTGAACGAGAACGTTGCTGCCGAGGGCACTGCTGAAGCCATTGCCGACGCGACCGCCAAGCTCGAGAGCGGCGAGCTCCACGTCTTCGACTGCTCCACCTTCACCGTGGACGGCCAGCCTGTCACCTCTTACATGGCTGATGTCGACACCGATCCCGACTACACCCCCGACACCGAGGTCGTCCAGGACGGTTATCTGGCTGAGTCCACCGCCCGTTCCGCCCCGTACTTCCAGCTCATGATCGACGGCATTGATCTGCTGGATACTAATTTCGGCTAATTGTTTCTGCTACTACATATCGGGCTGCCTTCGGGCAGCCCGATATCTTTTTTCTTTTTATGGCACTTTTCGCTATTTTGCTAAAAATTTTTGTACGCTTCTAATTTTTTTTGTGTTTTTTTCTGTTTTACATTTACAACGCCGTTCAATTATGCTAATATATGACTTGTACAAATACAATGCTGCAGGGCTTTCTTCCTGTGCCCTCCAGCGGAAAAAGGGGTGACCGCCTTGGGAACTGCATGCGCAGTTAAAATGGAGAATGTCACGAAGCGGTTCGGCAAAGTGGTGGCGAACAACGCCATCAACCTTGAGCTGCACGAGGGCGAGATCCTGTCGCTGCTCGGCGAAAACGGCAGCGGCAAGACGACGCTGATGAACATGCTCTCCGGCATCTATTTCCCCGACGAGGGGCAAATCTACATTCACGGCGAACCCGTCACGATCGCCTCCCCCAAGGATGCGTTCGAACACGGCATCGGTATGATTCACCAGCACTTCAAGCTCGTTGATCTTTTCACCGCAACGGAGAATATCATCCTCGGCCTTGAAGGCAAGCTCGACATTGCCGAAGCCAGCAAAAAGGTCAAAGAGATCTGCGACAAATACGGGTTCGACATCGACCCCAATCAGAAGATCTACGACATGTCCGTTTCGCAGAAGCAGACCGTCGAGATCGTCAAGGTGCTCTACCGCGGGGCGGACATCCTCATTCTGGACGAGCCGACCGCAGTGCTCACCCCGCAGGAGACGGACAAGCTCTTCGCCATCATGCGCAACATGAAGGCCGACGGCAAGTCCCTCATTATCATCACGCATAAGCTGCACGAGGTGCTCGACGTGTCCGACCGCGTGGCCGTGCTGCGCAAGGGCGAATACGTCGGTGACGTCGCCACCAAGGATGCCGACCAGCAATCGCTGACCGACATGATGGTCGGCCACACGGTGAGCCTGAACATCAGCCGCCCCGAGCCGAAGGACGTTGAAAAGCGCCTCGTCATCGAAGGCCTGACGGCTTACGACGAGCTTGGCGTCAAGCGTCTGGACGATGTCAGCTTCACCATCAACGCGGGCGAGGTGCTCGGCATCGCGGGCGTCGCAGGCAGCGGCCAGCGCGAGCTGCTCGAGTCCATTGCGGGCCTCTACCCCGTTGCCTCCGGCCATGTCACGTTCTATCCGCCCGACGGCGGCAAGAAAAAGGAACTCGTCGGTCTCGACCCGATGAAGATCCGCAAGAGCGGCATTTCGATGTCGTTCGTCCCCGAAGACCGACTCGGCATGGGCCTGGTCGGCTCGATGGGTATGACGGGCAACATGATGCTGCGCTCCTGGCGCAAGGGTAAGGGTCTGTTCCTCAACCGCAAGGATCCCGAAGCGCTCGCCAACCGCATCTGGGAAGAGCTCGGCGTCGTCACGCCCAGCACGTCCTTCCCCGTGCGCCGCATGTCCGGCGGCAACGTGCAGAAGGTGCTTGTCGGACGCGAGATCGCCCAGTCCCCCGCCGTGCTGATGACCGCTTACGCCGTGCGCGGCCTGGACATCAACACCTCCTATACCATTTATAACCTGCTGACCGAGCAGAAGATGAAGGGCGTCGCCGTCGTCTATGTCGGCGAAGACCTCGACGTGCTGCTTGAGCTGTGTGACCGCATCGTCGTTCTCTGCGGCGGTCAGGTCTCCGGCGTGGTCGACGCCAGAAAGACCGACAAGCGCGAGGTCGGCGCACTGATGACGCTCGTGAGGGGAGGCAACAAGGATGAATAAGAAACAGTCGCTCTTCCACATCGCCAAGCGCGATACGCTCCCCTGGTACAAGGCCGTTTTGATCCGTGGCGGCGCGATCGTGCTCGCTTTGATCGTCTGCGCGATCGTCACAACGTTGCTGACGGGCGAAAATCCCATCAAGGTCTACTCCACAATCCTCTACGGCGCGTTCGGTACGTCGCGCAAGAGCTGGGTCACGTTCCATAACCTCGCGATCCTGCTCGGCATCTCGCTCGCGGTCACGCCCGCGTTCAAGATGCGCTTCTGGAACATCGGCGCCGAGGGTCAGGTGCTCATCGGCTGCCTTGCCACCGCGGCCTGCATGATCTGCCTTGGCGGCAAGATTCCCAACGGTCTTCTCATCGTCATTATGATCGTCGCCTCCGTCGCGGCAGGCGCGCTGTGGGGCTTCCTCCCCGGTATCTTCAAGGCCAAGTGGAACACGAACGAAACGCTCTTCACGCTGATGATGAACTACATCGCGACACAGCTCGCCGCGTTCTTCATCATCGTGTGGGAAGTGCCCAAGGGCTCGGGCAAGATCGGTATCATCAACCAGAATACCGAGGCCGGCTGGCTCCCCGTTCTCGGCGGCCAGCGCTATCTCCTCCCGATCCTGCTTGTGGCGATCCTCACGGGCGTTATGTACATCTATCTCAATTACAGCAAGCACGGCTATGAGATCGCCGTTGTCGGTGAGAGCCAGCGCACCGCGAGCTATGCGGGCATCAAGGTCGAGCGCGTCATCGTGCGCACGATGATCCTCTCCGGCGCGATCTGCGGCCTCATCGGCCTGCTGCTCACCGCTGGTACGGACCACACGCTGACCACCACCATCGTCGGCGGACGCGGCTTCACCGCGGTCATGGTCTCCTGGATGGCCAAGTTCAACCCCATCATGATGATCTTCACGAGCCTTCTTATCGTGGTCCTGAGCCGCGGCGCGAGCGAGATCTCCAGCGTGTTCAGCCTGAACCACTCCTTCGCCGATATCCTGACGGGCATCATCCTCTTCTTCATCATCGGCAGCGAGTTTTTCATCAGCTACAAGGTCAGCCTGCGCAAGAGCAAGAAGGAGGCGTGAAGCAATGATATTTGATCTAACTGCTTTTCTTCCCCGTGCGGTCATGCAGGGCATTCCCCTGCTCTACGGCAGCACCGGTGAGATCCTGACGGAAAAGTCCGGCAACCTGAACCTCGGCATTCCGGGCGTGATGTACGTCGGCGGTATCTGCGGCGTCATCGGCGCGTTCTTCTACGAGCAGTCCACCCCGGCTGCCGACATGAACGCGTTCCTCGCCATCGGTATCCCGATGCTCTGCTCGCTTTTGGGCTCGCTTCTGATGGGCCTTCTCTACTGCCTGCTGACCGTTACGCTGCGCGCCAACCAGAACGTCACGGGTCTTGCACTCACGACGTTCGGCGTCGGCATCGGCAACTTCTTCGGCGGCTCGCTCATCAAGCTGACCGACAGCGAAGTCCCCTCCATCGCGCTGAGCGCGACGAGCGCCTATTTCAGCAAATCCCTGAATGTCGGCGGCTGGTTCGGTCAGGTCTTCCTGTCCTACGGCTTCCTTGCCTACCTTGCCATCGTCATCGCGCTGTTCGCGTCGTACTTCCTCAAGCACACCCGCACGGGTCTTCACCTGCGCGCCGTGGGCGAGAGCGCGGCGACGGCGGACGCAGCCGGCATCAACGTGACGAAGTACAAATACCTCGCCACCTGCATCGGCAGCATGATCGCGGGGCTCGGCGGTCTGTATTACGTCATGGACTACGCCTGCGGCGTCTGGTCCAACAACGCCTTCGGCGACCGCGGCTGGCTCGCCATCGCGCTCGTCATCTTCACGATCTGGCGTCCGAACGTCAGCGTGCTGGCCTCCATCCTGTTCGGCGGGTTCTACATCCTCTATATCTTCATCCCCACCGGCACCAACCTTGCCATCAAGGAGCTCTACAAGATGCTCCCCTACGTCGTCACGCTGGTCGTTCTGATCATCGTGTCGCTGCGCAAGAAGCGCGAGGATCAGCCGCCCGCATCGTTGGGTCTGAGCTACTTCCGCGAAGAGAGATAAAAAATCTTCAAAAACGGCAACCGATTCGGTTGCCGTTTTTGAGTAGGATCGCACTCCGCTCTGCGCACACGCCGCAGGCGCGTACACTCGCTCCGCGCAAAGTGTTTTTTGCCACGTACACGCCGCGGCAAAAAAACGATCAATATCATTTGCGTCGTGCGCGGCGCAAAATAGAGCGCGCATGTCGTCCTCCGCGACGAATTCCAATTGATTTCACGCCGTGCGCGGCGCAAAGTCTGCGACGCTTTTACGCTGTTTTGCTGCCGGAGGCAGCAAAACATGCTATTCACTATCAAATCTGCCTATCTTTTCGGGCATTGTGAGGTATTCCGCTATGTCTACTCTGCTCATTCAAAACATTCGTTCGCTGGTGTCGTGTGATGACGCGGACACGGTTTATGAAAACGTCGATCTGTATGCTGAGGATGGATTCATCCGCGCGATCGGTAAAAATCTGCCGCAGGAGGCCGACGAGGTGCTGGACGCCAGCCATATGCTGTGCTATCCGGGCCTTGTCAACACGCACCATCATCTCTATCAGGTCTTTTCCCGCAACCTGCCGGAAGTACAGAACATGGAGCTCTTTGACTGGCTCAAAACGCTCTATGAGATCTGGAAAAACCTCGACGAGGACGTCATCCGCCTCTCGACACTCACGGGCCTTGGCGAGCTGATGAAGCACGGCTGTACGACCTGCTTCGACCATCACTATGTCTTCCCTGCGGGCGTGGGCGACCTCATTGGCGCGCAGTTTGCCGCGTCGGACGAGATCGGCGCGCGCATGTACGCCTCGCGCGGCAGTATGGACCTCTCTGTCAAGGACGGCGGCCTGCCGCCCGACAGCGTCGTGCAGACGGTCGACGAGATCATGGCCGATTCTGCCCGTGTCATCGAGAAATACCACGACAAGTCGTTCGGCGCGATGCACCGCGTTGCGCTCGCCCCGTGCTCGCCGTTCTCGGTGTCTGCCGACCTTCTGCGCGAGAGCGCGGTACTCGCACGAGAGTACGGCGTGCGCCTGCACACCCACCTGTGCGAGACGAAGGACGAAGAACACTTCATGCTCGCGCGTGAGGGCGTCCGCCCGCTCGAGTACATGGAGCGCCTCGGCTGGACGGGCAGCGACGTCTGGTTCGCCCACGGCATCCACTTCAACGACGAGGAGCTGCGCGTGCTGGCAAAGACACACACCGGCGTGGCGCACTGCCCGATCTCGAACATGAAGCTCGCCTCCGGCGTCGCCCGCGTGCCCGATATGCTGAAGCTCGGCGTGCCGGTCGGCCTCGCGGTTGACGGTTCAGCCTCGAACGACGGCTCATCGCTGATGGAGGAACTGCGCGTCGCGTTCCTGCTGCACCGTTTGAACAGCAGCAAAGCTGCCCCCAGCGGTTACGACGTGCTCAAGATGGCAACATGCGGCAGCGCGGCCATCCTTGGCCGCAGCGACGACATCGGCTCGCTCGAGGTCGGCAAGTGCTGTGACCTCTTCATGATCGACTCGCGCAGGCTCGAGCTCGTCGGCTCGTGCTTTGACCCCAAAAGCGTGCTCGGCACTGTCGGCGTGCGCGGACCCGTTGACTACACAGTCGTTCAGGGCCGTGTGACGGTCGACCACGGTCATCTCGTCACAGTCGATGAAGAACAGCTTGCGCACGACGCGGAGGCGAAGTGCCGCGCGTATCTGAACCGCTGAGGAGGCTGCCATGACCGTTGAGATCACCCGCGGCGACATCGCCGCCCTCCCCTCCTCCGACCGTGCGGCCGAGCTTCTGCCGCTCACGGACGGCGACACGCTGACTCTCTCCTGCACAGACAGCGACCTGAAGGCCGCCTACCGCATCCTGCGCGCCATCATGGACTACGGCTATGAGCACGCACAGCCGTCGCGCGTGCGTCTAATTTGCGCGGACGAGGCGTCGCGTAGGGCGTACTCCTTCCAGTGGAACATGTGGTTCGCTGCGGAAAAACCGAAGCACGAAGACTAAAAGGAAAAGACGAGCGAATTTTGCTCGTCTTTTCCTTACAAATAGCGATCCATCTTTTGCAGGATCGTCTCGTAGCGCTCGGCGAGCTCCTGCTTTGTCTCGCCGAACCGCTCGCGAAGCTCCTGCCGCGAACGGACAATGGTCTGCAACGCCTCGTCGCGCTCAATGCGCAGCTCCGCGGCGATCTCCTCGCTCAGCTCACCCACGCTGGCAAAGGCCTCCATCAGCCCACCCTGCGTTTTGAAAAACTCGTCGCCGAAGCGCTCGCGCTTCGGATATTTTCCGCTGCGGTAATTGTCGATGACGACCTCGTAGCGTGCCATGGCGCGCTGCACCGCCGTCTCCCATGAAACGTACAGCTCGCGCTGGGCGTTTTCGCCGACCACTTGCATCACCTCCGGCGCGCGGCAGAGCTCTTCGAGCTTTGCCGCCATCGCCGCGGCGTTTTCCTCGATGCAAAAGCCGTTTCGCCCGTCACCCACGCCCTCGGACGCGCAGGAATTTCGGATCATCACCGTCGCCGTACCGCTGGCTGCGGCCTCGCGCACGACAAGGCCGTTCGTGTCGAACGTCGACGGGAAGAGAAACAGGTCGGATCTGCCATACCACGCGCGGATGATCTCGCGGTCAGAGATCGCACCTGTGAAAAAGCAGCGGTCGGAGAGCTTCCGCTCTTCCGCATAGCTGCGGATCTCCGCGCCGTCTGCGCCCTCGCCGACAAACACCATGCGGAAGTCGACATTTTTCTCGCACAGCGTTTTCAGCGCGTCTAAAATGATGCGGATACCCTTGTACCACATCAGCCGCCCGACGAAGAGAAAGACCGGTACGTTCTGCGGCAGGTCATATCTGCCCGTCGCAGCGGCGATGGCCTCGTCAGACACCCGCCCGCGCGGCACGTCCACGCCGTTTTCCATCACGATGTAGCCGCCCTCGTAGCCGAGCGAGCGCAGATTTTCCCCCGCCCCGCGGCTCACGACCCAGACCTCATCGCAGCTTGCGATGTTCTGCACCAGCGCGCGAATGGCGCTCTCCTGCAAGAGCTTGCCGCGCACAGCCTTGGCGATGTCGACATCGTACTTCGTGTGATACGTCAGCACGAGCGGCGCGTCGACCACGGCGCGCAGCGAGCGCGCCAGCAGGCACGACGTGATGGGACAATGCGTGTGCATCAGTTCGACCTTCTGCTCCGTCAGCACGCGCGCGGTCTCGGGTGAAAACGGATAGCCCGCCACGTAGCCGAGCTTCTTGCGCGTGTCGATGCTCGGGTAGCGCAGCACGGGAAAGGGGAACGCGCTGTCGTCTGCGCCGGGCATCGCCGGTGTGACGACGATGGCGTTTTCGCCGCTTTTCGTGATGTTTTTCGCGTAGTTTACGACGGCGTTCGCCACGCCGTCGATCTCGGGCGGAAAGGAATCGTTCAAAAGGCAGATGGTTCTCTTGTCCATGCCATTGCCCTCCTGTTGCTTGTTTTTCGGCAGCGCCGAAGTGTGATTCAGTATATCATTTTTCGTGCGAAGATGGTATACTATGTGTGAATTTTACGCGCCGTTTACTTGAGAAAGGAGAACTTCCATGCGCATTCTCACATACACCGTGACGCCGGAGGAGGACGGCCGCATGGTCAAAGGCATCCTGCGCGGCAGTCTTCAGCTTTCCTACACGCTGCTCAAAAGCCTCAAATGGCGCGAAAACGCCATTTTATTGAACGGACAGAGCGTCCATGTCAACACAATCGTCCGCGCGGGCGACACCGTCAGCGTCGTCCTCAGCGAGCGTACGCCGCGCGAGGACTTGTACTGCGCAAATGCAGCAAAGCCCGACATCGTCTACGAGGACGACGACCTGCTCGTGCTCAACAAGCCTGCGGGCGTCGCCATGCACCCGAAGTCGGGTGACGCCTCCGCGCCGAGCCTTGCAGCGATGCTGACGAATTATCTCGGCGAGGGCAGCGTGCCGCACTTCGTCAGCAGGCTCGACAAGGGAACGTCCGGTCTCCTCATCGCCGCAAAGAGCGGCTACGTGCACGACCGCCTGCGCCGCGCGCTGCACTCAAGCGATCTGCGGCGCGAGTACCGCGCCATCACCGTCGGCACAGTCGAGCCGCCGTGCGGCGTCATCGACGCGCCGATCGGCCGCGCGGAGGGCTCCATCATCCGCCGCTGCGTGCGCGTGGATGGACTTCCGAGCCTCACAGAGTACGAGACTCTGCAAGTAAACGACCGCTTCACGCTCCTGCGCCTGCGCCCACAGACGGGTCGCACGCATCAGCTTCGCGTCCACATGGCATACCTCGGTCATCCCCTCGCGGGCGACTGGCTCTACGGCACGGAGGACAAAACCCTCATCGCCCGCCCCGCGCTGCACTCATACGAGCTGTGGTTCACCCAGCCGGTCACCGGACAGGAATTGCACTTTACAGCGCCTATCCCGCAGGATATGCAGCGCTTGATGGAATGAAAAAGCACCGTTTTGGCCGGCTCCACATAAGAAAACATGCGCCGTAAAAGGCAAATTTTGCACTGACTCCTTCGTTGCGCCGTCTTGCCATGCGACAGCATGCCTGCGCCGCCGCGCCTCGGCTCCGCACAAAATTTGCTCTTTTTCGGTGCGAAGCAGTTTTGCCAATGAATTTTTGAGATGAAATCGGTTGAAAAAATCTCCCCATACTGGCGTATGGGGAGATTTTTTCGGTCGTATTTCAGCCAAAAAGGTGCAGGCAAAACCGCATATTTTCTTATGCGGAGCCGGCCTTTGGCGGTGCTTTTTCAGACGTGTGGTAAAATACCATAGGTCTATAACCGATTTTTACTTTTCCTTGTAGTACAAACGGCAGTGGCAGTAGCCCTCGAATTTGGGATCAGCGATCTGGTCGCGGAACTCCTTGCACATGCAGACATTGTCCTCGATCTTCTGCAAGCGGCAGGGGCACTGTAAATCGCGCTTTAAGAGCGCGGCGCGCAGGCGGGCGACGACCTCCGCGTCTTCGTTGTATCGAATTCTCATGCCTTGCACTTCTCCAGCATCGCCTTGATGTCGGCCTTATCGTGCACACCGACCATGCCGGTCAGCGTGTGGCGGTCCTGCACGACGGCGAGCGTCGGGATGGAGTCGATACCGAACATCGAAGCAAGGTTCGGCTGCTCGTCGACGTTGACCTTGCAGAACTTGACCTTGTCCTCTTCCCCGTTGAGCTCGGCAAAGACAGGCGCCATCATCTTGCACGGCTGGCACCACTCGGCCCAGAAGTCGATGATGATGAGGCCCGGATCGTCGAGCACCTCAGTCTGGAAGTTATCTTCCGTCAGCGTGACGATATCGGTGAACGTGCGCGTCTCGACGTACGGCTCGT